>Ga0129308_1002163_pt1 | contig 17539 bp, 13 predicted proteins | sample L827metagenome_FD_94440 | JGI IMG/M metagenome (GOLD analysis project Ga0129308, IMG submission 94440) | Ring-tailed lemur group fecal microbial communities from Wisconsin, USA - L827 metagenome | ecosystem: Host-associated > Mammals > Digestive system > Large intestine > Fecal | place: USA... | reverse complement strand
TGGAAATGCCGGGTTATGCGGAATATCTTCCACAATAGAAAATGCCGGAAAAGCCTGAAATTCCAGGCTAAACCGACATTTGCCAACTAATGCAAAGATAATCAGAAAATCGACCTAACTTTTATTCTAAAAATCTTGAAATAATACCGAAGAGCAATATCATCCGCACGAAAACTCAGAAAGTAATCCCTTCGCCGTTTCCTCCGTTGTCCGAACACAGCCGACCATCGCCCGATTTTGGCCGCCATATGTGCAGGTATACAACACCAAGTCCCACTCGCTGTCCTTGACCACCTGAGTAGATTGAGGCGATATGACACCGACGCTCTCCACCCGATAGTAACTGACCGCACCATCCATATCTGTAAATGAAATCAAATCTCCCGCAGACAGGCTGGCCAAATTTCCAAAATGCTTACGGTAGTTATGGCCGGCAATGACCAGATCATCGCCTTTCGCCGACCCGAATTGGCGGCAGGGCGCGATTCTCAGACGTGGATAGCTCCACTCAGATATAACAGGCAACTCCAGATTCAACGCAGGGATGGACAAGCAGCCGATATAATCTTGCCCTTTGATTTCCGTTACAGTCATTTCCTGGGCCTCCTGGACCGCCTCCTCGTCGAAGGGATTGACATGCTCCTCAGGCGGTGCGGTTTCCAGATGCTCTGCAATTGCCGCCTGCATCTCTGGGAGAACGCTATCAGCCGCCTGTCCCGCCCGGATGTCCTCCTGCTGGTTGTAGAGAACCAGGAGCAGCGCTGACACAATCAGCACTGCTCCTGCGGCCATACACACAACGCCAGCTCTCTTACGGTTCATGGCGGTCCCTCTTCCCAAAGGCCAAGACCCAGCCCAGGGCAAACAGCAGTACGCCTCCACCTGCAAGGAAGGGAACGGGCCAGTTCAGCTGCCCCGTTTGGATCAGGGGCGGCTCCTCCGGCCCGGGAGGCATGTCGCCGCCCGGGGTGGGCTCCTCCGGGACGTCCTCGGTGAAGGTGTTCTCCACCGTGATGATAAGTCCGTCCACCGAATAGGTGACCTCATAGTGCTCGGGGACATTGACCTCCCGGATGGCCCAGTTTTTACTTTTGGGCAAATCTGTCCAATGGTGTTCCCAGTGGTTTTCTTCGTTCAGGATCACCGTATCATAGAGCGTATCGCCGTTCCACAGCTTCACCGTCACCTCCGTGGGCCGTTCTTCACCCTCGTCGCCGGACCAGACCTTGATAACGGTCAGCTGCTCCGGATTTTCCAGGATATCCGGCTCAATGGAGTTGGTGATGGTGATGGTCGTACCGATCTCGGAGTAGTGAACCGTGTAGCCATCGGGGACGTCGGCCTCCACTACGCTCCAGCGGTAGCTGTCATCGAGGTGATTCCAGGTATGCTTCCAGCCGTTTTCTTCGTTGAGCACCACGGTCTTATAAATCGAGCCGTTCCGGAGCAGATGGACCGTGATCTGGTCGGGACGGTCACTGTCCACACCGACCCATACCTTTTTTACAGTCAGCCGTGTGGTATCGTCCGGGGCTCCGGGGTGGGCTGGGCCTTAGGGTTGGCGTCCACATCGTAGATCCAGCCGGTCCCCTCCCCATCCATCATGGGGACGGAGGCCAGAAACGGGGCGATAGGATAGTACCCGGCCGTACGGCCCTCCTGCACCGCCAGATAGAGGCCCAGGGACAGGGACTCGAAGGTCACGGTGCCATCCTGTCCGGCGGTCTTTGTAGCGCCGGTCAGCTCTTTTTCTTTGGCGTAGCCGGCCAGATGCTCCGCCAGTCCCTCGGCATTCAGATGGGCCAGGCTGGCACCGCAGCCGTCAAATTCCGGCGTATAGCGGTAGATCAGGCTGCCATTCTGCTTGACCAAATCCGCCACCCGATAGAGGGTAAAGGTCCCGCCCGGGATGGTTCTTTGGCTTCCGCCGCTCTCCCGCAGGGTGATAGCGATGGAGCCGGTCTTACCAAGGTCAACCGCCCCCTCGGTGGCAAAGGCAGAGGTGCCCGCCGCACACATCACCAGCAGTGCGAGAAGCAGCGTCAATATGGATTTGCGGCTTTTCCGCAGCATAACCATTCTCCCTTCCGATTTGGGTCATTTCTTTTTCCTGTATTTCACCAGCAGCACCACCAGCAGGATCAACAGCATGGGTGCCGCCACAGCCGGGGTGACAATGATGGGGTCAATGCGGTAGGCGTCGTTGGCCACAAAAATGGGAGGTTTCTTCGCGGCCGTCTCCACCCGGGTTCCCCGCACCAGGAGCCGGTGGGAGTTGACGCCGTAGGGAGTGCAGGTAACAAGAGTACAGTAGTCCTCCCCCTCCGCGATGGCCAGAGGTTCTACCTCCTCCGGCTCCACGATCAGGACCTGATCCACCTCATAGGTCAGCACCCGGTCCAGAATGGTAATGGTAAACCGGTCGCCATTTTCCAGCTTGTCCAGGTTGGTGAACAGCTTGGCGCTGGGCAGTCCCCGATGGGCGGACAGGACCGCGTGGGTACTGGGGCCGCCCACTGGGAAGCTGGACCCCTCCAGATGTCCGGCGGCGATCCGCAGAACGGCAGGATCGGTGGTGTGGTAGATGGGAAGCTCCGTTTTGATCTTCTCAATGCCGACATAGCCGATGATACCGGTCCCACTGATATCCAGGATATCCAAATAACCGGGAATCTCGTCATAGCTCGCCAGAGGGAAGGTAAGTTCCCGCAGAGCCGCGTTATAGGCGTCGGCCTGGGCAAAGAGGGCGTTGAAGTCCTCCTCGTTCATGTTAGCCATAGTTTTTTCCAGATTTGCGATGGCCCGGGTCTGCACCTTGGAGTTCCAGTAGTCGCTGACGGCGGGGTACAGCAGCACGGAGAGGCCGACGAAGAACATAAAGACAAGTAAAATTGTGGACAGGTGCTTCTTCATAAGTCTCTCCCTACGGTTGATATCGAACAAATTCCCTGTGAGAGGGGTCAGAACGGCCCCTCTCACGGGAAATGTATGCGGAATCAGCAGATGTGCGAACGTTTTAGTCCTCGTGGGCGGACATTTTCTTCTTGGTAATCAGCATGACCACCGCGCCGGCCATCAGCAGACCGCCCACCACGTAGAAGATGGTGGTGCCCATGCCGCCGGTGGAGGGCAGCTCGAGGCCAATCTTGTTGACCACTTCGGTGGTCATAGAGCCGTTGTCGACATCGATGTTGAACACGGCATCCTCGCCATCGGAGATGACTTCGCCGTCTGCGTTCCTGATCACCAGGCCGGTGAGCTTGGGATCGGCGGAGTCGATGTCATAGGTGGCCTCAATGGTGAACTCGATGTCAGCAGCCTTGTTGTAGCCTTTGGGGACAGTGGTCTCCACCAGCTTGTACTGGCCGGCGTCCAGGCGGCTGAAGGTGAAGGTGGTCGTGCCAGTGATCTCGTCGCCTACGGTGACCCACGCACCAGAAGGAGCGCTGTCACTGATGACCCACTTGTACAGGGTGAAACCGGCACCTTCCAGTGCCTCGCCCTCGTCGTCGACCTTGTTGGCAATTAGTTCATAAGTAAAGACAATGACCTTATCTTCGGGGGTCTCGCCGGTCTCGGGCTTGCCTTCACCCTCGTCGTAAGGGTTGTTACTGTATTCCAGCTTGGCTTCGTTGGGGTTGCCGGGCTTGCCGATGACTGCATTACCGTTCAAAGTGGCGGTGAATTCCACGGTGATTTTGGAAGAGGCGGTGACTGTCTTACCGTCTTCAGCGACAATGGTCTTGAGATTATCAAAGATGACTTCAAAGGTGCAGTCATCGGTCAGGCCGGTGGTAACGACATCATAGTCTTTAGGATCAACAACTTTGCCGTCGACCTTGACGACCACGCTGTCCTTGTTGAAGGTAAGACCGGCGGACATCTCATCGTGGAAGGCATAGTAGTACTTCTCATAATCAGCGTACTTCTCGGAAACGGTGCCGGTCAGCTTGAAGGGAACTGCATCGTTAATGTCGTAGTCCGCGCCGTCCTGCCAGCCGGAGGTGCTGCCGGTGGAATCGTTCTTCTCCTGGACCTTCTTCTCCAGCTCAGGGGTGTCTTCCTTGGTTTCGATGGTGACGTTGTCCTTACCGGCGGTGTCCAGCATGACCAGAGAGTAGGTGTCCTCAGCGCCATCATCGCCTGCAGAACCAGTCTTAGTTTCGACAATCAGGTAGTAGCCCTGGGCCACGTTCTCAAACGTGTCGGTTGTGGTTTCATAGTCAGGGTCCATATCTTTGACTTCAGCGTAGACATCATCCGCAAAAGTGCGAATACCATCCGTATCCAGGCCGGCGATATACTCAATGATGTCCTTCCCGGTAGTTTTGCCGGTGACTTCTTTCAGTGCATCGGCATACGTATTGTTGAGGGTGTAGGCGAACTTGCCGTCGCCGAGGTCATTGGCAACCAGCAGCTTGTAGGCAGCGTATTCGGAGCCAGTGGTGCCGCCGTCAATGGTGATGTTCGCCGCAAAGGCGGTGGAAGCCATGGCCAGGACCATGGTCACCATCAGGAAAAATGCGAAAACTTTTTTCATGGTTTTCATAAATTTGATTCCTTCCTGTATTAGTTTTGGCAAAAAATGAGATTTGTAATCAGGTGCGGCCCGGCGCAGTCGATTTCGCCGTGAAAAGAGGTCAGTCAATTGTCCTCCTTTCCCGTTTGCGCCTCAGTCCGCATACCCCGAACAGAGCCGCCGCCATCAGCAGCAGACCTCCGATCACAAAGGGCATTTGTCCAGGACCGCCGGTCTCGGGCAGGGTGTAGGACAGCTTTGCGTCCTCCACCGTGAGCTCCAGGGTGTTGTCCTCCCCGGTCTCACTTGGGAATACCAGGGTCCTGTCCTCCGCCAGGGTATAGCCATCAGGGGCCTGGGTCTCCCGCAGGATATAGGTCCCCTCCGGTAGGCCGACAATGGACAGCTTGCCATCCGCGCCGGTGGTCAGATCAGTGGCCGCCCCCGCCTTGTCATAGACGTACCGGCCGTCCTCCAGCCGGAAGGTCAGGGCCGTTTCATTTTGCAGGAGCTGGAATACCGCGCCGGGCAGCGTCACTGTATTGTCGTTGGCGTCCACCTTGGTCAGATCCAGGCCATAGGTGTCCTCCGTCCTAGTGTTGACGATGGTGATGACGTTCCCGCCGCTGTTTCCGGAAACCAGGTGGTAGACCTGGGCCGCGCTCTCCGAGCCTGTACTGGTATTGAACTTGCTGTCGGCATAGATGACGGTCCGCAAATCATTCGGGTTCCAGCCATAATTCTCCTGCCCTTTGAGCACGCCGTTCTCACAGGTAAAGAAAGATGCGTAGTTTGCGCCGGAGGTACCCTTGAAATGGTTATTGTTCGCGCCCTGGACAAGGAGCCAAGTATTGGCGCTGGTTCCATCGCACTTAAGGATGATACCCGGATGATTGTTCTTGGACTCTTGTTGGGCGGTAAAGACGCTGCGGGGGTCAATATCCGCGGCGTTATACCACCTGTCGTAGGTTTTGCCACCGGCCTCTTTGGTCCCCGTCTGCAAAACCACCGCTCTTTTATCCGAAGTATCAAAGCCGTTGTTTTGATGATTTGTCGTGATATACAATGCCTGGTCTCCTGCTCCGTTCACGATCAGGTACTGTTCGCCGACAGTCAGACTGTCGCCCGGCTCCATGGGGACCCAGTAGCTCCCGTTGTCTCCGGCAATGTAGTCGTAGTCCGTCTCATACCCCGGGACAGGATGCTCGTAGACAGTGTACGTCGGCCCCTTGGCCAGGTTCGTCCAGGTGTGGGTCCAGCCGTTTTTTTCGCTCAACGTAACGCTCATGCCATCCATGACCACACCGTCCCGCAGCAGGTCCACTGTGATGGAATCCGGCATATTGTCCGTTCCAACCCACTTTTTCTTCACCGTCAAGGACGTAGTAGCGCCCTTCTCATTGGTAAAGGTGGTGCCGTTAGTGATCTTTAGCGATGCGCTCTTTGTCTCATTCTCTGCGCGCGTATAGGTATGCGCCACATCACCCCAGGTACTCCCCTGATCCGTGCTCTTCCGGACCGTGATGCCGTTGATGATATAGCGGACCCGTTTAATCGTCTGTCCGTTTTCATCCACGAAGGGCGTATCTTGGGATTCTCTGCCGATGGTCACTGTGATCCGATAAATGGTGCCATCGGGTGCAATCTCCGGATGCTCAGAACTGGGCAGTTCGGTCAGATCGTAGACGAAATCCGCCGTGTCTCCGTCCTTGAGGACCTTATCCTTGCACAGCTCCTCAGTGAAGGAGAGCAGACGGTCAAAATTGATGTTGCCGCTTGCGTCACTGGTGCCGATGGCGACCACATTCCCGGCCTCGTCCGTCACCTGGAAGGTAAATTCGTAGCCATCCAGAGAAATAGTGCTGCCATTCTGGATCAGCTTTTTGCTGCCCTCCAGTTTTAGGCGGGAGCCCACGGCAATGGGGTTCTTATCGCCCACCAGCAGGTAGCCGTTACACAGGATGCCGCCGCCGTGGGTATAGGAGCTGTTACCGTTAATAAAGACCTCAGCCTGCTTCTGAGCATTGGTAATGTCTGCATCACTGGGGTCGGAGGTCAGACCCATGACATAGGCCGCCTCCAAGATGGCATCTTTGGCGACGTTTTGGATGGCCACGCCGTCCAGGCTGCCCGACCAGTTGGCCGTGCCATCGCCCAGCATACCGCCCTCCACCAGACTGTTCAGGGCACAGAAGTAATCTTTGTAGCCGTTTTCCATGAAAACGGGGCTATCGGCCGCGTAGGCGTGGTCCTCGTTCTTCTGGGAACCGCCGCCGGAGAGGTTTTTGCCCGCAGCGGAGTTCGCATAGATTGCGCCGCCATCCTTCACGCAGATGTACACACGTCCGGTGGAACAGCCCGCCACACCGCCGCCGAAGCCGCCGGCATCGTTGTCCGTGATCAGCACGTGGTAGACCCGGAGGTATGCACCGTCGGAACAGAACAGGCCACCGCCGCCCCAGTGGACGGTATTGATGATCCTGTTATTGGTGATGTATCCGCCGTTGATCTCGCCGGTACCACCATTGGTGATGGCGATGCCGCCGCCCTCGGCACTTCGGGCGGTATTGCCGGAGACAAAGCCGCCGTTCATTGTGAAAGTGGTCGCCCGACTCCAGTCGGAGCGGATGCCGCCGCCGCCAGCCGCTTCATTGCCGGTAATATAGCCGCCGTCCAAAGTAAAGGTGGTGGTGCCGCTGATAAGCACACCGCCGCCGCCGTCGAAGTAGTCGTCGTCGACCGCTGTGTTGTTGGTGATATAGCCGCCGGACATGGTGAGGGTGGTATTTCCGTTACAGAAGATACCACCGCCGCCGCAGCGATAAGCGGCGCCTTCGCTGTGGTCGCCCCAGTTGCCGGAGGCGCGGGTGGATTTGTTTTCGGTAATGACACCGCCGGTGATATTGACTGTGGCGTTATTCGCATAGATCGCGCCACCGTTCAGGGCCTCGTTTTTGGCCAGTACCGCACCGGAGATATTCAGCGTACCGCCGGATGCCAGCACCGCACCGCCGAAGTTGTCATCTGTTGCATTGACTGTGCCGGTTTTCTGGAAACCGTAGATATAGCCACCGGCAAGATTAGCTGTACCGCCGCTCATATTGATGGCCCGTCCGGTTCCGTTGCACAGCGCGCCGCTCTCCAGGGTAAAAGTACCGCCGCTCAGATTCACCACCGGCCCGCTTCCACCGATGATACGACCCGCGATGTGGACGGTATATTCCTTAGAGGATTCTGTCGTGGCACCGGTCTTTTCGTCTATCACCTCTGTTTCGGTGACAGTATACGTGAAGTTCTCCGTGCCAGATGCGGCGGCGGAGTCGAGGATAGTCAGGCTGCCGCCGGCGATATTGAACAGCGTACCGTTTGCCGTCAGGGTGTAGCCGTTCAGATCGAGGGTACGGTCACCGGTAATATTGATGGTTTCATTGACGGTGAAATCAGCAGCCAGCCGGATGTTTGCGTCAGCCGCAAAGGCATTTTTCAGATCCGTTTCATTGTACACAAGGGTCCCGGCAAACGGCTCCGGCTCGGGGAGCATTACCAGGGCATAGACCGAGAAGTGCTCCGCGTCAAAGGTGAGGCGCTCGCCGTTCAACTGGGAAGGGACCTCTTCTCCGGTCCCATCCTCAGAGACATAGTAGATGGCCGGAGTCTTATCGGTCTCGCCGTAAGGCTGAGGCAGCTGCACACTGACCGTCAGCGTCTCATCCTCCGGCTCCCATACATCGCCGTTCTCCGTGAAGACTGCGATGTCAAAGGCCCAGAGGACCTCGCCGTCCGGCAGGACGACATCCACCGGATACGCCTTGACGCAGGCGTTTTCGGGCAGAGCGCCGGACACCGTCATCTTCACTCCACTGTCTGTGGGAACCTCATAGAGGGCATCCTTATAGAGAAGGACAGGCAGCGTCGTGGTCTCCGGCAGAGGAGGCTCCTCCGCGGGAAGTTCTTCCCCCGAATCGACTACTTCTTCCCCAACCTCGGAGAGATCTGCGATGTGGACATAGGCAAAAATTGTATCGTCATCCAGACTGTATACACTGGTATCGACACAGTCATTGAGGTCGCCTTCTATCGTCGTCAGATTTGTTTGCCCGTCCTGCTCTTCCATATCTGTGAGAATGCCAACACAATCTGTACCGCTGTCACCGTCCCGGTCAAAGAAGACCAGATCGCCGGGTTCGGGCGTACAGTCATCCGGCCACAACAGCAGCCCCCTCCGTTCCAGCTGTACCGCCCAGGCACGACAGCCGGAATTATAGGGGAGAACGTCCTGTTCGATGCCGGCGTACTGCAGGCAGAAGGCGGTAAACATGGCATTCCAATCGCCGTAGGGGTTGCCGTACCACGCACCGTAGCGGGTATAGCCCCGGATGTCCTCCCCGTCCTCGGTCAGAATAAAGTTGTAGGTGCTCTCCTGATAGCCCAGCTGCGACTGTGCGACGGCGATCAGATCCTCCGCCCAATCGCCGCTCAGGGAATCGGGCAGAGTGCCCTCCCAGTCGGCAGCCGTTTCCAGATCGGCATCCGGATCAGAGTAGCAGGCCAGCGTATGGGTGTGTTCCTGCAGCCCACACAAATAGACCGTCTCGTAACAAGCATCTGTATGGACATGATGGGGGGCTGGAGCAGCGGCAGCCTCCAGAGAGTCTCCACAGCTTTCATTGTGGATATGCTCCTCCTGCGTACAGGTGAGGACCTGTTCCTCCCGCCAGCAGGCGTCGTTGTGCGTGTGGCTCCAGTCACAGGTTAGGCAATCCTGAAGCTCATAACAGGTATCCTCGTGTTCGTGATCCTCCACACAGACGAGGACCCGTTCCTGGGTATAGCAGCCCTCCGTGTGTTCATGGGATGCTTCGCACACCAGCACCCGCTCCGTGGTATAGCAGGCATCGGTATGAGTGTGCTCCTCCAGAGAACAGGAAACCTCCGCGCCGCCATCAGGCAATTCCGCGGGAATTTCCGGCGCCTCCTCGTCGAACCCACAGATCAAACGCCGTTCCTTACCGCAGGCTTCGCTGTGGTGATGTTCAATTTTTCCGCAGCAGGCTTCATCGCTCATGGTGATGCCCGTAATACGCAGCCGCCAGAAGACATCCGCTGCAACCAACAGGGACAGCACGCAGATGATCGACAGAAGTTTCCGCCGCCTGATCTGATTCGCCCGCAATTGGTCGATAAAGTATTTTACCGTGTTCTGCATAGTGATGACCTCACGATTGCTTGATAAATCCTATCTCATTCAAAGGCCAGATACGGAACATGACTTTTCCTATGATTTGATCTTTGTTCACACTGCCGATGACTGTGCTTCGGGAGTCAATAGAGGTCGCCCGATGGTCGCCCAGTGCGAAATAATGGTTATCTGGAACCTGGTAGGGAAACTTGATGTCGCACTCCCCCAAGCTCTTTTCTGTGATGTACGGCTCTTCCAGAGGAACTTGATTCACGAAGACGGTACCATATTCGTCGATCTCAATCCAGTCCCCCGGACCACCGATAATCCGTTTGATCAGGGTTCTGTTGTTCCAGCTGAAGCTGCAAAGATCTCCGGTCTCAAAGCGGTCCGTCTTCACCAGAACGATAATCTCCCCGTCCTTGAGGGTTGGCTCCATGCTGTCGCCGGATATCTGCATGACCGGCAGCAGCAGAGAGGAGATCAGCACCGCCAGCGCCGCCACCACCGCCAAAACGCCCACGGTGCTGCTCAGCGCTCGAAGATACGCTTCTTTGTGTTTAATTCTCCGCCGCTCCCGCTCAACCTGTTCCATTGTCGGCAGGGAAACCGGGGAGTTCGTTCGCTTTGCCATATACCCGCTCCTAAATGATTTATCTGGGTAAAAGTCCTCGAAGCTCCTCATAATTTCTCAGCAGCTCCGTGATTTTATTGTACATGGCATCGCACTCCTGCTTTGCCTTTTCCAACATAGCATCATATTCACGCTGCGCCTGCTGACGGATGGTATCCGCCTGACTTACAGCCTCACTTAAGATTTTCTGTGCCTGTGCTCCCTTGTCTGCGTTGGCCGATTGGACCTCTGCCACATACTGATCCGCCGCAGCCTGAGCAGCCTCAAAAACCTGATTCAGCGCGAGGGCCGCCTCCGCAATGGAACCGGCATTCTCAATTTTGGTACTTCTATCTTTTAGACGTTCTGTCAAATCGGAAATTTTCTGTACGTACTCCCGCTCCCTACTTTGATATTGATAGATAATCTCAATGAGGTCGCCTCTGCTCATACGCTTAAGTTCCTGATCCGTCATATCTCATCACCTCATAGGAAGTCATTTGTCGAAGAAATTTGCAAAAACATTTCAAATATTGTAATTTTCCCATTTTTATACACTTATTTACGGTTTATGACTAAACTGTGAATAAGCAATGACATTATACGACTATTTACGACACAAAGCAACATCCACATATATAGGAATTGTATGGCTCTAATGTTTTTTTCAAAATAGCAAGAATATTATAGGAACTTTACACTCCGGGGTGTACGACTGCACCATAATGGGTGACGGAGAATTTGTCGATAACAAGTTCACCCGTTATGTGGTGATTGACGGAAGCTAGAAAAGGAATAGCGACTATAACCGAAGGCCGTGCCCCCCATTCTCGGATAGGTTAATCCTTTGTTTATTCGGTGCAAAATTTGAGCCGCGGCACTTGGGCATAAAAAAGTTTCCTTAGTTCTTCGTTTTTTGCGGCGCAAATTGTACGCACCAGAAGGCAGACGCCAGAAACTATGACCGACCCAGAACCTGACCCGGAATAGGAAAAAAGCCCGTGGAATTAACGGACACAACCTTCGGGTTTCGCCAATTTTATGTAGCAGAAAGGGGCGAAAAGGCCTGTGTCTCATAGAATAGCATCCTCCGAAACAGTTCACAACCCGGAGGTCGGTGGTTCAAGTCCGCCCCCCGCAGCCAGATAAAACGCCCGGAATCATAAGATTCCGGGCATTTTTAACTTTTTTCAGCTTTTCTAATTGCTGCTCCCCTCATTTTGACCCCAGCCACTCTCTCGAAATGAAATTCGATTCTCGAATTATGTACCACAATTAAATAGGAATCCGTAACATAAACTCCCCCGGTCCCATTAAAATCTCTGTTACAGGACTTGAGCACGGCGGAAAACGCATGATTACGATACCAACAGGAAGAAATACAAGAGGAAGACCGATTATCCGGCCTTCCTCTTCGTGCGCTTTCGTGATCAAATTCTCTCGTAACTTATGCTCTGGTCTTACTTTTTATCGGTTTTCTTGGCGTAGAACACGTCCTTGTTAACCAGGCCCAGGCGGCAACCCACGATGGTCGTACCAACCAGGTCGCTGGTTACATTCACGGTGGTGTGTCCAATATCCACCAGGGGCCAGATTGCACCGATCAGTGGAAGCATGCCCATGGGAAGTCCCAGGGCCTGGAACAGCACGGCGGACATAACCACTGCGGTGCCCTTTACGCCGGGAGCTCCAACGGACAGAATCAGACCCATGAAGACAGCCTTCAGGACAATCATTGGGGTCAGAGCCACGCCGTACAGCTGCAGAGCAGTTACAGCAATGACACCCAGGGCGATGGAGAAGCCGTCCATATTGATGGTAGCACCCAAAGGCAGCGAGAAGGCGTACAACTTCTCGTCACAGCCAACGCGCTCGCCGGCGCACTGCATGCTGACTGGCAGAGTGGCATTGCTGGAAGTTGTGCCGGCGGCGACAATCATAGCGGGAGCAACATTGCGGTAGAACTGGAACGGAGAAACCTTGGCCAGTACCTTGAGCAGCAGGGGATAACCGACGAGCAGAAGTGCGGCAAGGCCAAGATAGTCAGCCAGAGCGAACTTCAGCCCGACAACCAGCATCTTGCTGCCAATGGTGCCCATGAGCTTGGCGGTCAGGAAGAAAATGCCGTAGGGAGAAACTTCGGCGACCAGGCCGGTCATCTGCAGCATCGCTTCATTGCCGGACTCAAAGAACTGAACCATGGGGACATTTTTTTCCTTGATCATAACCAGGCACAGGCCGAGGAGGATAGAAAATACAATGACAGGAATCATATCCATATTGGCCATGGAATTTACGATGTTAGAGGGAATCCAAGAGAGAATAGTATTGGAGAGGGAATACTCGGTGAAGGCGACTTCCTCGGTCATACCCAGGATGCCTTCCGCATTCTGGCCGGGGCTGACAATAAGCGCCAGCAGCACGCCGAAAGCTGCGGCAATAATAGTAGTGATCAGATAGTACAGGATGACCGAGCCGCCCAGACGTCCGAACTCCTTCGGGTCAGCCAGTTTAGTTACGCCGCTTACGATGGAGAAGAATACCAGGGGAACGACCAGCATTTTAAGCAGGGCGATGTAGGCATCACCCAGGAAGGTAACGGCGGTAATTTGTTCTCCCACAATTGCGCCGACGATGCCGCCAAAAATCATCATAATAAAAATTTTGATATAGAGCGGCAGGCTGAACCATTTCTTCATTTTGATATCTTCCTCTCTTTTTGTATTTCGCACGGAGCTATTAAAGTCAATGCTCCGTAAAACGACAAGTCAAATCCCAGTCGCATATATCTGCGTGGCCAAACAGGATGCCTTCTTTGTCCGTTGTTCGGATGGAGGATGCGCTGGTATGAGTTAAAATTAAATGAATCATATCCATGTCAAATCCGGCATCGCGGGCATACATGGCACTCAGGCAGCCGTGCTGGATCCGTTTGCCCAAATCGGAAACAACAAGGTTTCCATCCTTGTCAAAGACATACTCAACCATTTTGTCCACATCATGGAGAAGGCCGAAGGTAATGATTTTTTGCGTATCAAAGGAAATGTCGTGATATTTTCCTACAATCTTTGCAATGGCCAACGCGCATTCGATGGCTGAATTTACGTGAGATATCAGGGAGACGTTGTCATAGCCTTCTTTAAAACGTGCCTGGCTGATATCGTCCCAAATACTTGCTTCCAGCATGCTCAGCCAAACATCGGCCACCATGCCGGCCACCTTTTCATCTTTGAGCTCTAGGATGATCGGGAAGTATTTGGCCATAAGCTTGATTTTTTCCTGGTTGTCCATTTTAATCCCCCTTCCAAAGGACGTGCTGATTACCCCTCTAAGGCAAGCAGCGCATGTTCCATTCTGTTCATTGCTTCCGTCAGGTTTTCCATCGAGTTGGAATAGGACAGGCGCAGATAGCCAGGAGCATAGAAGCTATCTCCAGGAGCGACGGCGACCCGGGCTTCGTCCAGCAGGTAGTCGGCCAGATCACGTGAGTCGTTGATGACCTTGCCGTTGTAGGATTTGCCGAAGTAGCTGGTAACATCCGGCATCAGGTAGAAAGCGCCGTCCGGGCGGGCGCAGGTGATGCCAGGCATGGCACTCAGACGGGTGTACATCATCTCCAAGCGGGCGGCAAACTGCTGACGCATGGCCTCCACCGAATCCTGAGGCCCTCCGAATGCCTCGCAGGCCGCCTTCTGGGCGATGGCGTTGATGCCGCTGGTGACGTGGCCCTGGAGGCCCTGGAGCTTCTTACTGAGGGCCTGGGGCGCGGCGGCATAGCCCACACGCCAGCCGGTCATGGCGTAGGCCTTGGAACAGCCGTTGACCACCACGGAGCGCTGGGGAGCCACGGAAGCCATGCTGACGAACTCCGTACCGTTATAAAGCAGTTTCTCATAGACCTCGTCGGAGATAATCCAGAAGTCGTACTTCTCCGCCAAGGCGGCCAGCCCCTCCAGCTCTTCCCGGTTATAGACCACACCAGTGGGGTTGTTGGGACTGTTGATCATGATGGCGGTGGTGTGCTCGGTAACAGCGGCCTCGATAGCGGCCAGATCCAGATGGAAGCGCTCCTCCGGATTGGTCTTGGCGGGGACCAGCACCGGCGTGGCGCCGGCGATCTTCGTCATCTCATCGTAGCTGACCCAGCACGGCGTGGGGATCAGGACTTCATCGCCCTCCTCCGCCAGCACCATAACGGCCTCAAACAGGGCCTGCTTGGCGCCGGTGGACACAGTGATCTCGGCGGGCTTGTAGACGGCGCCGAAATCATCCAGCAAACGCTGGCAGATGATCTTGCGCAGGTCCAGGATGCCGGGGGTTGGAGTGTAACGGGTGAAGTCGGCTTCGATGGCGGCGATAGCGGCCTGCTTGATGTTGTCCGGAGTATTGAAATCGGGTTCCCCGATGTTCAGCTTGATGACATCAACGCCGTCACGGATCATCTGGGCAATTCTGGCATTCAGATCAACCAGAGAGGACGGGGAGACGCGGTCGGCTCTTTCAGTAAACATATTGAGGACCTCCTCATATAAAATTTGATTGGATTACAGCGTCTTTTTAGGCCGATCAGCCCAAAAGCTTGTCAGCGGTCTGAGCGATCAGCTCATCCGAAGGGCTCTTCTGATTCACAGCGGAGACGGCCACAATCAGCTTGTAGAGGCTGACGTTCTTCTCTGTGGCGGCGGCCTTGAATTTCTTCATAAAGCTGGAATGGCATCCGGAGAACCCCAAGATAAGATCCAGGGGAGTAACGGGGTTGTGGTAGTTGTGCTGCTCCATGGCGGGCATTAGACGGTCGTCGATGAAGTCCAGCATGGCGAAAAGATCAATATCCTTCATTTCTCCGCAGCGCCGCATCATGGCCACGCAGATTTCAGTCGCCAGGTTGCCCGCGCTGCGGGCCATGCCCATCAGGCCACAGTCCAGAATATCCGCGCCGTTCTGATAGGCGGCCATAGCGTTGGCAGCGGACAGGCCCAGATTGTTATGGCAATGAAAGGCCACGGGGATGGAGACAGCTTTCTTCAGCGCTTCGGTGTACCGCGCCACCTGGTCCGGCAGCATGGTACCGGCGGAATCCATAATCGTGACCTGATCCAGACCGGCGTCCTCCAGGCGCTTACTCTCCTCAGCCAGCTCCTCCGGGGTCAGCAGATACGCCTTCATCAGGGAGTAGTAGGCATTCAGGCCGCCGGCCTTAATGTCCTTGATGGCGGTGAGTGAAATATCGGCGTCGCCGGCATCGGCGCCCACCCGCAGGAAATCCAATCCACTCTCCTTCGCTAAAGCCACGTTCTTTTCCCGGTAGCGCTTGGCATTCAGGAACATGCCTAGCTTGGAGCCGCGATTTAAGTACTTCTGGGCGATCTGTAAGTATGTGGCGTCGGTCTCGGCGGCGGTAAATCCAGCGACCTCGTAGGCGCCGATCCCACCCGCGTTGCCAAATTCAATGATGGGGACGTGACAAGCAGTCAAACCGTCCAGGACCATATCGGTGATTTCGGCAGAAAATCCCTTGCCGACGACATTTGCGCCGTCACGCAGGGTACAATCCATTAAAGTGATACTCATAGTATCGCATCCTCCCACGCATCTCGGTTTGTTGGTTTTTATTCATTTTATTTGTTTTTCTATAAACATAATATACTTCGATGATTAAAAAAAATCAATATTAAATATCGACGAATATTATCCGACATTTTTGTGAGAAATGTGAATAGAAAAGAACATAACGCAGCTCTTTTGAATGTATAGAAACAAAAACACTGCTGTGGAATTCTTCACAGCAGTGCTTGCTCCTTAAATTTTAACTTAGTATAGCTGCTCGCGGTCCATCAAATCATCAATTTGACGCACACGATCCGCACCAGCCTCATCACAGCGGTTGCTGACTGCCAACGCCAACACCTCAGAAATGCACATGGGTGCAATATAGGAGTTGACAAAGCCCAAACCGTCTATATGGGTCACGATTACGACGTCAGCTTTTTTCGCCAGGGGCGTTGTGCGGCGGTCGGATATCAGGACGACCTTGGCGCCTTTTTGGCGGGCAAGCTCCATCAGCGTCTGATGAATTTTAGAATGTCGGGGGAAGCTGTACACAAACAGACAATCGCCCTCTTCAATATCCATGATCTGCTCGATGGCAGAGGAATCCGCATGGGTCACCGATATCACCCGTGGCAGCAGCAGCAGCAGTTTGCTTGCCATATAATGGGCACAGCTTGCGGAGCCACGGAACCCGACGATGTACTTCCGCTTGCTGCTCAACAGAATCTCCGCGACCTGATCCACCGTATCGCTGTCCAATTTGGAAAAGCTCTTTTCCAAATTGCTCAGTGTGTAGTCACTTACGTCGGCGATCAGGCTGTCATGCTTGAGACGCTCTCTGGTTCGGTCAAATTTCTCACCAGGCATCAGGAAATCCTGCTGGGCCTGCTCGTACTGCTCCGCAATGCGTGCGTTCATCGCGCTTCGGAAATCCGCATACCCCTTAAACCCCAATTTGCGGATAAATCGGATGACAGAGGTATCGCTTACGCCGATTTCTTCCGCCAGCGTAGAGGAGGTTTGCAGACCAATGGTACTCAGATGATTGCTAACGTACTCAGCAATCTCCGCGTCCGCCCGGGTCAGCCTCATACTTTGGATTTTTTCAATGATGTCATCCATTTTTTACTCCTGTCAGCAACTGTGCATTTTTCTCTTTATATCATATTTTTGTGTGTTGGTCAAACTCCAAGCAGCCCTTCTATTGCGACAAATTTTATACTGCATGGTCGGGCCCTTTTGGATTTCGAAAACTTCCGCTGATACAAAAAGTATATCAAATATTTGATATAAATACAATCATTACTCAAACTGAGCGCTTATGCTTTCATCTGCCAACACCAAAAAAGGGGGACCAATCAACTGGCATCCCCCTTTTTGCCAAGGATGCCCTCCTTGGCAGATACTAAGCCTTAAAACCGTTGAAAACAAGGCAAAATGCGATCTAATGGTCAAAGAGATTATATGCCCTCCCAGGGGCTGACTTTTCTCTCAACGTTGACCCCAATTTGACCTCAGCCGCTCTCTTGAGACGAAATTGGTGCTTGCAGCACAAATTTCGAATAAATAGGAACACGATGCGGAATTGCCTCCACCGGCAGTTCCGCATCGTGCTTTTTCTTTTCCGAAAATTTTGAACGACAAGAAGGTTCAGTTGCCCAGCATGATATTCAGAATC
>Ga0129308_1002162_pt1 | contig 17546 bp, 14 predicted proteins | sample L827metagenome_FD_94440 | JGI IMG/M metagenome (GOLD analysis project Ga0129308, IMG submission 94440) | Ring-tailed lemur group fecal microbial communities from Wisconsin, USA - L827 metagenome | ecosystem: Host-associated > Mammals > Digestive system > Large intestine > Fecal | place: USA... | reverse complement strand
TCAACAAAACCGCACCTGCTGCGGTTTTGCATGGTTCAATGTTCTCAAGCCCGTGCGCGAAAGCGCATCAGCGCACGAAGTGCGCGCGGCCGCGCAAGCGGCGGGCTTGAGGTTATTATACCACGCGCCCAAAGCCGGGTACACGGCAAATCTTGCGCAAGGGGATTTTATTTCGTGTGGATTTTCTTAAAAAAAGGTGTTGACATCGGGCGAATTTCTTCGTATAATAATAAAGCACTTCGGCGGTACGCCGTGAATGCAATGCGGAATTGTGTAATGGTAGCACCTGCGACTCTGACTCGCATTGTGAGGGTTCGAATCCTTCTTCCGCAACCAAACGGCAGCATCTGCTGCCGTTTTCTTTCGGGGTATAGCGCAGTTGGTAGCGCGCTGCGTTCGGGACGCAGAGGCCTTGAGTTCAAATCTCAATACTCCGACCATTCGGAAAACCGCACCAGACAGCCAAAAACGGCTTAGTGGTGCGGTTTTTTCGCATCCTATGCGTTGTTTCTTCTCCGTCTTTCCTGCCGTTTGCACTTTATTGAGGCTCCCTTGCAGGCTGGATACAGACGGTCCCGCTTCTATTTCCTTTACAATAAAAAAACCGCCGCGGAGCAGCTCCGCGGCGGTCTTTCATTTTCAGTGAGTTTTTTGTGGTTTCATTGGGCGAATGGGCCGCAGGGCATAAATCACTTGCTGCTCTGTGCCGTCTCCTCAACAGGCTGCTTCACAGCTTCGCCGTTCTTGCCCTCGAAGTCGCGGCCCCAGCCCGTGGCTACCGCCACCACCATAACGGCGAACAGCGTGAAGCCGTAAAGCGTGCCGCCGGCCACAGCCACAGGCGACAGGCCCGTGAGCGCGGAGCCAATGAACACGAACACGGAAAGGAACGGCACGATGGCCGGCAGGCTGTTGGCAACTGCATCCAGCAGATTCGCGCGGCGGTAGGGGTGGATACCCTTCGCCTTGCCCACCTCGTTCAGCACCGGGCCAAACGTGAGGATGGATGCGCTGGTCACGCCGCCGAAGATGAGCGTGGTGAGCGAGATGCCAATAACGCTCGCCACCTCGGCGCCGCGCGGCGTGCGGGCCAGCTTGCTGCCCAGGATCTTCTCAACAAGATAGCCCAGCATGCCCGCATCTGTAAGGACGCCCATGATGCCGAACACCGAGATCACGAGGCCAACCGTGCCCAGCATGCCGGCAACGCCCGTTACGAGGAAGCCTGTGGCGGCGCTGTTCTCCGGGTCGTTCGCAAAGACGGCGGAGGGCGGGAACAGCCCACAGGCAAGGCCCGTCACAAGGCCCAGCGAGAGGCCCACCAGAATGCCAAGGAAGATGTTGCGCGATTTCGTGGCCACAACGAGCATCACGACGACCGGGATGAGCATAACGAGGCTGACGGGGTTTGAAAGCGCCTCAATCGCGCCGCCCTCGTATGTGCCGCCGATGCCGCCCAGGATGGCAAAGAGCACCAGCGCGATGCTGCCCGCCACGATGGAATACTTAAAGCGCGTTTTCACACAACCGCCCACATCGGCGGGACGCCCGTCGCGGAACTGCTGCGTAGAGGCGCTGGCGATGGTCGTGTCCGAGATGGGGGCCAGGTTGTCGCCGAAAATGGCGCCCGAGACGATGGCGCCCGCCAGGAACATGGGGCTGCCGCCCAGGATGATGCCCGCGGGATAGAAGATGGGGAATGCTGTGAACATGGTGCCGATGGACGAGCCGGTTGCCGTGGAAACGATACAGGTTGCAAAGAACACAAACGCCACGAACAGGCCGCCCTGGATGCCCACGGAGTTCGCCAGCCATACGAACCCACCGGACAGGCCGCTCTCCTTCATCAGCGCGGAGAACATGCCGATGACGAAAAAGATAACGATAACGGAAACCGAGGAGATGGAGGAGATGCCGCGGATGGCAGAATCCCAGAATTTCGTGTAGCTCTTGCAGAATATGCCGCCGATGAGGAGCGCCACGAAGCCGCCCATGGCCAGCGCCTCCATGTTGAACGCCTTGAACACCACGAACAGGATGATGCAGAAGGCGAAGAAGATCGCCACCGGCACCAGCGACATAAACATGCCGCCTCTGAATTCAAGCTTGTTGTTTTCGTCTTTCAATGGTCTTCCTTCCTTTCCTTACATTTGATACCCTTCCGGCCCTGCGGCCGGCCCTTGCCTATGCAATGCCCTTTTCCTTCGCCAGCCGTGTGAGCGCTACCTTGATGCGCTCAAAGCGCACGGCCGCATCCTCATCGCTGGCGAAGCAGGCCGTCACGATGCGCAGCCAGCCCTCGCCCTGCGCGCCGTAGGGCGTGCCCTGGTTCACCATGATTTTCGCATGCTCCATGATGTAATCGGCCACCTCGGCGCTCGTGCCCAGCCGGCTGATATTGAGCCAGGACAGGATGCCGCTCTCGCTCATCTTCATCTCCACGCCGGGTGCTGTGGAGAGGATGTCGTATGCCAGACGGCGGCGGCGCTCGAGGCGCTCATAATTGCTTCGCATATGCTCCTTGTCCTTGATGGCCGCGATGGCGCCCAGCGAGCTGAGGGTGCACGCTGCGCCCAGCACGTTCACCGCGCCGCCGTACAGCACATCCATGATCTTGTCGCACGCATAGATATAGCCGATGCGGAAGCCGGACAGCCCGATGCCCTTGGAAATGGAGCATACTGTGAGCGTGCGCTCCCACATGCCGGGCAGCGTGCACGGCGCCACGAATTCGATGCCGTCGTAGATGTGGTCTTCAAACGCCTGGTCGCACACCAGCACCAGATCGTTGTCGATGATGAAGCGGCACAGCGCCTCGATGCTCTCGCGCCGGTACACCGTAGTGGTGGGATTGTTGGGGTGCGTGAGCAGCACCATCTTCGTGCGCGGCGTGAGGCATTTTTCAAATTCCTCGATGCGCACCTGGTAATTGTCCTCGGGGTACAGCGGCACGGGCACCGTCTTGCCGCCCAGCAGCTTCGGATTGAGGAAATTGCTGGGATAGCTGGGGTCCGGCACCATCACCTCGTCCCCCTCCGAGATGAACGGCATCATGGCGTACAAAAGCCCGCTGTCCGAGCCCGGCGTCACGATGACATTGCGGCTGGGGTCGATGGAAAGGCCCGTCCGCTCCGAGATATGCTCCGCCAGCGCCTCGCGCAGCTCGTAGATGCCGATGGGCATGCCGTAATGGGCCGGGAACCCCCCGTCGATCGCCTCGTGCATCGCCTTTTTCACAGACTCCGGGATGGCCGGGTCCGGGAAGAAGGGGTCCGCCCAGGCCATGATGTCGCCGCCTGCCTTCATAAAGTTGCCGGCGCCCTCGCCCACGTCTGCCTTCGTCACTTCCAGGAACAGGCCGCCCTGCAGGTCGCGGAAGCGCCCGTTCATTTTTGCCTTGATATCCATCGCTTGCCTCTCCTTTCGCTCTTATATAGATCGTTTTGTCTTTCAGCGCACCGCCGCAATGGCCTCCACTTCTACGAGCACACCTTTGGGCAGCTGTTTCACCGCCACGCAGGAGCGTGCCGGGCAGCCTGTGAAATAGGCCGCATACAGCTCGTTGAAGGGCGCGAAGTCCGCCATATCCGCCAGAAAGCATGTCGTCTTGAGCACTGTATCCAGCGCCGCACCGGATGCTTCCAGCACGGCCTTGAGGTTTTCAAGCACCTGCTTTGCCTGCGCTGTGATATCTTCCCCCACGACGGCGCCCGTCGCCGGGTCCAGCGGGATCTGGCCGGAGGTAAACACCAGCCCGCCCTGCTTCATCGCCTGCGAATAAGGGCCGATCGCGGCCGGGGCCTTTTCCGTGTGAATTTTTTCCATATGCTTTTCCTTCCTTTCTTCGCTTTTGGCCGCGCGCCCGAAGCCCGCAGCATTTTCTGCTTTCATGTTAACACTAAAATATTTTTTATTCAATTGAACGATTAACTAAATTTTATTTCATTTTATCGGTAATACCGCCCAATAAAAAACGGCGTGCGCTCCGGGAGCGCACGCCGTCTTTGGCTATATTGTTTACTAGTATAGCACTAAATTATTTTTCATTCAAGCAGAATTTTGCACAGATATTTTTTATTGCACAGCAATAAAAAACATCGGAATGGCCGCAGGCCGGGGACGCCCCGCAGGGCCGAAAAAACAGCCTGCGGCTATTTTTGCTCCGCAATAAAAAGCCTTGCTCTAAGCGTCCTCCTCCTGGCGGACGTTGCGCAGGTGCAGGTACACCGTATTGGGCGAAATATCCAGCGCCTGGGCCGTGAGCGGGACGGAATCCTTTATCTTAAAGATATTCCAGCGGTGCAAAAGCGCCACGATCTCCCGGTTCTTGTTTGACGGCAGAATGCTTCCGTCCGCCATCACCTGTGCGCGCGCCTGCTCCACAGACTGCACCACCAGCTCCCGCGTGTTCTCAGCGAAGGTCTCCGTCACCGCAGGGCTCTGCTGTGCGGGAGCGCACAGCGAATCCAGAAGATGCGAAAGCGGCGTGTTGAGGTAAAAATTGATGCACAGCAGCCCGATGATACGCCCGCCCACACCGCGGATGGCGATGGTGGCAGCCTTGAGCGGCTCTCCCTTTTTGTTCCTGGAAAAATAGGAGATATAGCCCGGCCGGTTCTCGTTCTCTATCCGCGAGAGCATGGAGAGCGCGAGATCCGTAATGGGCGCGCCCGTCGTGCGGCCCGTGTGGTGGCCGTTGATGATCTTCACCACCGAGTGCTCCACATCCTCGAGGCTGTGCAGCACGATCTCATATCCGCCGCCCAGATAGTCCGCAAGGCCTTCCACCAGCGTAACACAGGAGCTGAGGATGCGGTGGTCCTCGTCTGTGAAGGGCACATTGTATTCAGACACGGGGCTCCCTCCTAAAATCAAAATGTATCGCCCCCACCGCCATGCGCCGCGCAGGGGTGATGCTGTTCCTATTTTACCAAGCGCGCGGCTGTTGTGCAAGCGGGCGCAGCACGAAGTTTTCTTTAAACCTTGCATTTGCGCCCCGTATCCGCTATCATTAACAGTGTCGCAGGCCGAGCGCGAGGCTGCTCGTGCACTGGCATACATTTTCATTTCAGAGGAGTATCAGTTTTATGGCAGAATTCAAATATGAGATTACAGAACGCATCGCGGTGCTGTCCCAGAGCCCCAACGGCTGGGAACGCCAGCTCAATATGGTGAGCTGGAACGACCGCGAGCCCAAATACGACATCCGCGACTGGGCGCCCGACAACAGCAAAATGGGCAAAGGCATCAGCCTCACCCACGACGAGCTGGCCATTCTGAAGGGCATCCTGAACGACCTTGAGATCTGACGGTATGGATTACAAAGCAGAGTTTGTCCGTATTTTTTCCGAAAATGTCTCCCGCCCCGGCGCGCAGCAGCTGCTGGACTGGCTGGCGACCACGGATTTTTATACGGCCCCGGCCTCCACGCGTTTTCACGGCGCGTGCGAATGCGGCCTTGTGATGCACAGCATCAACGTGTATAACGTGCTGATGTCCCGCTTTTACACGGAAGAGGACAACAAGGAGAGCTTCACCCTCGTTTCTCTGCTGCACGACCTGTGCAAGGCCAATTACTACAAATCGGGGTTCCGCAACGTAAAGAACGACGCCACCGGGCAATGGGAAAAGGTCCCCTCTTACAGCGTGCAGGACGCTTTTCCGTTCGGTCACGGGGAAAAGAGCGTTTATCTCATCGAGCGTTTCATCCGCCTGAAGCCCGTGGAGGCCATCGCCATCCGCTGGCACATGGGCGGCTTCGACGACGCGGTGCGCGGCGGCAGCTACGCCATCAGCAATGCGTTCGACGAATATCCGCTGGCTGTCAAGCTGCATCTGGCAGACCTGGAGGCCACTTACCTGGTAGAGAAGGGCACCAGCAGCGTCAACCGCCGCTGAACCCTGTTGCCTTATGAATTCCAAAAGGCCGCGTGCCCCTGTGAAAGGGCACGCGGCCTTTTTTACGGCTTCAAAACACAAAACCCGTCCTGAAAGCTGCCTTATCCTCCGGATTCCTCAGAAAAATCAGCGTCCCAGCAGCGCCAGCAGCTTTTCCTTGGGCACAAGGCCCACGCTGCGGTTTTTTTCCTGGCCGTTTTCAAACAGCACCACCGTCGGGATGCTCATAACGCCGAAGCGCTGGGCAAGGCCCGGTTCTTCGTCGATGTTCACCTTGCAGACCTTTACATCCGTCTGCTCCGCCGCAAGCTGGTCGATGACCGGCGCCAGTATCCGGCACGGGCCGCACCAGCTCGCCCAGAAATCCACCAGCACCGGGCCGGAAGCCTTTGCCACCTGTTCTTCAAAATCCTGTGTTTTCACATTTACCGCCATAATCTTATCTCCTTTTGTGTTGTCGCCCGCTGTGCGGCGCTTTCACCGCCGGCGGGATTGGTTTCTTTTTCCTTAATAATACTATACCATTTTAGTATAAAATATGCAAGTCCTATTTCTGTTCCCAGGCACGGCTCTTTCCATAGTTTGCGCCGGCCCCTATGGAAATAGTCACGGCGGCGCATCTGTTTATGCTGCAGGAAAACAGCCCCGGCTGCTTTTGTTGTTGAAGGAGCCCCTCGAACGTAAAATAAACCGCACCTGCGTACGCGCCGCCGAAAGATATGCGGCTGCGCGCGGCAGATGCGGTGTCGCCCTTATTTTAAGGCTTCGGCCCGGACGGCCTTACGGTTCCTGCCCTCCGTTGAGCAGCGCGTTCAAATTGGCCAGCAGGTCGTCCGACAGCGCGGACCCCTGCTTTTGCTGGCCGCGCGGCGCAGTGAACACCGGAGGTTTCGCGGCAGCTCCCACAGACGGCGCGGAAGGCTCCTGCGCGCGCTGCATTTCCGGCTTCTTCGGCCCGGATACAGGCGCCGCCGGGGAACCCTCCCCCCTCCGGGCCGCTGAAAGGGCGGCCGCTTCTCCCGCATCCGCCTTGCTTCCCATCGGAGGGATGGGCGCGGAATAGGGGATGATCACAGGCTCTTCGGTGCGCGCGGGCGCAGGCTGCGCCTGCGGCGTGCCCGCCACCGCCGCGGCGGACGGCCTGGCATAGGGGCCCGACAACGGAACGCTGGGCGCAATCGGCGTGGGCTGCGGCACATAGGGCTGTTTCGCCTCCGTCCCACGCGGCGGCGGGGGCGGCGGCGTGTTCAAAATGCGGGCCGCCTCCGCGTCCGGTTCGATATAGGGCGCGGTATGGGGCGTATAGGGGTCGAACGGGGCAAACGGCATGGCACGCGGTGCATGCGGTTTCCCAAACGGGATCTGTGAGCCGGATTCCGGCGGCTCCTTCGGCGGCACCTGCGGGATCTCCACCTTCTGCACCACGGGCTGCGCCGGCGCTTCCGGAATATCATAAGGCGCATTGCCCGGCGCACCGCCGCGCGCCGCGTGCTGGACCGCGTCGTATTGCTCCTCCAGGACGGCGGGCCTGTCTCCCTGAGGCGTCACGTTGCGCCCCGGCAGCGGCCTGCCATTCGTTGCGCGGTAGCGCGGGCGGGAGGCTTCAAAGGCCGGCGGCAGCAGCTCCTGCTGCGGTTCCTCTGCCGCGGGCGGCACAGAGGACGGCATGGGCGCCATGGGCTGCAGAACTGCTGCGCGCCGTCCGGCGGCCGCTGTCTGCGGAAGCTCCGTCTCTCTCGCCTGCACAACGGCCGCCCCTCCGTCACGCCCCAGGGCGGGCGCTCGGTCAAACCGGTCGTCCCTCCGGGATGCATACAAAGGATAACCGCCCTCCGGCGCGGCCGCATAAGGCGCGCGATGGTCCGGGCCGCAGCGGCGCGCGTACTCCTGTTCCCGCAGCGCTTCATCGTAGCGTATGCGGCGCAGGGCCTCCTGACGAAGCCGCTCCTCTTCATAAAAACGGTCGCGCAGCTCATCTTCATAGCGCACGCGGCGCAGAGCGCTGTAATAGGCATCTTCTTCCCTGCGGGCGCGCACATACCGGTCGTATTCGCTGTCCGGCGCAAAAGCGGGAACCGCCTCGTCCCGAACGCTCCGACCCTCCCGTACAGGGTACGCCGCATGCTCCTGCGCAGCGTATTCACGGGCCGGAGCGGGCTCCTGCGGCGCTGGGGGCGCTGCCGGTTGGGCCGGCTGCGGCTGTGCGGAGGGCGCGTTTTCAGGGAAACGCTCCACCTGCGCGCCAAGCGAGGATAGGCTGCGCTCGGTATTGCCCAGCGCGGCGGTAATGCCGTCGGTGGCTTTCTGCAGATCGCCCGTCGCCGCCAGTATCTTTGCGTCCACCGCCGCAAGCTGCGCCTTCAGCACGGCGATGCTGGCCGCAATGCCGTCGGCGGACTCCGCCAGCCCCGCCTTCGCTTTGCTCTTTTCCACCTTTGCCTGGGCCACAATGGCCGCGGCGTCCTCTTTCGCCTTTTCAATGTGCGCCGTCGCCTGGGCGTCAGCCGCGCGCAGAATGTCCCGCGCCTTGAGCTGCGCCTGCTGCAGCAGGGCCTGGTCGCCGCTGCTTCCCGAAGCCGACGCGGTCTGCCCGGCCGGCAGCGGCGCGCCGCGGCGTGTCAAAGCGCGCGTCAGATCGTCCACCGTTTCGCTCAGCCGCGCATTGTCGCTTTTCAGCGCGGCGTTTTCCTGCTCCCGGGCAAAGAGGCGGCTGCGCACCGCGGCGATCTCGTCGTTGGCCTTGTCCACCTCTGTGCGCAGCGCGGCAGCCTCTGCCACCGCGTCCTCCGCACGTTTTTTCTGGTTCTCCAGCTCGTTGAATACCTGCTTTGCCTTCTGCGCCAGTGTGCTTCCCTGCTGGCGCACGCCTGTCAGGTCCTTTTGGAGCGCGGCGATGGTGTCCTCCAGCGCCCGCGCTTTCTCCGCGTTTGCCGCGGAGATGCGCTCGATGTAAGACAGCACCTCCACCCGGTTAAAGCCGAAAAGCTCGGTATGAAATTCCGTCTCCGGGCCGGCGCCCGTCATGCCGTCCTGCTGTTTTTCCTCCAGTGTCTGCACACGCGCGCCTCCTTTCGTCTGTGCTGCGGCCGGGGCGCACGCGGCGCCATTCAGCCAAAAAAGCGGGGCTTAACGCCCCGCTTTTCCCAAGGTTGCTCAGTTGTTTCCGCGGTTGTTCAGCAGGCCGAGGATATCGTCGAAATAGCTGTTGTCGTCTTCCTCCACCGCGGGGGCGGGCTGCACCGGCTGCGTGGGAGCAACGGGCTGCACCGGCTGCGCCGGGGCCACGGGCGCAGTATCGTTCTTGAACGCTACCTGCACCTTGCCGCCGAACGTGGCCGCATTCTGCGGTACGTCCATGGGGTCGCTGCCCACAAGGCCCGCGTCAAAGCCTGTGGCGATGACGGTAATGCTCATCTCATCCTTCAGGTTCTCGTCGAACGCGGCGCCCCAGATGATGTTCGCTTCGGGGTGCGCGGAGTTGGTGATAAGGCTGGCGGCCTTTTCCACATCGTCCAGGCCGATGTCCGGCGAGGAGGTGATGTTGATGATAACGCCGCGCGCGCCGGAGATGCTCGTCTCCAAAAGCGGGCTGGAAATGGCCGCGTTGGCCGCGTCCTCCGCCTTGTTCACGCCCTTGGCGGAGCCAACGCCCATGTGCGCGTAGCCCGCGTCCTTCATGATGCTGCGCACGTCCGCGAAGTCCAGGTTGATGAAGGCCGCCACATTGATCAGCGAGGAGATGCTCTCCACGCCCTGGCGCAGCACATTGTCGGCCGCTTCAAAAGCGTTCAGCAGCGTGATCTTTTCCTGGCTGATGAGCTTCAGGCGCTCGTTGGGGATGACGATGAGGGAATCCACACGCTCCAGCAGGCCGGCAATGCCGATCTCGGCCATGTTCATTTTGCGCTTGCCTTCAAAGGCAAAGGGCTTCGTGACGATGCCCACGGTAAGGATGCCAAGCTCCTTGGCCACTTCGGCCACCACAGGCGCGGCGCCCGTGCCCGTGCCGCCGCCCATACCGGCGGTGATGAAGGCCATCTGCGCGCCCTTGAGGGCGGTGGCGATCTCGTCGCGGCTCTCCTCCGCACTGCGCTGGCCGATCTCGGGGTCGGCGCCCGCGCCGCGCCCCTTCGTCAGCTTCGCGCCAAGCTGCACCTTCTGTGTGGCTTTGGAGGCAAACAGCGCCTGCTGATCGGTATTCATGCTGATAAATTCAACACCGCGCAGGCCGCTTTGCACCATGCGGTTGACAGCGTTTCCGCCGCCGCCGCCCACGCCGATGACCTTGATGTTCGTTATATTCTGCAGTTCTTCATCGAGGATAAATGCCACGAGAATTCCCCCTAAAGACAATTTTGTACTATACACTAAGTATTAGGATACCAGATTTCAGATTTGATTTCAATAGCCATTCCAAGATTATGTAAAAATAAAGTATATATAGTCGGTTGCGCCCGGTGCGCTCACAGCACGCCCGCGCGCCAGCGGGCGCGGCCAAGGCCGTCCTCCCCGCGGGAGCTCACGTCCAGAGTGCCCCGCTCCTCCTCGCCCAGGCTGTCGCTGGTCTGGCCGGGGGTCACCATTTCCCACGCCCATTTGATTTTATAGTCCAGGTCGTTGGCGGTGCCCAGCACGATGCGGATGCGGTCCTGATACAGGAAGCTCAGTTCCAGCGTGTTCGTCAGGTCTACCTCGCTGATGGGGCCCAGCCCCTGCGCCTGCGCCTTGGAAAGCACGGTCTGCAGGACGGACAGCTTGTCCTCCTCGGTAAATTTCACCGGCTGGCCCGGCGCGGGCGCGTCGGCCTGCGCGCCGTCGATGCGCACAAGCCCCGCGGGCGCCTCGGCGTCCACACGCAGCACCTTGTAGCTTTGGCTCAGAACCGCCCAGCCCGCCGCACTCTCCACGGTGTAGGTCTCCACCGCGGGCGTGGCTGTGATGACCACGGTGTCCGGCAGGCGGCGCTTGATCTCCACGCTCTCCAGATACGGCAGCGCCGCGGCGATGGCCTGCTGTGCCTCCGCCGTATTGAACCCGAACAGGTTTTCCCCCGCCGGCTGGCCGAAAGCCGCGACGATCTGGCTGTCGTCGTAGGCCAGCTGCCCGTCGGGAGATTCGACGGTGACGGTCTCGATCTTAAACAGCACGGCCGCCGAGATCAGGAACCCGGCCGCCAGCAGCACGGCGATCAGCACGCCCGCCAGAATGCCGCGCCGGACGCGGCGGCGGCGCGCTTCGCCCGGTGTGAGGGGGCGGGGCGGACGCTTTTTTCTCCGCTTTTTCCGGGCCTTTCCGCCTTTCCCCGTCGGCGGCCCGCCCGGCGTGCGGGCCGGGCCGGGCGAAGCGCTGTTTGCGCGGGGTTGGCGGGGCCTGTCCGCGCTCTGGTCGTACACGCCCGGGCGCGGCTTCAGCTCCGCCTCCTGTTCCGGCAGAGCGCGCCAGCGCGGCTCTTCCCGCTGAGGCGCACGGCGCACGTCCTGCTGCGGGCGCTGCTGCGCCCCGGCCTGCGCCTGGGAACGCGGCGGCCGGCCGTGTATTTCCTCCCGGCCGCGGGCCTGCGGGCCCCCTTCGCGGGGCTGCCGCGGCTCCGGAATGCCCGCGCTGTTTCCGGCGGCCGGCGCGGTTCCCCGCCCCTGCTGCGGGGCCGCATTCACGAACGGCGCCGCAGGGCGGGCCGGGGAACCGGCGGGCACGCCGGAGGACGCCCCCGCCGATTTGTTATAATCGTACACGACTCGCCCGCCCGCGGGCTTGCGCGGCTGCCTGGGCACATCCGCATCGTATGTATACACGGGCCGCTGCGGCGCCTGGCGGCGCGGCTGCGGTTCGTTTTTTGGATAAACGGGTTTCTGCGGCGGCGTGCTGCGTGCCAAAACGCGCCACTCCTTTCTCGTCAACGTCTTTGCGGCCCGGCGCCGCATGCAGCGGGAGCTCTTTTTGTCTCACCTGCCCCTGCCGCCGCACGGCCGTGCGGATGCGGACCGGCCGGCCCTTCTCCCCCGGCCCGGAGTTTTCTATTATCATAGCACGGTCCCGGCATTCCGGCAACCGCGCCCGCACGGTTCACCCCAGCTGCGCGTGATGCGCGCCCCCAGCGGTGCAAGCAGCGCCGCAATGTCCTCGTAGCCGCGGCTGATATGCTCCGCGCCCATGACGCGGGTGCTGCCCTGTGCCTGCAGCGCGGCGATGACCAGCGCCGCCCCGCCGCGCAGGTCGGGCGCTTCCACGTCCGCTCCGTTCAGCAGGTCCATGCCGTGGACATGCAGCGTCCGGCCGCAAACATTCACGCTGGCACCCAGCCGCAAAAAGCCTTCGGCGCAGGCAAAACGGTTTTCAAAAATCGTGTCCGTCACACGGCTTTCCCCCTGCGCCCGCAGCAGCGCCGCCGCCATCAGGGGTGCCGCGTCCGTTGGGAACGATGGATACACGCCCGTATCCCACCCTCCCGCGGCGCGCAGAGCGCCCGAGCTTGCCAGCGCCACAGAGCTGTCCCCCGAGGCCGACACCATGCATCCGGCCCTGCGCAGGATGCGCAGCACCTCGGCCAGATGGGCGTTGCAGGTATTGGTGAGCAGCACCTCGCCGCCGCAGCCCGCCACCGCGCACAGCACGGTGGCCGCGGTAATGCGGTCCGGGCAGACGGCATGCTGCGTGCCCATCAGCAGCTCCCGGCCGCGGATGTGCAGCACCCGCGTGCCGACGCCTGTGATCTCCGCGCCCGCGCCCTGCAAAAAGCGCGCCAGATCCGTCACCTCCGGCTCCACGGCCGCGCCGCGCAGCACCGTCTCTCCTCTGGCAGCGGCCGCCGCCATGAGAAGCGTCTCGGTGGCGCCCACACTGGGGAAGCGCAGGCAGATATCCGCGCCCGCAAGGCCGTCCGGCGCAGTGACCTCCAGCGCGCCGCCGTCCTTCTCCGTGATATGCGCCCCCATCTTCTCAAGGCCGGAAAGGTGCATATCAATGGGCCGCGCGCCCAGGCGGCAGCCGCCGGGCGTATAGATGTCCGCGCGGCCCGTGCGGGCCAGCAGCGGCGCCAGATAGAACAGCGAGGAGCGCATCGCGCGCATCAGCGGCTCCGGCACTGCGCTGCCCGGAAATTCCGGCGGCGTAATGACGGCGCGCCCATTCTCCAGCAGGACCTTGCAGCCCACGCTTTGCAGGATGCGCGCCGAAGCCTCCACGTCGGACAGATGCGGCACGTCCGTGAGCGTCACCGTGCCGCGGCACAGCACCGACGCCGCCATGATGGGCAGCACACTGTTCTTTGCGCCGGGTATCCGCACCTCTCCAAAAAGGCCGCTGCCTCCGCTGATCGTCAAAATTTCCATATCCCGCACCCCGTTTCGTAGAATGGAGCCCAGTGTCCCAGACTGTAACCCATCCTATGCAAACAGGGCCGTTTGTGTTAAAAGCGCGCCGTTTACGCCGTGGTTTTCATCAATTGGTCCAGATTTTCGCAGATCTTATCCAGCGAATCCGGCTGGGCCAGCGCACGCGCTTTCGCCCCCATGAGCATCAATTCCGCAGGGTCCTTCGTCAGCTTGTCGACGATGCCGATGAGCTTCTCGCCCGTCAGCTCCTTTTCCTCAACCACAACGGCCGCGCCCAGCTTCTGCAGCTGCATGGCGTTGTGGTACTGGTGGTTTTCCGCCACGTTGGGCGACGGGATGAGCACCGAGGCGCGCCCCACGGCCGCGATCTCCGCCAGCGTCAGCGCGCCCGCCCGGCTGATGACCAGGTCCGCCGCGGCCAGCATCTCCGGCATGTTGTCGATGTACTCCCGGATGATGAACTTCGGGCTGTGGTCGATGCCCAGCCGCGCGGCAAGGGCTGCAAAATCCGCTTTTTCAATGCTGCCCGTCGCATGCACATGAAGGAAATCACGCTGCGCGATCTCCCATTTTGCCAAATCGGCCACGCGTTCGCCCAGCACCTGCGCGCCCAGGCTGCCGCCGAAGGAGACGATGACGGCCTGCCCCTCCTTCGCGCCCAGCGCGCGGCGTGCGGCGGGACGGTCCTGCCGGAACATCTCCTCCCGCACCGGGTTGCCCGTAACGACTGTCTTGTCCGGCGCGCCCAGACGCTGCACGGCGTCGGGCATGGCCGCGAACACCAGGTCCACCTGCTTTGCCAGGATCTTGTTGGTCACGCCGGGGAAAGCGTTCTGCTCGTGAATGGCCGTGCGGATGCCCCTGCGGGCCGCGGCCTGCACCACTGGCCCGCTGACGTACCCGCCCGCGCCGATGACAAGGTCCGGCTTTACCTCCCGCAGGATGGCGCCGGCGCGCGGGCCGCTCAGCGCCAGGTGCCAAAGGGCAACCAGGTTCCGCGCGACGTTCTTCGGCGTCAGGCGGCGCTGGATGCCGTTCACCTCGATGGGATGGAACGCATAACCCGCCTTGGAGACAAGGCCGTACTCCATTCCCTTCTGCCGTCCGGCGAAGTGTATCTCCGCGTCCGGATGGCGTTTTTTCAGCGCGCCCGCAATGGCGAGCGCCGGGTTGATGTGTCCGGCTGTGCCGCCGGCGGCGATTAATACACGCATAGGTACCTCCTGCTTTCGCGCAATACCGCACGGTTCCAGGCGCCGGGCCGCGCCGGAAAATTTTTCACCGGCGGTCTGCCCCCGCGCAAAAAATAAAAATGCAGACGCGCGGCCCTGCCGCGCGCCGCTATACCTTCTCCGCGCCGCCCTGGCGGGAGACCGAAAGCACAACGCCCATCTCGCCCAGCAGCATCAGCAGGGACGTGCCTCCGTAGGAAAAAAACGGCAGGCTGATGCCCGTGTTCGGAATGGTCTTCGTCACCACGGCGATATTCAGCACCGCCTGCAGCGTCACCTGCACGATAACGCCCACCACCAGCATGGAGCCGAATTTGTCTTTTGCGTGCCACGCCACATAAACGCCCCGCAGCAAAAGCGCCACAAAAAGGAAAATCACCAGCAGCGCGCCGATAAAGCCCAGCTCTTCACAGATGACGGAGAAAATAAAGTCGTTCTGCGGCTCGGGCAGGTACAGGTGCTTCTGCTTGGAGTTGCCGATGCCAAGGCCCGTCAGCCCGCCCGAGCCGATGGCGTACATGCTCTGGATGATCTGGTGGCCGTCGCCCTGGGCGTCCAGCCACGGGTTCTGCCAGCTTTCGATGCGGCTCATGGCATAGGGCACAAGGTCCGGCACCAGCACAACGGCGCCCGCCACGCCCGCCACAACGCCCGCGATGGCAAGGCCGAACCACACAAGCCCCGTGCCGCCCACAAACATCATCAGGCCCCCGATACCCAAAATGAGCACCGTGCCCGAAAGATGCGGCTCCAGCAGCATCAGCCCCGCGATCACGCCGAGGATGACGACGAAGGGCAGCACGCCGTAGGCAAAGGTCTTCATGCGCTTATGGTTGATGGAAATGATGTGCGCGAACAGCACGATGACCGCGAACTTCGCCACCTCCGAGGGCTGCAGATTGCCGCCGATGGGCAGGAATATCCACCGCTTCGCGCCGTTCAGCTCCGGCATGAAGAGCACGACGATGAGCAGTACGACCGTGACGGCCATGATGGGCCACGCAAATTTGTGGAAGATGTGGTAATCCACGTGGGACGCGACGAACATCACGACCACGCCCACCGCGGCGAACAGCGCCTGCTGGCGGATGAAGTGGAAGCTGTCGCCCTTGAAGCGGTAATACGCCGTGGCATAGCTGGCGCTGAACAGCATCACCAGCCCGAACACCACCAGCGTCAGCACGATGATGGCCAGCGGCCAGTCCAGCGGCGGCTGGCTGAGCAGCCGGATGCGGGCCTCGGACTTGCGTTTTAACTTTTTGGCTGCTTCTGGCATCGGGAACCTCCGAAGATACAAAATTGCCCGCGCCGGCCGCATCGGCACAGGCTGCTTATTGGGGAATCAGGATACGTAGACAAAAATACCGCCCAGCACCACGCCCACCAGCGTGATGAAGCTGAACACAGAGACGATCTTCACCTCGCTCCACCCGCACATTTCAAAGTGGTGGTGGATGGGGCTCATTTTAAAAATGCGCTTGCCGTGGGTCAGCTTGAAATACGTTACCTGCAGCATCACGCTGAACGCCTCGATCAGGTAGATAACACCCATGAAAAGGAGCAGCTCCGGCCGGCCGATACCGTAAGCCACGGCCACCACCGCGCCCCCCAGGAACATACTGCCCGTATCGCCCATAAACGTTTTGGCCGGGTAAAAGTTCCACGCAAGGAAGCCCGCGCAGCCGCCCGCCACGGCCGCGGCAAACAGCGCCATGGTAGTGTTTCCCAAAAGGCTGGCGATAAACATGAAGCCCATCATTACAACAAAGGTGACGCTGGACGCCAGCCCGTCGATGCCGTCCGTCAGGTTGACGGCGTTCACCATGCCGATGATGAGGAGGAACGAGAGGACGTAAAAGAACCAGCCAAAGTCCACCGCGCCCAGCAGCGGCAGCGTCACGATGGTGGACAGCGTTCCGTTGAGATACAGCGAGGAAAGGTACGCCCCGGTAATGAGCACCTGCGCCACGATCTTATAGCGCGCCATCAGGCCCAGGTTGCGCTTTTTCACCACCTTGATATAGTCGTCCACAAAGCCCACCAGGCCGAAGGCGTAAGCCGTCAGCACGCCGACGAACAGCGAGACGCTGGTGCCGGAAAGCCAGCCCCCCAGCAGGCTGGGCACGCTGAGCGCCAGAACCGTATAGCCCAGCACCACGCCCACAAGGACACCCAGGTAAAACGTCAAACCGCCCATGGTGGGCGTGCCGTTTTTGCCCTGGTGCCAGGTGGGGCCGATCTCCTTGATGGTCTGGCCGAAGTGAAGCCTGCGCAGCGCGGGGATGATCAGCAGGCCGGAGGCCGCTGTGATCGCCAGCGCGCCGAAGGCCGCCGCCATAAGGGCATATTTTTCCATAATTTACACGCTCCCGGTAATTTTTGCGCGGCCGCGCCGCGTCCCGGCCCGATGCGCACGGTCTTTCCGCTGGGCACCCGGCTTTCTTTTATTTTCAGGCAATGCCGCACAATTCCAGGTGTTGAATCGCGCCGGCAGATTTTTTTGGCAGTTTAAACAAAAAACGCAGCGAATACTTTGCGCATTTGCGAGGCTTTTGGAGGCAACTGCCGGAAAATATGCAAGCGGGGCGACACTTAAGGCGTCAGCCATGAATTGTGCGGTGCTGCCTTTAATCCCTGGGCACGGCTTTGTAAAACCCGTCCAGAATCGTCTCGAACGCCATGCCGTGGCTGGCCTTCACCAAAACCGCGTCGCCCGGGCGGCAGTACGCCGTAAGGCGGGCCAGCGCTTCGTCCTTGTCCCTGCAATGCACCGCGTTCGCGCCCAGTGCGGCGGCGCTGTCGCGGCCGGTCCGCATGGCCCCGCCCACGGTCAGCAGCAGGTCCACACCGCAGCGCGCCGCCAGCGCGCCCACCTCGGCGTGAGCCTGCCGGGTGATGGCGCCCAGCTCGAACATATCGCCCAGCACCGCGACCCTCCGTCCCCGGACAGGATATTCCTTCAGCGTCAGCAGCGCGGCGCGCATGCTGTCGGGGTTCGCGTTGTAGCAGTCCTCGATGACCGTCACGCCGCCGTGCTCCACCACATGCTGGCGGTGGCCCGTCGTTTGATAATTCGCCAGCGCCG
>Ga0129308_1002160_pt1 | contig 17552 bp, 13 predicted proteins | sample L827metagenome_FD_94440 | JGI IMG/M metagenome (GOLD analysis project Ga0129308, IMG submission 94440) | Ring-tailed lemur group fecal microbial communities from Wisconsin, USA - L827 metagenome | ecosystem: Host-associated > Mammals > Digestive system > Large intestine > Fecal | place: USA... | reverse complement strand
TCTGGTGGGGTGCGGGGCGAAGCCCTGCATAGCGTTTAAGCGCTCCGCAAAGGGTGAATTTTCAAACAGTCCGCAAGACTGTTTGAAAAGAGGGAACGCCCTGCAAGAGAGGGCGTTCCCTTATTAAAAACATGGTACACTGTGACTTTAATAAAAGAAAAAATCCTTAAATTGTGGATAGTAGATAACTATAAAGGCGGTATAAAAATGAAATTTATAAAAAAACTCAGCGCTGCTGTTCTTTCGGTATCTGTTTTTTCACTTTCATGTATACCAATGTATTCATGCCACGGCGCAGATACGCAGGAGAACCGCATGTCCGAAGAAACTCTCGGTTTCTATGAAACGTGGAAAGAAAAATATCTTGCGCAGGATAACTACGTTACCGATGAAACGCAGTATTACGTTTACTACGGCGAAGAAAAGTACAGCGGCGGAAATTATTCCGTACCCGTAACTGTTTCCGAAGCTCACGGCTACGGCATGCTTATAATGGCAAGTATGGCTGACTACGACGAAAACGCAAGATCATACTTTGACGGAATGTACCGTTATTTCAAGGCTCACCCGAGCGATATAGGAGCAAACCTTATGTCATGGCAGCAGTGCGACAACGGCACAGCTCTGATAGACGGCGCAAACGAGGGCAGCATGACGGGCGGTCCGTGCGACTCAGCAGCGGACGGGGATATCGACATTGCCTACTCTCTGCTTATGGCTGACGAGGTATGGGGCAGCAGCGGTGAGATAGATTACCGCTCCGAAGCAATCGCCGTCATCAATGATATTATGAAGTACGAGGTCAATCACGAATACTGGACGATAACGCTCGGCGACTGGGTATCCGAATGCAATAAGACGGATAATTATTATTCCGCTGTAAGATGTTCCGACTTTATCGTACAGTATCTTCCGATATTTGCCGATGTTACGGGAGACGAGAACTGGCTAAAGGTCTACGATACGACATACGGTATCATTAACGGCATTGTCGGTGAGTACAAAACGGGTATTCTGCCCGATTTCGTTATCAGAGATTCAAACGGCAAATATATCCCTGCGCCTGCCGATTTCCTTGAAAGCGGAAATGACGGGAATTATTACTACAACAGCTGCCGTACTCCTTGGCGTATAAGCATGGACTTCCTCATAAACGGAAATACGGACGCGCTTGCTTTCGCCGAGGCTATAAACTCGTTCATGATGAACGCTTCAAACGGCGACCCGTGGGAGGTCAAAGCAGGCTACACTCCCGACGGAACGGCTATCGAGGATTACAACGACCTCTGCTTTACTGCGCCGCTTCTGATCTCCGCCAAATGTACGGATAATACGGAATGGCACGATAAAATACGAGATACCGTTCTGAATTACGGGGACGACGTTTATTACGGCGACACTATAAAAATGCTCTGCCTTATCGTTGACGATGACTGCTGGATAGTCCCGAAAACAAGGGAAAACGACACTCTCCTCGGCGACGCAAACTGCGACGGACAGGTAACTATCGCCGATTCTACGGCTATTTTGCAGGCTCTCGGTAATCCCGACAAGTACGGACTTTCCGCAGAGGGAGCGATCAACGCCGACTGCTGCAATCCCGGCGACGGAATTTTACCCTCCGACGCTCTTGCAATCCAAAAAATAGACGCTAAAATTCTCTCCAAACTGCCCGAGATAACAAAATAAAAATATTCGGTCTCCCGAAAGTATCATGTACCTTCGAGAGACCGATATTTATTTTGCTATCATTTTTACTCTACCGATATGATATAATAGTAGACCGGCTGTCCGCCGTTGACAAGCATGACCTCGATCTTATCGCTGAGCTTCGATTGAAGAAGCTGCTGAAGTTCTTCTGCGTTTTCCTCGGTAACGTCCGAGCCGTAAATAACGGTAACGTAGCTTGCGCCGCTTTTTACAAGCTTTTTCACAAGCTTCAAAGCCGCCCTCGAAATATCCTTGTCGGTAAAGGAAAGCTTGCCGTTGTCGAGAGCAAGTATCTCGCCCTCCTTAATGGAATGTCCCTCGAACTCAGAATCGCGCGCGGCAAAAGTTATAAGTCCCGTTGATACCTTTTCAAACGCCTTTGTCATATTTATGCGGTTTTCCGACAGATCGGCGCATTCGTCAAACGCCATCATAGCGGAAATTCCCTGCGGTATAGTCCGTGTCTGGAGAACGCATACGTTGCGGTCGGTAAGCTTGACAGCCTGCTCCGCCGCCATGATTATATTTTTATTATTCGGAAGTACGAATACGGTTTTAGCCGGAGTCGAAAGAATGGCGCGGAGAATATCGTCTGTCGAGGGATTCATAGTCTGACCGCCCTTTACCACAACGTCCGCCCCTAAATCCTCAAACAGAGAAACAAGACCGTGACCTGCCGCAACGGCTACGAATCCGAGTTCCTTTTCGGGTTCGGCAGGAGTGAAGCCTGCCTGAAGCTCCTGAACCTCTCTGACCTTATTTTCGTGCTGAATACGCATATTTTCAATTTTCGGACGAGGGTCGTTGAGGAACACGCCGAACTCCAAAGCCTTTTGCAGGGCATTTCCGGGATTGTCGGTATGTACGTGTACCTTGATTATCTTTTCATCGTCCACCACAACAACGCAGTCTCCGATAGTTTCAAGGTACGCACGAAGCATGAACGAATCGGGGCAATCCTCGTTTTTACGCAGCATAAATTCCGTGCAGTAGGTGTAAGTAATATCGCCGTCATATTCGCTTACGGCGGTGCGGAAAGAATCCTCGGAGCGTTCGGCGGACTTTTCGGCAGGCTCGGCGATCTTACCACCTGCAAAAATATCGCTCATCGCGCGTATGATAATTGCAAAGCCCATGCCGCCCGCGTCAACAACTCCTGCCTTTTTAAGCTGTGGGAGCATTTCGGTAGTTTTAGCGAGAACGTTCTCCGCCTCGTCGCATACGTCCTGCCAGAAAAGAACGTCGCTGCTTGTGGATACGGCGGACTCCTTAGCCTTTGCGGCGGCAGCCTTTGAAACTGTAAGGATAGTACCCTCGACAGGCTTCATTACCGCCTTGTAAGCCGCCTGTACGCCCAATTCAAGGGAATTTGCAAAGTGGTTGCAGTCCGCTTCGGAAAGTCCCGAAAGTCCTTTTGACATACCTCTGAAAAGCAGGGACAGGATAACGCCCGAGTTTCCCCTTGCTCCCCTCAGAAGCGCAGAAGCGGCGACAGATGCGACCTCGGAAATATGCACGTTGTCGGGCATTCGTCTAAGCTCGTCAACGGCGTTTCCGATAGTCATGGACATATTCGTACCCGTGTCGCCGTCGGGAACCGGATATACGTTAAGCTCGTCAACCTCTCGTTTTCTGTTGTTTATGGTAATTGCGGCAGAAATGACCGCATCTCTGAATAAAGCGCCGTTTATCAAAATATAAACCTCCTGTTATGTTCTTTTCGGTCGGATAATAATATCAGTAATTATCGGGCAGGTCGTTTTCAAGCAGGACTATTTTTTTCTTGTCCGTCTGATATGCCTGTACCTTTGCAAGCGCATCGTTTAAATTATCGGCAACGTAAACCTGCTCCATATTATAGCCTGAATCCTTTATGCCGTTATAAATAGGCACGGTCTGATTTTTGCCCACAAGGACGATATAATCGCAGGCTTTTGAAGCCTCCTGTCCGAACTCGTAGTTAAGCTCCTCCTGCTTTGCGCCGAGTTCGACCATTCCCGGAGTTACAAGTATACGGCAGGCGTCGAAAAGTCCCAGTACCGCAAGAGCCGCGCGGCAGCCGCTGGGATTGGAGTTATATGCGTCGTCAATGAACGTCACGCCGTTTCCCTTATCCAAAAGCTGTAAACGGTGCGGAACGGCGGCTATACGCTTCACGGGCAGAACAAGCTTTTCCATGGGGATTCCCGTACCGACTGCGTAAGCTATTGCGCCGAGAAGATTCTGCACGTTATGTTCGCCCAAAAGCTTTGTCGTATAGCGGCAAGTCTGTCCGTCGGGCGAAATTACGGTAAACTCCGTGCCACGGTCGGAAACGGTAACGTCGGCGGCTCTCCAGTCGTTGCCCTCCTGCAAGCCGTATGTCACGGCGTTGGGGTAATTCGGGGCTTTTTTGCGGATAAGCTCGTTATCGCCGTTGAGGTAAATTTTTCCGAGAGCCGATATGCTGTCCGCAAGCTCGAATTTGGTATTTACAACATTCTCGATAGAACCGAAAGTCTCAAGGTGCTGAGGTCCTACGGAAGTGATTATTCCGTCATGGGGATTTGCTATATCGCAAAGCTCCTTTATCTCGTGGACACGGCGCGCGCCCATTTCGCAGATAAAATATTCGTGGGTAGGTTTAAGGTCGCGGCGGACTGTTATCGTAACGCCCATGGGAGTATTGAAGCTTTCGGGCGTTTTCAGCGTTTCGTACTGTGAGGACAGCAGTTCGCTTAAATAAAATTTCATACTTGTTTTGCCGTAGCTGCCCGTAATTCCCACCTTATGAAGCGAGGGGCAGGCGGCAAGCTTTTTCTTGGCGTCGTTGATGTACCATTTCTGAATAGATTTCTCGATCGGCTTGTTGATTATATTCGCAAGCGGTACAAGCAACGGCGTTAAATAAAGTGCGGAGCCTATCATAATAAACGGCTTAATATTTTCAAACCCAAACCGGTTTATTCTTACAATGTCCGTACCACATTTACAGCGAATTTCTTCACGCCCTAAAACAATACCAACTGTAAACATTACTGCAACCAGTATAAAGAACGTTGTAAGCATTCTCTTTACTCTTGCCGTATATACAAACGGTTTCTTGAATTTCTTTCCGGGCTTGTTTGCTATTGCGATACTGATGTTGAACAGTGAAAACGCTGCTATTGTAAGAACGTTCGCGCCGAGCCAAATCATAGCAAACTGCAAAACAAAGCATATCAGCGGAAAAATATAACGCTTGTAATTTTTCTTCATCCACCACGAATGCTCGGGGGTCTTGTAGCCGTTGAGCTGGAGCATGTGAAATTCCCTGAGCGACAGAAATATTATCGAGATCAGCGTTATAACTGCATATACGCAAAATAAAATCAGATTCATTTGATTCTCCTTTAATCAAGCTTCATGAACGAACTCATAACACGATTAAACGTGTACTGCTGTTCAAGGAACGAATAATGCCCTGCGTTTTCAAGCTTTACAAGTCCTGCGTCGGGAATGAGCTTTTCCATTTTTTCGCCGTCCGAAAGCGGAGTAGCCGTGTCGTTCACGCCCCATATAAGCAGCGTCGGGCATTTGATATTCGGCAGAAGCGGCTCTAAATCCTCGTTTACCGTTTTGACAAGCACCTGCCGCATAAGCGGAGAAGCTGCCGCATAATCTGCGCTGCCCATTTTTTTGCGGAAGTTCTCCAATGCGTCGGGAGCTATCTTCTGCACGAGACCCATTGACAATATCGCCTTGCCTGCCTTATAATAATAGGTGCGGAAGCTTTTCTTATTGCTTTTTGGCGGAAGTATTCCCGCGCTGTCAACAAGGATAACCTTTGTTATCTCAAAGGGCAGATCTTTGCGGCTGTTGAGCTTGATTATCACTCGTCCGCCGAAAGAATGCCCCAAAAGCATGACTTTTTTTGTATCGTGATCTTTCAGAAAGTCGATAACGAAATTCGCATAGTCGTCAACGCACCATGCAGAGGGCGGTTCTTCGCTTTCTCCAAAACCGGGCATATCCATAGCGATGACCGTATATTTTTTTGAAAGCAGCTCGATAAGATTGGCGAAAAGCTTTATATTGCTGCCCCAGCCGTGGAGGAGAACTATAATATCTCCCTCGCCTTTCTGTTCGTAATTTATTTTGATACCGTTTACACTCTTTACCATTTCATCCTCCGTATAAAGATGATATTCTATTCTATGTTTTCTTTCATTGGCGTATACACTATTTATTATATCACGGCGGCGGCGTATTGTCAATTGATTTGAAAGAAAAATCATTTAATTAAGATTTCGATATATTTTTTTATTTTAACTTAAAAAGTTTCGTCTTTTTTGCCTTTTAAAATCACTTATATATAGGACGAGTTTTTCTGTCCACAATTTTGCACCCTCAAAGCAGAAAAATTTAAATTTTTAAGGAGTTGAACGTTATGAAAAAAATAATGACTTTTCTTGTATCATCGTTTCTTTTGACCTCTTGCAGCTCGCAAACCAACGACAAAGCCGTTTCCGAACCGATAGAACAAGCTCCGACCGAGCCTGTTTTCACGGAATATCAAGAATCTGATTTCACCGATATTCCCGTAAAGCTTAATAAACAGGAGACCGAGCCGCCTGTAGCTGTGAAGTCGTTCGACCTGACGGGAATTGAATTTGAAAAAAAGAAGTCCCCGTGTACGCTGCCCGAACATCGCAACAAATATCTTCCACAGGTCATAAAAGACGGGCGGAATTTAACTTACGTGTATGACGAAGAACCTCACCCTGACGCGAAAAAGGATTTTTTCGTTCCGCTTTTTGAACCCACCTTGCCGGAAGTGACCGCCGCAGCCTTTGACGGCGTTGATCTGTACTATATCGCCGATTACGATAATATTTGCGACGGATATACGAGCCACTGTTACGATATTTACAAATACTCCACCGAAACAGGCGAAAACACCTGCGTTTACAGTTGTTCCGATCTTGACGCGGAAATGCCTTTTACCATGAAGTGTCACAACGGCAGTTTATGGCTTATGGAGTGCGACGAGGTCTACACGGTATTCCGTCTTGACGAGGAGAAAGGCGAATTTACGGACTTCCACGACATCACCAAAGCAGACAACGCCTCGTTTTATAATAACGGCGACGACGAGCTTATGGCGGCTTTTGTAACTTACCCGAAAACCGAAAGCGAAACGGCGGCGAAATACTCTTTATGGGAATATAACGACGATTCGGAGGAATGGAGCGAGAAAATGACCGATTACTTCCAAGACTACGCCCTGCCTGTAATATACCGTGGAAAACTGATAAGCGAAAGTGTCGATGACCGTAACACGGCGGTCGAGTGCGAGGATTTTCTGCTGCACACGGGAATACGCGGCGCAAAGCTTAAAGCGGTTTCCGAAAATCAACTGACGTTTATGGTGGAGGACAATATTTCCTCGATTTTGTATACATACAACCTGACCGATATGGAGAAATACGTTCTCGACGTGTCTAATGTGAGCAGATATATGTCCGTTTATCCAATGGGCGATAATCTGATCATGGGCAATATAAACGGCGGCGATTACTTTTATACCATTCCCGAATTAGGTTCATATTTCAGCCTTATCAAAGCAAAGGACGATGAAACAGTCTATGTACATTCCTGCGGTGAAAAAACTGCGCTCATAAAATGCAACAAACTAAATAGTTATTCCGTAAATACGGAATATGACAGTGTGGAATACGACCCGATAACCGCTCCTATACTCAAAGAACTGGTCGTTGTAGGATAAATAAATTAATAAGGAGAAAATATTATGAAAAAAATTATGACTTTTATTGTTTCGGTGTTTTTTCTGACAGCGTGCAGCTCTCAGCCAAACGACAACGCCGTTTCCGAACCGATAGAACAAACCCCGACCGAGCCTGTTTTCATGGAATATTCTGCCGATGAATTTACCGATATATCGGTAAATGTAAGTAAGCAGGACACTCCCCCACCCGCAGCGATACAAGAGTACGACCTTTCGGATATAACGTTCGGCAAAAAACTTCCAACCTGTCATCTGCCCGAAAACCGAAAAGAGTATTTTGGATTTCCGCACGCCGTTCAGGGCGGAAGGCAAGAGGAAGCCGATGAGCAGTTCCTTGAAAAATACAAAGACTCTTTCGACACGCCCTGTAGCCCAAATATAACAGCCGCTGCATTTGACGGCGAACGTGTTTACTACATAGTTGACTACGACTATCATAGTTTTGCAAACTGCACTCATTGTTTCGATATTTACAGCTACGACCCGAAAACCGCCGAAAATAAGTGCGTTTTTGAATATTCGGACGTTTCCCAATATATCGATCCGCTTCAACTGAAATGGCATGACGGCAGTCTGTGGCTGAGCGGCAACGATTCGACCGATGCGGCAATATACCGTGTTGACATGGAAACGGGCAAACTTGCGGACGCCAAAACGTTTGCCGACTGCTTTTATGTCTCGTTTTATGAATATAGCGGCGACAGGCTTATTACCACTGTACATACAAACCGCTTCGAGCTTTGGGAACGCAGCGACGAAACAAAGGAATGGGACATGCTCTACAGCGGCGAAAACTTTCCGAAAATGTACTGCGGAGAAATTGTTTCCGAAAATGTTGCAGACCGTGAACTAACCGTTGAATGCAGCAGTTTCAAGCTTAATACGGGACTTCGCAGAGGCAGTCTTGAAGCAGCTTCCCAAAACAATTTATCTTTTATAACCGTGGACAGCGTGTCGTCATTTCTCTATACTTACAATCTGCCCGAAAAAGAACGCTATATCCTCGACCTGACGGCTATCGGAGAATCCATATGCGCATATCCTCTCGGCGATAACGTGATACTGAAACAGGGCGACGGCTATTTTGCGTATGTTATCCCAAAGCTTGGAGCAGTATTCAACCTGATGAGTTCAGCAGTATCCGACCCGATGGAGCCAAATACGGGCGAGGTGGCATATTCCGCAATATACGGCGGAAAAGCTGCTCTTTTGAAAACTGCTGAACCGAAGAATGCAATATATTCGTCCGACAAAATAGATTTCAGCCCCTCGGAAGATCCGCTGCTTAAAAAATTGCTTATTATTGAAGAATAGATTTTAAAAGCACCGTCTACAACTTAAGCAAACTAACATTGGGATTCCAAAGGGACGGTGTCCCTTTGGCGGAGTCCAGAGGCAGCGCCTCTGGTGGGGTGCGGGGCGAAGCCCTGCATAGCGTTTAAGCGCTCCGCAAAGGGTGAATCCAAAACCGATTCCGTGAATCGGTTTTGGAGAGGGAACGCCCTGCAAGAGAGGGCGTTCCCTTAATGCGGACACGGGACGGCAGCGTGTCGCTGCACCCTTTGCCGACCGTATTCTTATGTAAGGGATATGCGTCCCCGTAGCAACAATTCGCAGGAAAAGGCAAATGCTGAAACGGGACGTCGAGGGCGCCGTCCCCTACAATTTGTATTTGCAGAATTTTTTCAGCGTCTGTTGCATTTTAAGGACTTTTATGCTATAATAATTATAACCGCAGACAATGTTCACCGTCTAAGGGTGGGAACATTGTCTGCAATTATATGTCAGAATAAGGGGGGGAAATAAATGGCTGCCAATCTGTTTTCGGACATTGAATACCTGAAAGGCGTAGGAAAAGCCAAAGGTGAAAAATACCGCAAACTCGGGATAACTACAGCTTATGAGCTGCTGTACCATATACCGAGGGATTATCTCGATTTCCGCACACATGTCCCAATAATGCAGGCGGAGCTTGAAGCGTTCAACGTTCTTAAGCTCACAATTACAAAAAAATTTCCCCCGAAAAGAATAAGAAGCGGTCTTGTTGTCTGCAACGCCGCCGCTACGGACGGTATAGACGATATTCTCGTGGTCGTCTACAATAACGTCTACAACTTTCACGCCATGAAAGAGTTTCAGACCTATTATATGTACGGCAAGGTCACAGGCGGCTTTACACAACGTGAAATTTCCTCGCCGACATATATTTCCGCCGATTCGCCCGAGCTTATCCAGCCGCTTTACAAGCTTACGCAGGGACTTGCCGTAAACGCCGTCCGAACAAATATGAAGCAGGCTATTGCGCTTCTGCAAAACTCCCCTTTTGAAACGCTACCCGAGTATATCAGAAAAAAATACGACCTCCCCGAGCTTGTATGGGCGTTGAAAAACGTACACTTCCCCGAAAGCAGCAAGTCCGCCGAATACGCGCGCAGACGTATCTCTTTTGAGGAGCTTCTGAAACTCCAGCTCGGTATGCTCATGCTTAAACTCCGCAGAAAAAAAAATACGCCGATCGTCATGGACAGCTCGCTGTCTATGGCGGACTTCTACGCCGCTCTCCCCTTTGAACTGACCGAGGGACAGTCCAACGCCGTAAATGAAATTATTGCCGACCTTTGCAGCGGTTCTTCCATGAATCGGCTTCTACAGGGCGATGTCGGAAGCGGCAAGACTGCCGTTGCCGCCGCCGCCTGCTGCTTTGCCGCAAAAAACGGCTTTCAGTCGGCGATAATGGCTCCTACCGAAATTCTCGCCGTTCAGCATTTCAAAACCTTCAAAGCCTTTCTTGAACCGCTCGGTATCAGAGTTACCCTGCTTACGGGTTCTACGCCGCCGAAACAAAAGTCCGAGATACGCCAAATGCTCCTTTCGGGAGAAATAAACGTCATTGCAGGCACTCATGCGATCATTCAGAAGGACGTGGAATATAAGGCTCTCGGTCTTGTCATAACCGACGAACAACACCGTTTCGGCGTATCTCAGAGGGCGGCTCTTGCCGAAAAAGGCGATTCCCCTCACCGCCTGATAATGTCCGCCACGCCTATACCCCGTACACTTGCGCTGAATATCTTCGGCGACCTCGATGTGACGAGCATTCGGCAGCTCCCGAAAGGCAGAAGTCCCGTAAAGACCTATGCTGTTACAGGGAAAAAGCGTGAGGGAGCGTTCGGATTTCTCCGCGCAAGGCTTGATGAGGGCAGGCAGGCTTATGTGGTATGTCCTATGATAGAGGATTCCGAAAGCGAGCTTTTCGCCGTTAAATCATATGCGGAAAACGCCGCCGCAACTACCTTGAAAGGCTATTCCACGGCTCTGCTTCACGGCAAAATGAAGCCTGCCGAAAAAGAGGAGGTCATGGAAAAATTCAGCCGCGGCGAGATACAGGCTCTTATATGCACGACCGTTGTGGAAGTCGGCGTTGACGTGCCGAATGCGGCTGTCATGATAATAGAAAACGCCGAAAGATTCGGACTTTCTCAGCTTCACCAGCTTCGCGGACGCGTTGGCAGAGGAAAATTTGAAAGCACCTGCATTCTTATAACCGACAACAAAAACGAGGACTGCATTCGCCGCATGAAGATAATATCGTCTACTACGGACGGCTTTAAAATAGCTCAGGAGGACTTGGAACTGCGAGGTCCGGGCGACTTTTTCGGCAGCGCACAGCACGGTCTGCCGCCGCTGAAAATCGCTTCGGCTGCGGACGTTACCGCGCTTTCCGAGGAGGTGCGCCGCTGTGCCGAGGAACTTCTTCACAGCGACCCCGACCTCGACCGTCCCGAACACAGGACAATCAAAATTGATACCCTTAAATTGTTCAACAAAGACGTTGTGGGCTGAACGCTTCGTCCGATAAAAATTCGGAGCATCGAAATTAGTAAATAATTATTTTTTCAAAAAATATATTTAAATCTATTGTAAAAATCTTTTTCATATGATATAATATAAGTGTATAACTTAAAATCACAATTGCTACAATGCTAAGCAATAAAAAGGGGTGTGCTGAATGGTCAGTTTTGAAAATCATATCGGTCAGATCTCCGTTTCCGAGGGATATATCACCGAGCTTGTACGCCATGCGGTGTGCAGCTGCTTCGGCGTTGCGGACGTGTGCAGCGTAAGTACCTTTCGCTCCGCCGTTTCCGCTCTGACAAGGGGAAAGCTTTTCAAGCGCAAGGGCGTCGTCGTCCGCACCGATAAGGACGGCGGATTTTCTATAGACCTCCATATAAAAGTCACTTACGGCACAAATATAGCCGCCGCTGTCAGCAGTATAACCCATAAGGTGACTTTCACCGTGGAGGAAGCTACAGATATGCAGGTGAACGCTGTCAACGTCTATGTTGACGAAATGTCTAATTAAGCGACAGCCGATAATTTATCAAGAGTAAGGAGATAGTCATATTATGAAGATCAATCTTGCCGTTCTTTTCGGAGGACGCAGCGTAGAACACGAGGTATCAATAATTTCGGCAGTTCAGGCTATGGCTAACCTGAACAAGGAAAAATACAACATCATTCCCGTCTATATGACGAAGAAAAGCGAATTTTATACGGGAGAAAAACTCACGGACATCAACAGTTTCAGGGACATTCCGGCTCTCCTGAGCGAGTGTACCGAGTGCGTATTCGTCCGCAGCGAGGGCAAAGTGCAGCTTATCCGCCGTAAAATGAAAAAATTCGGCGCAAATCTGATTTCCGATATTGACGTTGCGTTCCCCATAGTTCACGGAACAAACGTTGAAGACGGCGCATTGCAGGGCTACTTGCAGACCCTCGATCTGCCCTACGTAGGCTGCGACGTTCTTGCGTCCGCAGTCGGCATGGATAAGTATGTAATGAAAATACTGCTGAAAGAAGCAGGATTCCCCGTGCTGGACTGCTGCCGTTTTGCCGCATACGACCTTGACCGTGCCGAGGAATGCGCCGACGAGGTAGAGAAGAAATTCGGCTACCCCGTCATTGTAAAGCCTATCAACCTCGGTTCAAGCGTGGGTATCTCAAAGGCTAAGGACAGGAGCAGTCTTATAAGAGCTATGGAGGACGCTTTGGCGTTTTCAGACAGGATTCTTGTCGAGCCTGCCGTAGTTCAGCTTAAAGAGATCAACTGCTCCGTTGTGGGCGACAGCGAATCCGCCGAAGCTTCGGTATGCGAAGAACCCGTACAGGCAAGCGACGAGGATATTCTCAGCTTTGAACAGAAATACGTCGGCGGCGGAAAATCGGGCGGCAGCAAGGGCATGGCTTCTCTTAAAAGAAAAATTCCTGCCGATATTCTCCCCGAACAGGAAAACACCATTCGCCGACTTGCAGTTGACGCTTTCCGTTACCTCGGCTGCTGCGGCGTAACAAGAATAGACTTCATGATAGACATGGCGACCGACAAAATTTACATAAACGAAGTAAATACTATCCCCGGCTCGTTGGCTTTCTACCTCTGGGAACCCAAGGGCGTTAAGTATACCGAGCTTCTGGAACGTATGATACAGCTTGCGCTGAAACGTCACCGTCAGTCCGAAAAGATAAATTATACCTTTGACAACAATATCCTTTCAATGGGCGGCAGCTTCGGAGCAAAAGGAAGTAAAGGGAGCAAATTTTAAATGAAAAAAACGACGGCGATCGCTTTGTCTGCCGTTCTTGCAGTCGGACTTGTTTCATGCGGTGACAGTAAATCAAAGACAACTTTTGACTATATCAAGGACAAAGGAGCAGTAGTATGGGATACAGGCTATCTTACTGTGACTTTTGAGGATTATGATGCAAGCAATCCTCTTGCACCGACTGTAAAGCTGAAAGCGGAAAACAAATCCGATAAACACACGCCTTTGTATACTAATGAGTTCTATGTAAATGACAGAGCTATGACGGCTTTGGCAGCGAAAGGCATAGAAGCAGGCGAAACAGCGGAACTTGAATTGAGTGTTCTTAACGGTGCTGCGGAAAATGCAGGTATTGACGAAATCGGGCAGGTATCTTTCCGACTTATGTCCGGCGACCCCGAATTGCTCGATACAGACAATATGTACCAATATTCAGAAGAAATTATTATAAAGACCGATAAGACCGACTGGAAAGAAAATCAGAAAAGTCCCGACGGCGAACTCCTCTACGATAAGAAAGGCTTGCAAATATCGGCATTGCTTGACGATAAGAATTTCATGAATGGCTATACATTGCCTGTTTATATCAAAAATAACAGAGAAGACGCCGTTATCACTCTTTCCAAAATGAGAATTGACGGCAAAGAAACGGATGTTTCCGATGTGAATGTTGTTTCGGTAGCAAAAGGCAAGGACGCTGTGAAGTTCATGACGGTATACCCTGCTTATGAGGATATAGACGAATATACCCAAACAGAAGTGCAGTTTACTTTTAAATTGGACAGAACAGGAGATCTTTTGATAACCGATTATATAACCATTCACGGACTTACGGAAAAGGAGAGTTGAAGAATGACTGAAAAAGAAAAACAGCAGGCAGGCGAGCTTTACAACGGCGGCGACAAGGAGCTTACGGCTGAAAGAGTTGCCGCAAAAAAACTCTGCGCCGAATATAACTCCGCAACCTACAACGACTATCAGAAAAAGGAACGCATTCTCGACAGACTTCTTGCGCTGAGGGGCGAGAATACATGGATAGAATCAAACTTCTTCTGCGATTACGGCTACAACATCGTTATCGGCGACAATTTTTACGCAAACCACAATTGCGTTATTCTCGACTGTGCGGACGTGATTTTCGGGGACAACGTGTTCATTGGTCCGAACTGCGGCTTCTACACGGCAGGTCACCCCATTGACGCTGAGCAGAGAAACAGCGGACTTGAATACGCCAAGCCCATTAAAATTGGCAGCGACGTCTGGATAGGCGGAAACGTCTGCGTAATGCCCGGAGTAACTATCGGCGACAACGTAGTTATCGGCGGAGGTTCGGTCGTTGTAAGCGATATTCCCTCGGGAACGGTCGCTGTCGGCAATCCCTGCAAGGTGATACGAAAGATCACCGAGGCGGACAAAATCAAATAACGCTTATTAATGTCAATGACGACATAATAAGGCAGCCGATATTTAAAAAAACATACGGCTGCCAATACATTTATTCAAAAGGACGGTAGAGAAAAATGTTTGAAATTCTCGAAAAGAAAAGTCTCAACCCGACTGTCACGCTCATGAAAATAAACGCCCCGAGAGTTGCCAAAAAGGCTGAACCCGGACAGTTTATTATCCTGAGAACTGACAGCGACGGCGAGCGTATTCCCCTTACAATTGCAGATTATGACCGCAATAACGGTACGGTCACGATCATTTTCCAGATAGTAGGCGCTACAACGGAAAAACTCAACCACCTGAACGTCGGCGACTGCCTGCACGATTTCGTAGGTCCTCTCGGACGAGCTACCGAAACCGAGGGCTTGAAAAAAGTCGCTGTCGTAGGCGGCGGTGTTGGCTGCGCTATAGCGTATCCGGTCGCTAAAAAGCTTCACAGTCTCGGCGTTGAAGTCCACTCGATAGTCGGATTCAGAAACGAGGATCTTGTTATTCTGGAGGACGAGTTCAAGGCTGCTTCATCTAAATTTGTACTTATGTCCGACGACGGCTCGGTCGGCGAAAAGGGTCTTGTTACCGACGCTCTCAAAAAGCTTATCGAAAGCGGCGAAAAATACGACCGCGTTATTACTATAGGCCCTCTTATCATGATGAAATTCGTCTGCAAGCTCACTAAGGAGTATAACGTGCCTACCGTAGCTTCCATGAATCCTATCATGATAGACGGCACAGGAATGTGCGGAGGCTGCCGCCTTTCTGTCGGCGGAGAGACTAAGTTCGCCTGCGTTGACGGCCCTGAATTTGACGGTCATCTTATCGACTTTGACGAAGCTATGGCACGAGGAGCAAGCTACAAGCCTTTTGAACGCAAGGCTCATGAGGACGCGTGCAATCTTTTCAAGGGGGTAAAGTGAAATGCCTAATATGTCTTTAGTTAAAAACGAAATGCCCGTACAGTCTCCCGACGTCAGAAACAAGAATTTCAAGGAGGTCGCCCTCGGCTACACCGAAGAACAGGCGATAGACGAGGCTAAACGCTGCCTTAACTGCAAAAATAAGCCCTGCGTTACGGGCTGCCCTGTTCAGATAGATATTCCTGCTTTTATTTCCGAGGTCGCAAAAGGCTGCTTTGAGGAGGCTTACAAAATTATTACGAAGTCAAGCTCCCTCCCTGCTGTGTGCGGTCGTGTATGCCCACAGGAGACTCAGTGCGAAAGCAAGTGCGTAAGAGGTAAAAAGGGCGAACCTGTGGCTATAGGACGACTTGAAAGATACGTTGCCGACCGTCACAATGCAATGTCCGAAACTGCGGTCGAAAAACCTGCTTCAAACGGTCACAAGGCGGCTGTTATCGGTTCAGGTCCGTCAGGACTCGCCTGCGCCGGCGACCTTGCAAAAAAAGGTTACGATGTTACGGTTTTTGAAGCTCTCCACGTTGCAGGCGGCGTACTTTCCTACGGTATTCCCGAATTCAGACTTCCTAAATCTATCGTTCAGAAAGAAATAGAGGGACTTAAAGCTCTCGGCGTTAAGGTCGAGACAAATACCGTTGTCGGCAAAACTGTTTCCATTGACGAACTTATGAAAGAGGAAGGCTTCGAGACTGTATTCATCGGCTCGGGCGCAGGACTTCCCCGTTTCATGAGGATTCCCGGCGAGAATCTCAACGGCGTGTACTCGGCAAACGAATTTCTGACGAGAATAAACCTCATGAAAGCCTATAAATCGGATTCTGCGACGCCTATCAATGCAGGTACTAAGGCTGTCGTTGTAGGCGGCGGAAACGTTGCTATGGACGCCGCTCGCTGCGCTAAGAGACTGGGTGCGGACGTTACTATAGTTTACAGACGTACCGAAAATGAACTGCCTGCCCGTGCGGAGGAGGTCGAACACGCCAAAGAGGAAGGTATCAAGTTCAAGTTCCTCACCAATCCCACTGAGATCACAGCAACTGAAAACGGCTGGGTCAAGAGCGTTGTATGTCAGCAAATGGAGCTTTCCGAGCCTGATGCAAGCGGACGCGCTAAGCCTGTACCGATCGAGGGCGCTTTCATAGACGTTGAAGCGGACTGCGTTATCATGTCTATTGGAACTTCGCCTAATCCCCTTATCAAGTCAACTACAGAGGGACTTGACACTCAGAAGTGGGGCGGAATTATTGCCGATGAAAGCGGACTTACGTCCCGAGAAGGCGTATATGCAGGCGGCGACGCCGTAACGGGCGCTGCTACGGTTATCCTCGCTATGGGAGCCGGTAAAAAGGCTGCCGCTGCTATGGACGAATACATGCAGAACAAATAAAATTAAATCGCTTATGGCTTCGTTTATAAGTCATAAGCGATTTTTTTGCAAGCTATTTCATGCGGTTTATCTCTTTTTTAACATTCTCTTACACAAATAAAAAAGGAACCAATGCATTGCATTGATTCCTTATGGCTCCCCCTGCCCGGCTCGAACGGGCGACAACTCGGTTAACAGCCGAGTGCTCTACCGACTGAGCTAAGGAGGAATATAAAAACCGGCACTTTATTACTTTCCCGGGCCGTCACCAGCCAAGTATCATCATCGTTAATGAGCTTAACTTCCGTGTTCGGAATGGGAACGGGTGTGACCTCATTGCCATAAGCACCGATTTTTGGTGACTCGTACCAGAATCGAACTGGTGTTACCGGCGTGAGAGGCCGGTGTCTTAACCGCTTGACCAACGAGCCGATGGTGCACCATCGGGGACTCGAACCCAGGACCCACTGATTAAGAGTCAGTTGCTCTACCAACTGAGCTAATGGTGCATTTCATATTGCTTTAATATTATATCACAAATCTAAATATTTGTCAAGCCTTTTTTGAAAATTTTTTCAAAGAAATTTTCAACTGAATAAATCAAAAGTAATTTCAAGCTCGAACAAGCAAAAGGAAAAGCCCTCGACCGATTAGTACTCGCAAGCTGAACGTGTCACCACGCTTACACTTTGAGCCTATCAACCTCATAGTCTATGAGGGGTCTTAACTTTAAAGTGGGATAT
>Ga0129308_1002159_pt1 | contig 17559 bp, 18 predicted proteins | sample L827metagenome_FD_94440 | JGI IMG/M metagenome (GOLD analysis project Ga0129308, IMG submission 94440) | Ring-tailed lemur group fecal microbial communities from Wisconsin, USA - L827 metagenome | ecosystem: Host-associated > Mammals > Digestive system > Large intestine > Fecal | place: USA... | reverse complement strand
TCTATAAATCGGCAAAAGAGGGCAACAAATTTGCGCAATACAGTCTCGCCAACTTATATTATTTTGGTAACGGCGTGGAGAAAGATTTGTCGCGGGCATTTTTATGGTATCAAAAATCATCATCGCAGGGGCAGCCTTATGCGTTGTATTCAATTGCCCAAATGTACAGCAAGGGCGAATATGTTGCTGCGAATGAAGAAACTGCTCAGAAATATTATAAGAAAGCGTTGTCAGGTTTTCTTGAACTTGAAAGCAAGGATCAATCTGATGAAAATCTCTTTTACAAAATCGGATCAATGTACAAAAACGGTCTTGGAATAGAGGCTGACATAGATAAAGCGATCGGTTACTTTCAGCGTTCTGCTGAACTGGGCAACAGAAATGCCAAGCGTATCCTTGCGCTTGAATATATTTCGGGAGAACGCTTAGAACGGGACATTGAAAAAGGCATTTTCATACTGACCGAGTGCGCAGACAGCGGTGATGTTTTTTCTTGTTACAAACTGGGAAATCTGTATCTCAAGGGTGAAATTATAAATCAGGATCTGGATAAGGCAGAAAAATATTTGCTGTCTGCTGCGGATAACGAATTTACGCAGTATGCGCTTGGAAAGCTGTATTTGAAAAAAGAAAAATATGATATTATGAAAGCAATTTCATATTTTGAAAAGTCTGCTGATACAAATATGTGGGCGAGTTATCAGTTGGGGAGACTTTATCTTTTCGGCGCTGAAGATTTGGAAAAAAACAAAGAAAAAGCTATGCAGTATTTGAATTTATCGGCAGAACAAGGCAACGAGTATGCTCAAAATATTCTTGATAATCAGGAAAAATTTGAAAATGAAATGCTTGCAAATACCGTATTCAGCTTGTTTGTAAATCTCAGCAGATGTATCGAAAATGATTATCACCGCAAGTTTCGATCGGGCAAGAAAATGATCGACAGCAAACTTCGCAGAATGATTCGGGAGAAAAATTTGGCTCTTGGAATTAAGGAAGATCACATACAACAGACGTTTTAATTTAAAGTAAATAATTTTGTTGAAAATATTTTTTGTATATGATATAATAATAGTAACTTAAATTGAATGGAGCATCAAAATGGGAAAAATTTATTTTACACGCAGACTTACTCAGTACAATTTATTCTCGGAAAATGGTGAATATGGTGATAAATGGGCGAGCGTTACATTAAATCGTAGTCGATATATAATGCCGGAAACGAAATTTCTTTATGGATGTGCAATCGGAAGAAAGGTTGATTTCTGGGAATACAGAGTTATGGACTACATTAATTACAATCTGATGTACGATAGAAATATTATTTTTGTCGGCAGCAAAAGGTTATATCAAAAAGCTTTGAAAAAATATGTCGGTCATTCAATATATGATAAAGAATTAAGAACTTATGAGAATAGGTATGTGATTCATAGTACAACAGCAGAAAATTACCAAAGGATAAAAAGGCAAGGATGCATAAAATCGTGGAATATTCTAAAAAATGAGATTCCTGATTTTGAAGTTCAGCCGATAGGCGCAATGCTTGGCGATCCAGAAGATTTCAGGGATTATATAATGCTGGGCAGCGGAGTTCAATGTGAAGTAGTTGTATTATCTAAACAGAAGAACCAGCTTTGCCACGATGCGGATGAAGAATATACTCCTGGAGCAAGAATTTATTTTGACAACAAACTTCTTGCGAAAAAAGGCTTGCTAATTCGTGACGGTCTGCATTACAAGGTAAAAAACGAACTGCCGCTGGATCTGGCTTTATTTATTGCCACTGTTGACAATATAAAGATAAACGGAAAAATTACTCCGAATACTTTTACAGAAGCAGCGGATATTAAGTTTTCGGAATACATCGGTATGGAATAAAATTTAATATATAAATATATAGGCATATCAGGTTTATTTGTAAATCTGATATGCCTTTTTTTCGTCAATTTCGCCCATTTGCGAGGTCGTTTTTGAGGCGAATTTTCATTGATTCTAATAATATTATATCATAAATTTTGTAAAAGTAAAGGGTTTTTTGAAAAAAATTGTACTGAAAATGAGATTTTAACGTGAATTTAAAGTTGTTAAACCGTCATATTTCAGTCGGAACGGAGGATTTTATGGCTAAAAGAGGAAGCAATATTTACAAGCGCAAAGACGGTCGTTTTGAGGGACGAGTGCCTGTCGGATATCAGGATAACGGAAAAATCAAGTATAAATCTGTTTATGCCAGAACACTTTCCGAGGTCAAGGAAAAGATGTCGGAGGTGTATTCAATCAGGCAGAATCAGCCTGTTTCCGCAATAAAATTGACGGTTCATGAAGCCGCTGAACAATGGCTTCCTCGGCAAAACTTAGGGTTAAAGAGTCAAGCTACGCTAACTATATGAACATCGTGAACAAGCATATCATCCCAATTTTAGGTGGGGAGTTTATGCAGAATCTGACCACGAGCAGACTTAATGATTTCATTCACCACAAATTAAATAACGGCAGATTGAATGGTAATGGAGGACTTTCTGCAAAGTCAGTTCGGGATATAATGACGGTATATCGCAGCATCGAGGCTTATGCTGCAAGGGAGTATGGTGTCCGTGAAACTCATTTTACCATGCCTAAAATTGAAAAAAAGCAGACTGATATTTTGACTACTGTCGAAAGAAAAAGTCTTGAATTCTATCTACTGCATAATCAAAATAAAACAAATATCGCTGTTCTCCTTTGTCTTTTCACGGGACTTCGTGTTGGCGAACCTTGTGGCTTAAAGTGGGAAGATATTGATTTTGACAATGCTGTTTTGTCTGTAAAAAGAACAGTTCAGCGTGTAAGTAAAAACGGAAAATCACAGGTTATTATTGGTACTCCAAAAAGCAAAAGCTCGGTTCGTACTGTTCCGATTCCTGCTTTCGTTTTGGACATTCTAAGAGGCTACAGAAACTGCGGCGATTTCTATATTATACCATCCTCTAATCTAACTCCGAATACACAAAGGTGAATCCAAAATTTCAAAATTAAAGGTTAAAAGAGAAGATAGAAGAACAGAAAAATGAGAACATAATTTATTTATAAATTGTTGAATAGCCAGAAAAAAGTCGTTGAAGGATTGATAATACTTATTTGCAAGAAGTTTTTTTCGTAAAAATTTCCAAAGCCTTTCGATTAAGTTTAAATTCGGAGAATAGGGTGGTAAAAATACCAGATTGATTTTTAATTCTTCAGCTTTGGTCATAACTTTCTTGCATCGTTGATAAGCAGCATTATCCAGAATCACACAGATATATTCCTCTGGAAATTGATTGCGAAGTTTCTCCAGTCCTTCACAAACACTGTCGGAATTCAGATAAGAATCATTCATTACGCTGATTGTTTCATAAGTAATAGGATCCAAAAATCCGAGAAGATTTGCTCTTTTTCTTCCATAGGCAGACGGTATCGTTTTGCGTTCCTTACACCAACAATAACCGCCCAGGTATCCGTATGTTAAATGTAATCCATCAGCAAAAAACAGCTTTATTACATCATTTTCAGCCATATCCAAAAGCGGAAGAAGCGTTGTGTTCAAAAAACTTTGCTGTGCTTTCCGATCTGCTTTTGCCGGTATACTTTTTGACTTTTTATACGAATAGCCTTTGCTTTAAGCCACTTCCGAACAGGAGTGGCTGTGATTTCTATATTAAATTTCTCTTTAATTTTTCTTACTGCATCCGGAACGTCTGACGGTGGATTTTCATTAAAATACGCTTCCAGTTCGTCAGAAATTTGCTCTAAATGATTGATTCGTTTTCCTCTTTTGCACTGATAAATCGCATCAATTCCCATTGTTTGATACAATTTCAAAACTCGTATTATCGTCTCATAATTGTACCCTGTTTTCTGGCATAATTCTGTTATCGATTCTGTTCCCATATTTGCATAATACAGAATACGGGATTGCCTTTTTATGGTTTCATTTCTGCCCCATTCGCTTTCGTAATGTACCAGTGCTTTTTCTTTTTCACTCAATTCTATTTTTATTTTTTGTTTCACTGCCATCTTTTTCACCCTCCTTCATTATATATCTTTTTTATCGGTGTTGCAATAGAGGAGAGTATATTACAGGTAAAGGCAAGCCAACTGAACCAAGAACTATGCAGAACAGATTCAAAGCAATTCTGAAAAACTGCGGAATCAGAAGTGTCAACTTTCATCTTCTTCGTCATTATGTAGAGCAAAATAAAATGGTGAGTGTTAAAAAAATACTTGAAAAACTTGGATTTTTCCGAAAAGACTCAACATTTAAAATTTAAAGGCTCTTGAGGAAGGACATCAGGTCGTCATCTTCATTCCAGTCTAAGAAGTTTTCATCAGGGGTAATATCTTTACAGGCAGCCTCTATTGCTTTTCTTTTGACCTCGGTGTCAATCTTTGCATAGATTTCGGTAGTAGCGCAGTCGACGTGTCCGAGAAAATCTCTGATGTAGATAAGATTTATCCCCGCATGAACCATATGTACGGCTTTGGTGTGACGAAATACATGGGGAGTTATGGGGAAATCAACATCAAGTCCGCTTGTTTTTGCCATCTCAACATATTTATCGATGATATGTGAAACGCCCCATCGAGAGAGCTTTTTCATACGTTGATTGACAAACAGCGGATTATCACCTTTGTTGATGCCGTTGTTTACTTTGTAGTTTTCAAGATACGATGTCAGTAATTTCTGTGTACCGCTCATGATTGGCACCTGCCTTGCCTTTCTTCCTTTTCCCGTCAGCGTTATGATTGCGGGTGGTTCTAATCTGACATCCTTTACGCATAAATCGCATAATTCCTGTACTCTTGCACCGGTGTCATAAAGTACCGTCAGCATAACTTTATCACGGTACGACTGCCATGTATTCCCCACAGGCTGAGCAAGAAGCAGCTTCATTTGCTTTTCAGTCAAATACGGTACAATGGTCTTCTTGGATTTTTTGTAATCTATCTTTATCACAGACTGGAGATTCTCCATATTTTCCGGCGATACCTTCTGAATATATCGGCAAAATGAGTGCAGCGCAATCAGTCGCTGATTACGAGTAGTCGCTTTGCAGCCACGTTTTTCTTCAAGCCAGTCCAGGAATCCTGTAATGAGATCCTTTTCAAGATCGTCAAGCTTCAGGCGATCGCTCTTTATCCCTTTTTCTCCTTCGCAGTATATCAGAAGAAGCTTAAAAGCATCTGCATAAGCTCGGATGGTATTAGGACTTAGATTCTTTTGTCCGGGGAGATAGTTTTTAAAAAATGAGGTTATGTAGTATGCAAAGGTATGTTTATCTTTCGTTTTCATTACTAAATTCTCCTTCCGGAATAATATTCCACAGCAGCTCCTCCATCTGCTCTACGAGTTTCGGGTAGACTTCGGCGGTCAACCGCAAATAATACTGTGTAGATCTGAAATCCGCATGCCCCATAAACGCTGAAAGATAAGGCAGCATGGTTGAAAGATCCTTTCCGGTTTCCGCCCAACGGCGAAGGTTCTCAACGGCGAAGGTGTGACGAAAATGTAGAGCTCTACATTTTCGTCATACCTATGCGACTATCTGCATTGAAAATGGCTTCGATCCAAAGACTCTCAGCGAACTGCTCGGTCATGCCGACGCAAGCATTACTCTTAACCGCTATGTGCATTCCTCCATGCAGATGAAGAAGAATTATGTTAGCAGATTGCAACTGTCTGCTTAATTTTTCAGCCGTTAGTTTTTTGTAATCTGATTCCTGAATATTGGCTATATTTCGTTGTTTTAAATTCTGATTTGACTAATGGACGGAATTGACGAAAAATATCATTTCGACCTTTATTTTGATTATACCACAAATTTTATTCAATATATATTGATTTATGTGCTAAATTATGGTATTATGTTAAGTAAGAGGTGATTGGTATGATCAGGATCGCTATTGTGGATGATGAAATAAATGTTCTGAAATATATTTCAAGTAGGATAACAGAAACACTCAATAAATTTAAATACGATGCCAAAATTCAAACTTATACAAATGGTCAAGAAATAATCGAAGCAGATAAAATACAGAATTTTGACATACTCTTTCTTGATCTTGAAATGCCTGAACCGGATGGAATGCAAACAGCGCAAATTATCAGAGAAAATAATAGTAACGCTGTGATTGCTATTATTACTAATCGTAATGACCTTGTATACAAGACGTTAAAATATGATATTTCTGCTTTTATCAGAAAGGAATTATTTGAAATTGAGATAGAGGAAGAGTTGAGCAGGTTATATAATAAAGCAAAAAATAGATGTACTAAGTATTTCCTTAAGACTGAAAAAGGGGAGCGGTGCTTTATACCAACTGAAATTGTTTATATAGAATCTAATGACCATAATGTTTATCTGTATAGCAAATCAGGTGAAAAAATCAAAATTTTTTATACACTTGAAAAATTAACAAGTATACTCTCGGATGAAATATTTGTAAGATGTCATTCAGGAATAATAGTGAATTGTTATCATATATTTTCAATTAACAATGATAATATTGAACTTACAAATAATAAGCTTATCACGTTAAGCAGAAGCAGAAAAAAAGAAGTTAAGATCAAATTCCAAAAATTTATGAGGAGTATGTAATGACTATGATTTATCAAATTTGCGAAATTATGGCAACTGTGGTTGAAACAGCGATTTTGCTTGAGTTTATCAATAAGCTCCTTGGCAGTAGATTCAATGGAGCAAAAAATATACTACAATTTGTTTTATCATTCGTCATAATAAATTGTTATATGGTTGCTATTGGATTCATATCTGTTAAATATTCAGCATTGCTCGATCTGGGAGGAATATTGCTCTATGAGATCTACGCTGTAATATTCATGAAAAAAGATTTGATTTATAGGTTCATAACGCCTATATTATCAATAATGTCAATTTTTGTGTTAAATATAATTATAAGTATTGTTGCATCATATGTTTTTAAATCAGAGCCAAATGAATTATTGAATGACAGAGATTTATTGAGAATTTCAATGCTTTTTATTACAAAATTCTCATTTTTCATTTTAACCAGAATTGTATTAAAAATTGCCAAGCCAAAAGATGTACTGTTAGATAAACAGGAGCTTACAGCTGTATCTTTGATATTTATAATTTCAATTATTATTATTGGCTATTCAGGAGAGATATATTATAGCAGCGGCAGGAATAGCACCATAAGCAGATTTTTGATTATTCTGTTAATTGGACTAATTGTTATTAATGTAACTGTATTTACGTTGTTTCTAATTATAGCAAAGAATAATAGGGATAAGTTAAGATTATCTATGATGAAAATGCAGTATGAATTGCAAAAAGGGTCGTATGATTCAATTCAAACAGTATATAGTAATCTTCAGACTTTACAGCACGATTTAAAAAATCAGCTTTTATGCGTATATAACCTGATAGAAAAGAATCAAAACGATGAGGCAAAAAAATATATAAGTGAGTTTGCTGATACAAAGCTAAGTCAGTTTCATGAATATATTAAAACCGGAAATGAAATTATTGATACGATCATAAATGTGAAACTCAATTTTGCAAGAGAAAAGAATATTGATATTGTATGCAAGATAAATGCTGATTTTCATGGCTTTAAAGAAAACGATATAGTCTGCTTATTTTCAAACGCTATTGATAATGCAATTGAATCATGTTTGAAACAAAAGAAAGGTCGTATAAAGGTTAATATAGAAAACAAGAGAAATTATCTTTGTATAACTATCGGCAATACTATTATTTCATCTGTTTTAAAAAATAATTCCAAATTAAAGACAACGAAAAGAGATTATGAACATCATGGACTTGGAACACAATCTATGAAGAACATCACAGAAAAGTACGATGGAATGATTGAATTTTACGAAACAGGAAGTATGTTTGTTACGAATATTATGGTTAAATGTTTTGAATATATACCAAATACGAAGTGAAACATACCAAACACGCATTTAGTATTGACTTTTTTGAAAATAAAAGCTATTATATTTGCAAGAGGTGATTAAAAAATGATTACCGATCTTGCAAATGTAATAGCTGATTTTTTTGTTGATAATAATATCATTAATTCAAAAGAACGTGAAGTATATGTGTATGGTAGTGAGGCATTATTATCAGCATTTCTAAACACGATTATTGTACTTTTAAGTGGGTTAGTAACGCATGAAATTAATAACGCTTTTATATTTTATTTTGTGTTTTTGGTAATGCGAAAATATTGTGGAGGATATCACGCTAAAACACATCTAAGGTGTAACCTAATTCTCACACTGAATATATTGACAGTTCTTATACTGATAAAAAATATATCAACAATAAACGTTTCGTTCTATATTTCGGCAATAGTTATTTCAAATACATTAATATTTTGGTTAGCGCCAATTGAAAATGAAAATAAACCATTGGAAAGCTATGAAATTAAGAAATACAGAAAAATTGCAATATTATTATGTTTGATTTTTACGGTAATTACAGTTTTATTAATGCCTTTTTATAAAACTGTTTCAATTATAATAACGTTAGCTTTGTTTTCAGTTTCCTCAGCGATGTTGGTTACAAAGTTAATGAAGGAAGTTGAGGTGAATAGGAATGCAGATTAAAAAAATGCTTTGCGATACTGCTGCTAAATTGGTTAAGAAAGCCGCTGTTAACGCATCGAATTCAGCATCTTTCATGGGCTATCATCAGCCGAAAGAGCCTGTTGCTCTGAAAAATGTAAAAAAGTAACTTCTTTGGAGCATATTTCGCAGTAATTTACTCATCTGAAATAAAAGATGCGGTTTAACTGCATTGCGGTCAGTTTTATTTCGGATGATTAAATTGAAATGATATTATTTGTATTAACAAAAAATACAACGGTATCATATTGACGTAAATAAAACGACAAAAACATTTTATTATCAATGGCAAGGTTCACGTTTATTCGATTGCATTAAAAGAGGATGTTGTAATAACAATTTCTTTGGCAGTTGAATCCAACACCGATGAATATGACAAATTCGATTCTATCGATAAAGGTTATCGCATCAAGTATGTCGCAAGTCATTCTAATACAAATGAAAATGGTGAAGGGTTGCGCTATACAACCGAAGAGCTTGCAAAGCAGGACTTGGGCTGATAGAAAGGATAATCAATGAGGACGATATTGACCTTGTAGGCAATTTTTCATTCAATAATCCCGTTTATTATGAATGACAAAAAAACAAGGGCGCATTTGTTAATTTTTATGAGTTTATGAAAAACGATACCGATGTAAACATAAACATGATTTCGTTAATTATTCGTCGTTTTTGTGAAATATACACAAATTTTAAATATAGAATTTATGCATATATACAAACTTTATAAAATTTCAAATTTATTTCGTCTTTTTTGCCTTTTAAAAGCACTAATATATAGAACTTCTCGAAAACTGAAATCGGAATATGCCAAACGGCGCAAAAATTTTTGTATCAGGCAGCGTTTTGGAAGTTTTCGGGGGAATCTAATAAAATATATAAAAAGGTGATATTATGAGAAAGATTTCATTTTTACTGTCCGTTTTGCTTTTTGCATCTTCTGTTTCCTGTTCTTCTGTAGAAAAGGACAAGCAGAAAAACGATGTGAGTCAAAGCTCTGAAATTATCGAACAGGAAATAACAACTGAGGCGCCAAAACAGGATGTAGTAATCACAATGTCTTGTTTTAAATCTGTTCCAAAACAACTTCAGGACATAATTGATCGGTTCAATTCAGAAAATAATGGGTATTCGATAGTTTTAAAAGACTATTCCCAATATTATGAAGAAATACCGGAAGATTATGTCGGTGATGATGTTGGTGAAAAAATGGATCAAGCGCTAAAGAAATTTCGCAAAGAGTCTTTGAATGATATTTTGAACAACAATAGTTCTGATATTATCTGTTCTTCAACAGATACGGAAGTATTTGAAAGTTTGAAAAATTCAGGAGCTTTGGTTGATCTGTACGAGTTTTTCGATAAAGATGAACAGGCGGATATTTCGCAATACAACAGCAACATTATTAAGCTTTGTGAAACAGACGGGAAATTATACAAGTTACCGCACGCTTACTTCATTGATACGCTTGTCGGCGCAAAGGATCATATCGGCGAACGAAATTCATGGACAATAAATGATGTTATTGATTGTTATAATTCTCTGCCTGATGACATGGCATTAACAGAAACTAATTCAAGAGCTGAGATATGCAGCTATTTTGTATACAATAACTTGGTGGCATATATCGAGGATCTTTATGGTGATAAAAATTTTCATGCCGATGAACTGCGAAATGTGCTTAATTTCTGTATGAATTTCGGCGGCATCACTCGGGATTATGAATCGGACGATCCATATCTGCTTAAGGATATTTGTATCAGCAGTTTTGACGAATTTCATTCTGAGATTCAAAAATTTGAAGAAATAAATGGCGAGAGTACGCTCATAGGTTTTCCTTCTGATTCGGGCTATTCTGCCAGTATAACTATTCTTGAATCTTTTGGTATAAGCAATAATTCTTCTGATGAAGTTAAAACAGGAGCATGGGAGTTCTTGAAATACGCTGTTTCGGAAGAACAGCAAATGAATTTTGAGATTGGACTTCCTGTGAATAATAAAGCTTTTGATGCTATGGCAGAACAAGACAACCTGACGCAGCGGGAATACACTGAGCTTTTGGAATGCGTAAATAATGTTAAGCTGTTAAAAGGCATTGAAAACTATTATCTGCATGGAATTGTTGTAAATGACTTAAGCAGTCTCATAAATTACAATTCAATATCGGTAGATCAGGCTATTGAGAATATATATAATAAAATACTGAACTTTTAAAAAGTTCGAAAGAGAGGTTTTTTCTATGAAAAAATGTAAATCAAAAATTGTGGCTGTATTAGCGGCAGTTTTAACGTTATCGTCCGTTTGTGCAACAACTGCTTTTGCAGATTGTATAGATAAACCATGGAGTACATCCAATGAATACATTAGACATAAGGATAATTCTTCATCTGTTTACGTTTATAATCAGGGAACTGTTCCTGTAAGCGTATCGATTTACGGAGAAGGTTCAGCGAATGGTAGAGGATATCTTGATGTTTCAAGTTATCCAGGATATAGCCGCCACAGGACTACATCCCTGACAATACCTTCAGGTACACAAGGATCGATTCGTCAGTTTATTCACGAGAAAGGTTATTCCTACGCTCATTTATGCGTAGGAAATGTGTATGGTCCGAGCAGTGGAGTTTGGAGTCCTGATTCCACAAAAGATTATTCTGTGGTTAATTAATGCAAAGTTAAGAATGCTTTAAAATTAGTAATAAATAGTGTCTCCTCATAACTTTGTATTTATGAATTATCAATGAATTTTCCAATAAAAGCTAAAATTTGGCTATTTTGTGTCTATTATGATGATAGAATGCGGAGTTGTACTTTATTGAAAGATGTTATATATACAGCGTAGTAAACAAAGCGCAAGCTTTTTACTGAAAATGATTCAAAAACCTTTCACTTTTTTATAAAACTATAGGCGTTTTACGCAGCAATATAGGCAATTTCAAGTTGTTGAGGAGACACTAAATAATACCGCACTAAGATTTTGTGCTTTAATGTACAAATTTTGTGCGGTATTATTGGCATTTTAAAATAAGAACAAATAAGGAGAAAATCATGAAAAAGAAATTATTATTGATCATGGCAGCGTCGTTATTATTGGTTTCGTGCAGTAATAAAGGAACATCGCAGACAAAAGAAAGCAGCAGCACCGAAACAGGTACGGTATCGACGGAAACGTCGGGCGAAGAAAAGCCAACTGAAGACGTGATCATCACATACGCTGTGTACTATGGTGGAAGCGAAAGTTTTTATGATAAATACATCGAACGCTTCAATGAAATGGACAACGGCTATAAAATTGAGGTTAAAAATTATCATGATTTTGCAGACGAGACAGCGGAGAATTCTCAAATGGGATGCGCTCAGGCAGATATGCAGCTGAATCTGGATATTATGAAAGGAGATGTTGTCGACCTTGTTTCCAATATAAGCTATTTCAGTCCGGGCTATTACGATATCATGGAAAAGAAAGGGGCTTTTGTTGACCTGAATACGATGATCGACAACGACGCTGATTTCGATAAATCCGAACTGAACGAACACGTTCTGTCCCTTTATGAAAAGGACGGCGGTCTTTTCCGTATGCCGTTGTATTTTGTTGTTGAAACTCTTGCCGGACCGGCAAAGTATGTCGGTGAAAAAGAAAACTGGACGGTAGATGAAATGATAGAGCATTACAACGCCGCTCCCGAAAATGTTTCGTTTAATATGCTGCATGATAAGTACGGCGTATTCATGAGTACCATAAGAGGTAATCTCGGCTCCTTTATTGATTATGAAAAAGGTACGGCGAATTTTGATGATCCTGAATTTATCAAGATACTTGAGTTTTGCAACAGATTTGGCGATGGCAGCGGTATTGCCAATGATGTTGACTATACAGTGCCTGTTTTCCTGCGCGAAAATATGATACACTCTTTTGAAAACTACCATATGGATCTGTGGGAATTCAGTTCAAAAGGAGAAGAATGTACTTTTGTGGGCTATCCCTCTAACAATGGCGGAGGCTCGTTTATTAATGCAGAATACGCATACTCTATCTGTTCAAGCGCTGACGACGATGTAAAAAAAGGCGCGTGGGAATTCATAAAAATGATGACTTCTGAAAGCGTTCAGAATGAGATGCTTGATAACAGTTATGACAAATTTTTTCCGATCAATAATAAGTCTTTTGAAAAAAGTGCAAAAGATTGCATGGGAACGGGAGAAAATATAATAAGTATGCAGGGAACAGAATATGATATAGGTTTTTTGACAGATGAGGAGTATGAAAGATTAATGACTTATATCAAAAATACGAAAAGAGTCAAGACTACGCTCTATACGGAATTGTATGTTATAATAGACGAGGAAGTTAATAAATTCTTCAACGGAGAATGTACGGCTGAGGAAGCGGCGGAAATGATACAGAACCGCGCTTCGATCATGGTGAGTGAGAAAGCAGGGTAATACAAATTGTGGAAGAATGGAATGAAGATAATAAAAGAAATTAAAAATATTTTTAAGGGAATTAATTTTATAATATCTTGTTTGCCATGTATTATTATATCAATAATTCACGCCGTGCTTGAAACTAATGATTATTTACACTATAGCGCAAATGTAAATAATTATATGAGCGAAAGCAATGTGATATACAATCCTCATTGGGCGATTTATAGTATATATCAGTTATGGATTGGAAACGATCAATATACTAATTTATCAACTATTATGCTTTATGTTTTCCCAATAGAAATTGCAATATTTTGTTTGATGTCATGTAATTCAAAGAAAGAAAAATATATAAGTTTTAAAGCGCAAAGGTTTGCTCTTTACGATTATATTGTAACATTTATTACGTCAGGTCTTATTGTGACCATTCCTTTATTATTTAATTTTATATTGTTGTCACTCTATGTTCCTGTTGTATTGCCGGATTCTGTTTACAACGGTTACTATTGCTTTTTTGCCAAGGATTTTTTAGCAAATGTCTATTATACATCCCCTAATTTATATGTTTTTATCTTTTTGTTGTTAAACTTTGTCTTATTTGGCTTGATTGGTTGTATTAGTGTATCAATCTATAAGAGGGTCGGTAAATGTAAAATATCTATGATTTTACCTGAAGCTTTTTTGATTATTCTTGAATATACAAAGAATATATGGAGTAAATTTGTTTTTAAATCTGTAGAAATATCGCCGCTTTCTTATTTATTGCCGGTAAAATCACACAATACAAATTGGATAGTTATTATAGCGGAATTATTTATTTGTATTTTGATAATTCTGCTAATAGTGAAGGTGAGAAAAAATGAATTCAAAGAAAATTAGCGCACTGATAATTTCTATCTTATTCGTCGTTTATACTATTCGAGTTGTAACTATAAATAAAAATTTTCCCTTGCCTAAAAATGAGTATTATAGCATAGGAGATAATGTTCCTATTGAAAATAATTTTTTTGATACCAGCGATGAAAAAATGAATGGATATTCATTAACAGTTCTTGATACAACATTGATGAGTATGGACGAGTTTAATGAAAAGTATGTTAATATTGAAGACGCCCATAATAAACCTTATAATTATGTTTATTTAGTTAGAATTCTATTTAAAAACACATCAAATAATATGGGAAATAAAGCAGGAATAGACCTTATGCAATACATATTGCAAGAATCAGCCTATACGAATCTTGTTGAAACCAGTTATTTTAAATATTTAAATGATTTTGACACTCTCAAATTTGCTCTAAGAGAGAATTCTGAAAAAGAAGTTGTTGTTCCTTTTAGGATCATAACTATGAACGTTGATATCAATCAAATAAAAAATGGCTGTCCGACATTAGTAGTTTCACTTTATCCAAGTAAGAAAATTATTAATTTAACTTCGAACAATAATATCAGAGGAACAGCAAATGAATTTTAAAATCGAACTGCCTGTGAATAATAAAGCTTTTGATGACATGGCGGAACAAAACAACATGATGCAGTGGGAATACACTGAACTTTTGGAATGCGTAAATAATGTTAAGCTGTTAAAAGGAGTTGAAAGCTTTTATCTGCATGAGATTGTTGTATATGATTTAAGCAATCTCATAAATTACAATTCAATATCGGTAGATCAAGCTATTGAGAATATAAATAATAAAATACTGAACTTTTAAAAAAGTTCGAAAGAGAGGTTTTTCTATGAAAAATTGTAAATCAAAAATTGCAGCTGTATTAGCGGCAGTTTTAACGTTGTCATCCATTTGTGCAACTACTGCTTTTGCAGATTGTACAGATACAGCGTGGAATACAGCCAATGAATATGTCAGACATAAAGATGGTAAATCATCTGTTTACGTTTATAATCAGGGAAGCAATCCCGTAAGCGTATCGGTTTACGGATCAGGTGCATCGGGCGGATATATTGATGTTTCAAGCTGCCCCGGATATAACAGTCACAAGACTACGTGCTTAATGGTTCTTTCGGGTCAGAGAGCGTCAATTCGTCAGTTTATTCACGAGAAAGGTTATTTTTACGCTCGTTTATGCGTAGGAAACGTGTATGGAAGGAGTTATGGCGTTTGGAGTCCTGATTCCACACAAGATTATACTGTGATTAATTGATTAATTCGAAGTTAAGAACGCTTTAAAATCCGAAGTAAATAATACCGCACTAAAATTTTGTGCTTTTATGTACGAATTTTGTGCGGTATTATTGGCATTTTAAAATAAGAACAAATAAGGAGAAAATCATGAAAAAGAAATTATTATTGATCATGGCAGCGTCGTTATTATTGGCTTCGTGCAGTAATAAAGGCACATCGCAGACAGAAGAAAGCAGCAGCGCCGAAACAGCTGCGTCATCGGCGGAAACGTCAGGCGAAGAAAAGCCTGCTGAAGACGTTATCATTACATACGCCGTTCACTATGGCGGAGAAGGAACTTATTATAATAAATACATCGAGCAGTTCAATGAAATGGACAACGGCTATAAAATTGAGGTGGTAAATTATAATGACTTCGCGGATGAGACGGCAGAGAGTTTTGAAATGGGGCATGCTTTGGCAGATATGCAGCTGAATCTGGATATTATGAATGGCGATGTTGTCGACCTTGTTTCCAACGTGAGCTATTTAAATTCGGGCTATTATGAGATCATGGAAAAGAAAGGGGCTTTTACTGACCTGAATACGATGATCGACAACGACGCTGATTTTAATAAATCAGAACTGAACGAACACGTTCTGTCCCTTTTGGAAAATGACGGTGGGCTTTTCCGTATGCCTATTGAGTTTACCGTTGAAACGCTTGCCGGACCGGCAAAATATGTCGGCGAAAAGGAAAACTGGACGGTAGATGAAATGATAGAGCATTACAACGCCGCTCCCGAAAATGTTTCGTTTAATATGCTGCATGATAAGTACGGCGTATTTATGAATACCGTAAGGGGAAATCTTGGCTCTTTTATTGATTATGAAAAAGGTACGGCGAATTTTGATGATCCTGAATTTATCAAGATACTTGAGTTTTGCAACAGATTTGGTGATGGCAGCGGTATTGCCAATGATGTTGATCGTTCAGCGCCTATATTCCTACGCGACATTATGATTGATTCTTTTAAAGGATATCATATGTCCTTGTGGGAATTCAGTTCAAAAGGAGATGAATGCACCTTTGTCGGCTATCCCTCCGACGACGGCAGCGGCTCGTTTATTAACGTAGACTATACATTCTCTATCTGTGCAAGCACTGACGATGATGTAAAACGAGGTGCATGGGAATTTATAAATATGATGATTTCGGAAAGCGTTCAGAATGATATGCTTGAGGACAGCTACGCAAACATTTTTCCGACCTTTTTTCCAATCAATAATAAGTCTTTTGAAAAAAGTGCAAAAGACTGCATGGGAACGGGAGAAAATATAATAAGTATGCAGGGAACAGAATATGATATAGGTTTTTTGACAGATGAGGAGTATGAAAGATTAATAACTTATATCAATAATACGAATAGAATCAAGACCACGCTCTATACGGAATTGTATGTTATAATAGAGGAGGAAGTTAATAAATTCTTCAACGGGGAATATACGGCTGAGAAAGCGGCAGAAATGATTCAGAACCGTGCTTCGATCATGGTGAGTGAGAAAGCAAGGTAATACAAATTATGGAAGAATGGAATGAAGATAATAAAAGAAATTAAAAATATTTTCAAGGGAATTAATTTTATAACTATAAATGAGCATTTGAAAAAATGCACAAAAATAAGGACAGCAGCTCGAAAAAGAGTTATAATGTAAGTGCAAGAATACATTAACTCCAAGGAGTGCTGTCCTATGACTATAAGTATACATCATTGCTTTCAGCTTTAGGTTTGCTTTGCATATCCAAAAAGAAGCGTTAGCGATCTGATATGGAAATAAACTGCAAAACCTAATAATAATTATCTCCGTTCTGCATAAAAAGTGGAACGGAGAATTTTTTTACCCATGATAAAACTAAATAAAGTATCGCAAGAAAAAAAGGATACAAATATGATCGTTTTGCTAAAAAAATGGATATATTTGTATCCTTTTTTTGTGTCCTTTTTCTGTTGATTAGGAAAGGACGCTAAAATGATTTTTAACCATAAATGGCTGTGTATAGCCGCAAAATATCCATAGCCTTCGTTTGATTTCAAATCGAACGGAGGTGAAAATATGAAGAATACAATTCGTGTATACGATACATTTTCTGGAAAGTACATTGATGTCGAGGTTAGTGAAGAAATCGCATCAGCTTATAACCGTACAGGTTGGAACATTAAGGATAATAATGAGTCTTTTTATAAGCATGAAATTCAGTTTTCGAGTCTTATCGGTGGGTACAACGGAGCATTTGAGAACTTTCATGAATTTGTGACTGATAAAGATATCGTTGAGCAGGAGATTATGCTACAAATAGAATACAATGAACTTTCT
>Ga0129308_1002158_pt1 | contig 17566 bp, 16 predicted proteins | sample L827metagenome_FD_94440 | JGI IMG/M metagenome (GOLD analysis project Ga0129308, IMG submission 94440) | Ring-tailed lemur group fecal microbial communities from Wisconsin, USA - L827 metagenome | ecosystem: Host-associated > Mammals > Digestive system > Large intestine > Fecal | place: USA... | reverse complement strand
CCTTCCAGAATGAGAAGGGACAGATTCTTTTGCAGGAAATTCCAAACGGCGGCGCTCTGGCCCTAAAGGCCCGCCATTTCAAGCCGCTTCCCGGCGGCAGCTTCCGCTTAAAGGCCAGCTTTACCGCCGATGCGGAGGAAAAAATTTACGGCATGGGCCAATATCAGCAGGAAACCATGAACTTAAAGGGCTGCAATCTGGAACTGGCGCACCGTAACTCCCAGGCCAGCATTCCCTTTTATATTTCCAGCCTGGGCTACGGCTTTTTATGGCACAATGCAGCCATCGGCGAGGTGCATTTCGGCTCCAACACCACCGAATGGATTGCAGAATCCACCATGCAGCTGGACTACTGGATCACCGCAGGCGACACGCCCGCACAAATTGAAGAAGCCTACGCCCGGGTGACCGGTAAAACTCCCATGATGCCGGAATACGGCCTGGGATTCTGGCAGTGCAAACTTCGTTATTACAATCAGGAACAGGTGCTTTCCATCGCCCGGGAATACAAAAAGAGGGAAATTCCTCTGGATGTCCTGGTCATTGATTATTATCACTGGCCCCGCTGCGGCGACTGGCGCTTTGATGAAGAGTATTTCCCCGATCCTGCAGCCATGATAAAAGAACTGCACGACATGGGTATTGAAACGATGGTCTCCATCTGGCCTCAGGTAGACTGGCGCAGCGAAAACTATGACGAAATGAAGCAGCAGGGTCTTCTGGTCAAGATCAATTCCGGCGTTGACGTGCAGATGATTTTCCATGGCAACAACGTATTCATGGACCCTACCAATCCCCGCACCCGGAAATATGTCTGGGAAAAATGCAGGCAGAATTATGCAAATCTTGGAATCAGAACCTTCTGGCTGGATGAAGCGGAACCGGAGTTTACAGGCTATGACTTTGACAATTACCGCTACCATGCCGGCCCTGTAACACAGATTGGCAATATCTATCCCCGGGAATATGCCCGCCTCTTCTACGAGGGACAGAAGGCAAACGGCCAGGACGACATCGTCAATCTGATCCGATGCGCCTGGGTGGGAAGTCAGCGCTACGGCGCACTGGTGTGGTCCGGAGATATTATGTCAACTTACGAGGACTTCCGCAAGCAGATCTGCGCCGGCATCCATATGGGACTCTCCGGCATTCCCTGGTGGACCACCGACATCGGCGGCTTCCACGGCGGTGTGACGGAAAGCGAAGATTTCCGCGAGCTTCTGGTTCGCTGGTTCCAGTTCGGTACCTTCTGCCCCGTTATGCGGATCCACGGCTGCCGTCAGCCCGGTGAAACAATTATCAACAAAGCCGGAGAGGTGCGGGAATGGACCGGTGCAGACAATGAAATCTGGAGTTTTGGAGAGGATAACTATCCCACTCTGGTCAAGTTCATCCGCGCCCGCGAGATGATGCGCGACTATACCAGAAGTCTCATGCAGGAAGCACACGAAAAAGGCGCTCCCGTCATGCGCGCCCTGTTCTATGAGTTTCCTGACGATTCCGCCTGCTGGGACATCACGGATTCCTACATGTTCGGCCCTGACATCCTGGTAGCACCCGTCTGCTACGAAAAGGCCAGAAGCCGTCAGGTTTATCTTCCCTCCGGCGCCTCCTGGGTGCATGCGGGAAGCGGACAGACCTACCGCGGCGGTCAGGCTTACGAGATCGATGCGCCGCTTGACACCCTGCCCGTCTTTTTGAGAGAGGGGCGGCAGGAATATCTGATCGGACAGATCTGAGCATTTAAAATGCCGGCTGACAGGTGTATATCACCTGCCTGCCGGCATAATTCGTCTTTTCTTTTTACAGAACGTTATCCATCAATTCCTGATAGAACATGGAATAATCCGTGCGCTTTTCCTTAATGAACTGAATCGCGGAGGAAGGATGACTGTTCATAACGCCGGTCAGCAGGTAGGGAATGTCATACCCCCACACTGCGCCCTCTTCTCTCAGCTTCTGCATATGCTTCTCCACAAAGTTCATGACGGCAAGCTTATTATATTTCGGATTTTTCAAAAAGCAAAGCAGCGATTCCATGTAGCAGTTGCCCGCGCCCCGGCCCATGCCGCTGACGGTGGCGTCCAGAAAGCTGACGCCTCTGGAAAGCGCTTCAATGGTATTCGCAAATGCCAGCTGCTGGTTGTTGTGGGCATGAATGCCGATCTTCTTGTTATACTTTGCCGCCACATTCAGATATTTATCGCAGAGACGCTCCATCTGCTCAGGATAGAAGCTGCCGAAGCTGTCCACAACATAAATGACATCCACACTGCTCTGCCCCAGAAGCTCCAGCGCCATTTCCAGATCGCTGTCATTCACCTTGGACACCGCCATGATATTCGCAGTCGTCTCATAGCCCTTCTTCTTCGCATCCTCCAGCATCTCAATGCAGGCCGGAATCGTATTGATGTAAGTAGCCACCCGGATCAGATCGATCACACTGTCCTTGCGGTTCAAAATGTCTTTCTTGAAATCAGTTCTTCCTACGTCTGCCATGACGGAGATCTTCAAATCCGTCTTGTTATCTCCCACAATGCTGCGAATGTCCTTCTCATCGCAGAACTTCCACTTGCCAAATTTGCTGGGATCAAAAATTTCCTTAGAGGCTTTATAGCCAAACTCCATATAGTCCACGCCGGCTTTAATATTCGCCAGATATAAATCCTTTACAAATTCATCCGTAAAAGCAAAATTGTTAACCAGTCCTCCGTCCCGCATCGTGCAGTCCACCACCCGTACATCCGGGCGGACGGATACCAGCGATCCCTGTCTGCCGCTCATTTCTCAATTCCTCCTGTAATGCCTTGATGCCCTTTTCTCTGACATCCTTTTGATGAAACTATTTTTCGCGCTTTAAACCATTAAAGTCGCTTATGATAGCATAAATCATTTTGAAGGGTTTGTCAAGACAATTTAGGAAATGCGATATCAATGATTTCGAACCGCCATTTTCCTGACTTTCTTAGTTATCTGTTCCTCGGCTCGCTTACAGAAAATCCCGCTTTGTCGCTCCACTCGGACATCAATTAGGAAATCGTCCTCCGGAGTATTGTAGATATCATGCCACACCAGATCACTCTCACCTTTCTGCTTTCCTCCAAATTTTCATTAAAATTCTTCCTGATTCATAGCATTAACCCTGTTTCACAATGGCTCTGACCGGACAGATTTCATAGCAGTTACCGCAATGCAGGCAGTTTTGCTGATGAATGACCACGGGCTTAGCGGAAATGTCGATACACTTTTGCGGACATTTAGAATAACAGAGCTTACAGCCGATACACGCATCCGTAACATAGTAGCCTTCACGCACTTCTTCAGCACCGCCAAAGGTAAAGCCGGCACGCTCAATCGGCTTTTTTGAAAGGTCGAACCATTCTCCGCTGCCTTCATAGATGACAAAGACGGTCAGGGCGCTTCTGGACGCTGCGTCCGGGTATATCTCATTCATATAAGGATTTTTTTCAAACAGCCGGGGCAGCAACCCGCTTCCCAGCTCCCGCACCTTTCCCCGAATGGACAGGGCAACGCAGTGCATAGTGTCTGTTCCCTTCATGCCGGTCAAAGCCAAGGTTCCACTCTTTTTCAGACGGTCATAGAAGCCTTTTCCCGTTGCGGTAAGGAAGTAAAGGCCGCCTTCGTCAGCATCCATCATATCAATGGCCGCCGTGACCGGCAAACCAGCATCATCCACCGTTGCCACAACCGTGGTGTGTATTTCCCGAAGAAGATAGGACAGATAATCTCTGCTTTCCATTTCACCCCCCTCTTTCTCAAACTGCACCCTTTGGCACCGGGTGCAGTCGCTTATGACCAACATAGTAACGATACTGATTACAAGCTCTACAGAAAAATAAATAGTCAGCGGCAGTAGTTACAACACCACCTGTGGCGTCAGTGGTTAGAACTCATATGGAGGATTGCCGGAGAAGTCAGCAATCGTGCCGTGAGCATCCTTGATGTAGAACACTTCAAAGATAGGATTGTCAGCTGTCTGATACTGGCCCTTGACGATGGGGTTGTTCATAGCCCCTTCCTTAACGGCCATATTGTTTTCAAATGCAGCACTTCCATGCAGGCGAATCCAAGCATAGGAAGGGCTGGACACAGAAATTTCAATTTCAGGGTTAGCCAGCATATCCTTGTAAACATCTTTGGTGCTGTTGGTGCAGAACCAAAGCTTGCCATCCTGTTCAAACAGGAACATAAAGGGACGGCACTTGGCTTTTCCGTCACGGCCGACTGTAGCCAGATACTGTACGGGATTTTCCTGCAAAAACTCAACGACTTTCTTCATGATAGATACCTCCAAATATAATTTTTCAATCGTGTTCTGCGGTTTATGACTTTATTGTATCGGAACACCCATTTTTCCACAAGTACGCACAATATTGTGACATAGTTACCAACAGGAAACCATTGAATTCTATACCGAAACAATAGCAAGGGCTGCTTTCCAACTTGCGCTTTCCTGCCACTGGAATTATAATGAATCCGTACATACTATTTCTAAAGCAAGCACCTAAATGTGCCATAGTTACTAAAAGAAACCTAATATCGTTAGGGGGATACAGATGACGGAAACAAACACCATCAATGAATTACCGGCTTGCCCGGTAGAAACCACTTTGACACTGATCGGCGATAAATGGAAGGTCCTTATTCTGCGTGATCTGATGCCAGGTACAAAGCGCTTTGGAGAGTTAAAGAAATCAGTCGGTAATGTAAGCCAAAAAGTCCTGACGGCTCAGCTTCGCGCCATGGAAGAAAGCGGTTTGCTGACCCGGAAGGTATATGCTGAAGTGCCGCCCAGAGTAGAGTACACACTAACCGAAACCGGATATAGCTTAAAGCCTGTTCTTGATGCTATGTGGAGCTGGGGAGAAAATTACAAGACAAAAAAGCAAAACAGCAGATGAAACAATAATAAACGGTATCTTTTTCCTGTAACCCCGCCTTTCAGCGTAGTAGTCTGCCATTGAGACTAATCCGAATTGGGTTAGAGTGCGGTCTCCGTGATAATCAATTTCATGTGAAATGCTCCTTTCCTGGCAAAAAATACGATTTCCTCGTACAACTGCTATGTAAGCCAAGAATGGCTATCTCCAACATGTTTGCCGGTATCTCCATCAAATCAGGGATTTATGATGGAGATTTCAAATACGCACATACGCGATGGCAGCCCCCGAACCAACTTTCGCAATATAGCTATTCTTCACAGGCTCTGCCAGTGTGCGCTCTACTGTGACTTTGCTAATATCAGGGCTTTGCTCCATAATTTCCTTCTTTGTGATTTTCCCGACCGTAATATATCTTTGACAGTTACCGTGAAAATTTTGTGTGTTTTTATACTGTATGACAAAACTCCGAAAAATTAAGAAAACCCCGAAAACACAACGTTTTCGGGGTTTGTTGCTCTTTCTTTGATATTCGCTTGAATTATCTCTTGCTGAACTCCAAATGCTTAAAATAAAGGATTCTCGAGCCTTTTGTCAGTTACGTGTTAGTTACCCACTTTTCTTCATACACTTCCGCTGCATTTTCCTTTATTATCCTCTATAAATTTTCTGCAAAGTTCTTCTAATTTCTTAAATTCTAAAGCGGCTTTCACATAACCTGCTGACAAATCATTTTCTGTTTTTTGTTTATAAAGAAGCTGTGCATTCGAAAGTATCCTTTTCTGATTCTTACGAATAAAAATAATTTCATTCTGCACTAAATCTTTATATGCAGAATCCGACTCGTTCTCAATATCATAAAGCTGCAATTCTGATTGAGGAACCGGTATCATATGACTAATCCGCAGCGTTCCTTTTAACTCTTTTTCACCTTTCACATTTTTAACTACAATCCGAATAATTGGAATAATACTCTTCTTAATTACTTTTCTTTCCCCAGCAATTTGATAATCAGATTCTTTAGGAGAGGACATCGGTACATAATAATTATAATCTTCCAACTGAATCACCGTGCCAATATATTTCCTTGTATGAGTTCTCGTTGCTATTTTATTTGAATATACATTCGGCAATACATTTCTCAAATATTCTATGTACTCATCTGAAACACTATATAATTTAAATTCTTCCATTACATTCTTCTTTCTGTAAAAATTAAGGGAGCATTTCTGCTCCCTCTGAGTTTAAAATCTCCCACTATCTGGCAGGGACTCTCCCGAGTTTAAAATCTTCCACTATTTGGCAGGAACTCTCCCGAAGATAGTTTTCTATCTGTTTATATTATATGCACTTTTGCAGCAAAAATCAATAAAATTACTATAAACTTTCTCTATGTTATTGCCTTGCACAAGATTTCAAAAGTATTGATCAAGAAACCTTTTCCGTTGTTAGTTACCTGTCAGTTACTTGTTAGTTACCGAAAAAATTTGAGGCTTTTTTGTGCTGTTCCATGCAGTTCCGGAAAACAAAAAAACCCCGAAAACACAATGTTTTCGGGGTCTGTTGCTCTTTTGTCGATATTCGCTTGAATTATCTCTTGCTGAACTGAGGTGCGCGACGGGCTGCCTTGAGACCGTATTTCTTTCTCTCTTTCATACGAGGGTCACGTGTCAGGTAGCCAGCTTTCTTCAGAACCGGTCTGTAATCAGCATCAGCCTGAAGCAGCGCTCTTGCGATGCCGTGACGGATCGCACCAGCCTGGCCGGTGTAGCCGCCACCCTTAACATTAACCAGAACGTCGAATTTGTCAACGTTGTCGGTAGCTACGAGGGGCTGACGAACGATAACCTTCAGAGTCTCCAGACCGAAGTACTCATCAATGCTTCTTTTATTTACTGTAACGTTGCCACTGCCGGGTACGAGATATACTCTGGCGATGGATTTCTTTCTTCTTCCTGTTCCATAATATCTTGCTGCGTTAGCCATTGTCTATATTCCTCCTTCTCGATCCCTTAGTTAAAATGTCAGAACTTCAGGCTTCTGAGCCTCATGCTTGTGCTCAGGACCAGCATATACATGAAGTTTGGTGAACATCTCTCTTCCTAAAGGTCCCTTGGGAAGCATGCCCTTTACTGCAAGTTCAATAACCTGCTCGGGCTTCTTGTTCAGTTTCTCTCTCAGGGTAGCTTCTTTCATACCGCCCACATAATCGGAATGATGATAGTAAACCTTCTGGTCAAGCTTCTTGCCAGTTACTTTGATCTTCTCCGCATTGATTACGATTACATAATCGCCGGTATCAACATGAGGAGTGAAAACAGGTTTGTTCTTTCCTCTTAAAACCTTGGCAACTTCAGATGCCAGGCGGCCCAGTGTCTGGCCTTCCGCATCTACAACGTACCATTTTCTATCAATCTTAGCCGGGTTAGCCATAAATGTTTTCATAGTGTACCTCCATACAGATTTGGATAATTGTCTGCGTGCGTTTTCCGAGCCGGGAATTGAACGGAAAACTGTTTATTTATCACAGCAAAAATGAATTTCTGCTGTATGAAAAATGTTCCTCCGGGGCTTGGTGAAACATTTTTTAAACATCGTCACATTGAGTAATTATATTATACGCATCCGCGTGTGTCAATCCTTTTTTTAAGAAAAAATGCAGGATTTCAGCTGTTTTTAAGGGCCACACCGCTCTTCTTTTTTTCCAGGCCCGGCGCCTTTTTCTCCATTTCCGGCGATTTCATAGCTCCGGTTTTCTTTTACAGATTTTTGTGAATTTCCATAATGTTCTCGGTATATTTCCGGATTACCTGTACGGATTCTTTAAATCTTGCCAATTCGCCGGGCGTCATATGAATTTCCAGCACGTCCGCCGCTCCCGTGCGGTTTAAAACGGTGGGCGCGCCGGCATAAACGTTCTTTTCCCCGTATTCCCCTTCCAGAAGAGTGGATACCGGAACGATCCTGTTTTCATCGTTCAAAATAGCCTTAATGATTCCCGTACATGCCGTTGCGATGCCATAATAGGTCGTTCCCTTCCGGTTTAAAATCTCCCAGCCTTCCCGCACCGTCTTATAAAGCAATTCTTCCAGATCCACGTCTCCAACCAGCTCCTTATTATCCGCGATGACGTCATAAAAAGGTTTTCCTGCAATGGTGACGGTGGACCAGGGAACCATCTGGGAGTCCCCGTGTTCTCCCATGGAATAGGCGTGGACACTTCTGGGATCCACCTTCACCAGCTGCGCGATCATATTCTGCAGCCGCGCCGAATCGATCGCCGTCCCGGTTCCAATCACCTGATTCTTGGGAAGCCCCGACAAAAACTGCACATAGTGCGTAATGATGTCCACGGGATTGGAGACTACAATGAAAATGCCATCAAACCCGCTCGCCATAATGGGATCTATCATCGACTTGCAGATCTTTGCCGACATCTCCAGGGTATCCAGCCTGCTCTGCCCGTATTTGGGCGGTGCCCCCGCGGTAATGACCACAATATCCACATCACTGCACTCCTCATAGCTGCCGGTTCTGACCTTCACATTCCGGTTTAAATATTCAATGGAATCCTGCAGATCCAGCATTTCCCCATAGGCGCGTTCCTTATTAATATCGATCATCAGCACCTCGTCGCAAACGCCCTGTGTGATCAGGCTGAATGCGGTGGTGGATCCGACCAGTCCGCATCCCACAATCGCCACCTTCGTCTTCGTTATCCTCATTTCAGTTCTCCCTCCTGCTGCCGCATAAATGCGCTCCAAACTCTTTTCAGCCGACAAGCGATGATCCGGCCGTCCATCCAAAAACAAAAAGCGAAAATGCACCTGCATCCTCGCCATTATCTGCCATTATCATACACCTTCCGATCCGAATGTGTCAACATTTCATTGGAAAAAGCTCACAAGAACTCATAGTGCACCAGCGTCAGCCCCCGCGCCGGAGCCGTAGGGCCGCTTTCGCTTCTGTCGCACGCCTCCAGCATTTCCTTCACCCGCTCCGGCGGATATTTTCCGCTTCCCACCTCCATCAGCGTTCCGGCGATGATGCGCACCATGTTATAAAGAAAACCCGTTCCCGATACACGAATCGTGATCACATTTCCTTCCTTTATTACCGTCAGTTCTGTAATCGTCCGCACTGTGGACTCCGCCTGGGTATGAATGCTGCAAAAGCTCTTAAAATCATGTTCTCCCACCAGATACCCGGCAGCCTTTTGCATCCTCTCCACATCCAGCGAAAGATAGGTAAAATGGGCGTACAGCCGGTCCAGCGGATCGGGAAACTCTTCGTTCAGGATCCGGTATTCATAAGTCTTAATGCTCTTACATTTGCGGGGATGCCATCCGGCTTCCACCTCTTTGGAGCAGCGGATTCGAATATCCTCCGGCAGCCGCTGATTTAAAGCGTAGGCGAACTTTTCCGCAGGCATCCGCATTGCGGTATCAAAGACCGCATAGTTGCACCGGGCATGCACACCCGCATCGGTGCGGCTGGCGCCGATTACTTCTACAGCCTCCCCGGTCAGCGCCGAAAGGGCGCACTTTAATTCCTCTTCAATCGTCCTGCCGTTTGGCTGATACTGCCAGCCGTTATAATTCGTGCCGTCATATGCCACGGTCAGGCAGATGCGCCGCGACTGCGCAGCCTGGGGCACTGCGGCTCCCGCCTGTCGGGATGCAGGCTGCGCCGCCTTCATATGTCCGCTCATATCGGCAAAATCCTCCCCACCACGATCGAAACAACCAGATAAGCCGCCAGAACCCCGTAGGCGATATAGTCATTCTTTTTATAAATCAACGGTTTCATCTTGGTTCGCCCCTCGCCTCCGCGATAGCAGCGCGCCTCCATCGCCATCGCCAGATCATTGGCCCTGCGGAAGGCAGCGATGAACAGCGGCACCAGCAGAGGCACCATGGCCTTTGCCTTCTGAATCAGATTACCGCTCTCAAAATCCGCTCCCCGGGCGATCTGCGCCTTCATGATCTTATCCGTTTCCTCCAATAATATGGGAATAAAACGCAGTGCGATGGACATCATCATGGCCACCTCATGCACCGGCACTCTCAGTTTTTTCAGAGGACTTAAAAGACTCTCCAGGCCGTCCGTCAGATGATTGGGCGTCGTCGTGAGGGTCATCAGGGAGGAACCGATGATCAGCATCGTCAGGCGAATCGCCATCTTCAGCGCCATTCGGATTCCCTCCTGCGTGATGCTCAGCTTCCAGACCGTGATCACAGGAGTGCCGGGCGTCAGAAACAGATTGAATACCACCGCAAAGAGCATCAGAAAGACAATGGTCTTCATACCCTTGACGATAAATTTAAAGGGCACCTTCGACAGCCGGATGCACACGCCCAGAAAGGCTGCTGCCAGCAGATAGCCCCATACATTGTCCACTACAAAAAGCGCGATGATAAAGGCCAGCGTTCCCACCAGCTTAACCCGGCAATCCATGCGGTGCAGCACGGAATCCGTCTGATAATATTGTCCCAATGTAATATCTCTTAACATCTGCCCTCTTCCTTCATCGCCTTTAATATCGTATCGCGGGCTTCCCGGATCGTCGTCGCATTCACATCCACATCAAAGCCGTTGTCCTTAAGCTTATGCAGAATATAAGTCACCTGCGGCGCAGCAAGACCCACTTCTTCCAGTTCCTTCACATGACCAAAAACTTCCCTCGGAACATCATCAAACAAAACATGCCCCTTATTCATCACGATGATTCGCTCCACATAGTTGGCGACATCCTCCATGCTGTGGGATACCAGCACCACGCTGATTCCCGTCTCCTTTTTCAAATGGGCGATCTGTCCCAGAATCTCATCCCGTCCTCTGGGGTCCAGCCCTGCCGTGGGCTCGTCCAGCACGAGAATCTTCGGCTGCATTGCCAGAACCCCGGCAATGGCAACGCGGCGCTTCTGTCCGCCGGACAGTTCAAAGGGAGACTGTTTATAATATTCCTCCGGAAAGCCCACCAGTTCCAGCGCCCTCTTCGCCCGGGCTTCCACCTCTTCTTTGGGCAGGCCCAGATTTTTAGGGCCAAAGCAGACATCTGAAAAGACATCCACCTCAAACAGCTGATGCTCGGGGTACTGAAAAACCAGTCCCACATTGCTGCGCAGCTCCTTTTTTGGAAAATCCTTCTCCCAGATATTTCTTCCGTCATAAGTGATCAGCCCTTCTGTCGGCTCGATCAGTCCATTTAAATGCTGCACCAGCGTGGATTTGCCCGATCCCGTATGCCCGATCAGCCCGATGAACTGTCCGTCCGGTATTTCCAGACAAATATCCTGCAGCGCATGCACCGGCAATTCTGTATCGCTTCCATATATATAACTCACATGTTCCAGTTTCAACGACATTTCTTCAATTCCTCCGTCAGCTCATCCGCCGTCAGAATCCCGTCCGGCAGCGGCAGCCCGCTCCTGCGCAGTTCATACGCCAGCAGCGTCACCTGCGGCACATCCAGGCGCAGCTCTTTGAGGCGCTCCACCTGGGAGAAAACTTCCTTCGGCGTCCCCTGCAGCACCACTTTTCCTTCATCCATGACAAAGACGTGATCCGCGTAAATGACTTCTTCCATATAATGGGTGATCAGAATGACCGTCACCCCTTCCACATCGTTGAGCGCCCGGGCTGCGCGGATCACATCCTTACGCCCGTTGGGGTCCAGCATCGCCGTGGGCTCGTCCAGCACGATACACTTGGGATGCATGGCGAGCACGCCCGCGATGGAAACCCGCTGCTTCTGTCCTCCGGACAGCTTGTTGGGTGAATGCTTGCGGTAAGCGTACATGCCTACCGCTTTGAGACTCTCTTCCACTCTCTCCCAGATTTCCTTCGTGGGCACACCCATATTTTCCGGGCCGAAGCCCACATCCTCTTCCACCACCTGACCGATGATCTGATTGTCCGGATTCTGAAAAACCATGCCCGCGCTCTGACGGACATCCCAGATGTTCTCCTCCCTGCCGGTATCCTTCCCGTCCACCACGATCGTTCCTTCCGTCGGCAAAAGCAGCGCATTGATGTGCTTTGCCAGCGTGGACTTTCCTGAACCGTTGTGTCCCAGAATCGCGATAAAATCTCCGGGCTTCACCGAAAGACTCACATCGCTGACCGCTCTGGTGGTGCCTTCCACATTTCCCTCTTCATCCCGTCTGATATAATCATAACTCAAATGACTGGTTTCTATAATATTCATTGCCGCTCCATTTCCGGTTCTTACTCCGTATCCGCCCGTTTCATCCTGCTGCACTTTAGTGTCCTCAAAACAGCGCTATTCAATGTTTCTGCGTCAAACACACCGTGACAGCACAATGAAGGCGATGTCACTTCGCGTAACATCCCCTTCATTGTAACAGTATGATCGCCGCGTGGCAAGAATAAATAGGAAGGTGTTGACAAAATAGCGGCTTTATTATTGCATAAAAGAAGCTCTGTGGCAGCCCGACGGATTGCTAAAACTCCTGCTCTGCAGCAAAAATATCATAATAATCGTTCAAAATTCTCTCCCCGGGAATCCCGTTTCCCGCAAATATGACCGTTTTCGTGATAACCGTTCCATACGCGCTTTTCTTTCTCCCAATATAGCGTATCGTATCCCTTTTTACATCCATTCGTTCTGAAATGAAGCCTTCCGATACCCCCCAGTCAGAGCGAGCATCCCTCAGGATCACACAATGCGTACTGCTGTCACTGCAGATAATTCCCTGTTCTATACACTCATAGTCTCTGTAATCCAAATGATATACCGATTCAAAATACTGACCATTTAAACTTTTCACTTCATCAATTATGGTAATATATCTGACTTTCCCTTCATAGTGGGGCCTGATTTTTCTGATATGAATGACCGGCCGGTAAGACAGCTGCTTCATCACGATTTCTCTGTCATCCGCTTTCACTATAAATGCGCTCTTCTGCTCCCCATATTCCCAGGTATTTATATAATCAAAGGGACTTTGTCCGTTCACGATCAAAGCATTATGGTATTGGGGGCTTTTAAATATTTTTCTCATTTTCCCTTCCTGATAAGTATACCGCCCGGGATCTATCAGCATTGTTTTTCCATTACAGGTAAATTCAAAGCTGCACGCATCGATGTGAGAATGTTCATTCTGCACAGGGATTTTGCAGATCACAGCCAAAGAAGCGTCCTTTTCTGACCAGCCGCTGCGGTAAAACGCCTGACCCAGCTGCTTTTCATAAAAGAACAGCGGCAGTTCCCCCAAGTCCTCTTTTTGAATTCTGTCATATACATTCTTATATTCCTTTATATCACACGCATCAGAATCTCCGAAGGCAGTAATTTTCCCCGTCGGCCTTGTCGCGTAAACGGAATAGAACAGCGCATGCCTGATCCTGCTGATATATACGTCTTCCAGCTCAATTCCGCATTTTTTCATTTTCCCTGAAACCATTATCACCAAATCCAGAATTTCATTATGATAGTACGGACAGCCTTCAATCTGACCGCCGAATTTACTGAATTGCGTTAAAACACACCGCTTTATCTCCCTGCTTCCGATCCGGACACACTTTTTAGCAATGTCAAGCTCCGGAAAAGAATAACCTATCATAAACAGCCCAATATTTTCCATCAAATAGTGATTATGATCCGCCATTGGATGCAAAACAGGGCTTATCTGTATCAGCGCCTCCGCATGCTCACGCAGCGATCCATATAGTTTATCCTTTAATTCAGGCCTGACATTGCCATAAGTCGAAAAAAGCTCCGGCAGCCTGCACCATGACCTGAACATCCTGATCCCCGCCTCTAATAATCTCCATCCAGCGAGCGTTTCATCCGAATACGTGTCAAAGCGCTTTCGCACCTCCTGATAATCCGTACACAGCTTTGGACGCGGGCATGTTTCAATCCAGTTTTCCAGTTCGGAATATACCCGCTCCGCATATTTACTGTCTTCTGTTATTTTGTACGCATCTATCAGCGCACCCCAATGTATATGCCGGTTTAATACGAACAGGCTCTCCATATCTCGATTTGCTTTGGGCAGCTTTTGCCAGTTAATCATACCCTTTCCAACATATGTCGCTTTATCCAGCCCCGGCAAAGCTATCAAACCCTCCAATATCTGATCGGCCTGCGCCACAGCCTTCTGGAAATGCCCGCTAAACATCTTTCACAATCTCCAATTTCACTTCTATCTCATTGTTCGGTGCCTCTATTTCCAGATCATAAGCATAAAAACCACAGACAAAATTAAAACTCCTTTTCACATCGCAAACAGCACCGTTTGTTCTAAGCTTTATCAGGCCGCCATATTTCCCATTCAGGACGTATTCACTGTCATTTATTCTCTCTGTGTGCGACGCAATCAGCGGAAGATGCAGTCTGCCGTTTTCTTGCGCTTTACATAAAATGAATAAGCTCTGTTCCTCAAAGGCATACGAAAATTCATATTGACTGTTTCCTTTCAAAATATTTCCTTCCATATCTCTGAAATTTCCGTTTGCGATGACAGATATTTTGTCCTTATCTTCATAAGAAAATAATTTAGCCGACGTATCCAAATCTGACGAATAACAGGAATCCTCCGCCGCAATTTCATATCTGAAACTCTGCTTTTTAAAATCTCCTTTTGTCAGAGATAATTGAGTATTCGTCACCTCATACAGGGAATATTTCATCATCGAAGCGGCAATCAGCGGCCCCGTCGCTTCATGCCAGAGAAAGCTTATCATTCCTCCCGATATATGTCCTCCAGGCAAATAGAAAACATCATTCGACGTAACAAGAGCATAAAACCCTTTATAAAAAATCTGATCGCTTAAGAGACAATTATAATGATATACAATCGGCATCTTTGCAATTTCAAACCTCTTCTCACACTCTGTAACCTCTCCATCAAGCAGCGCTGTTACCGCTTTCGCTTTACAAAACGTGTGATGAATACAGGGATATTCCCCATGAGCTTTCAGATCCACTCCCCCATAAAGCAGCCCACCCTGACTGCACATCGACAGAAGGTCATAAACACTATACTTATATTGCAGAAAGGTTTCATCCTTTTTTCCCATCCGCTCGAACATTGCCAGATACCCATCGGAAGTGCGGCTTCCCCAGTACGTCCATTTATAATTACGGCTTCCGAAACTGTCATCCATTCCCCCATCCGGCAGAATAAAGCGCCGGTGTACATATGCACATTCTGTCACTTTATCCACAATCCATTTCATTTTCAGGACAGAAGCGCTTTCATACAGCGCAGGAAGCGACTCCTCCAAATTGTATCCAATGTCCACTCCCTTAAGCCCCCTTGGAGAAGCATAATGCAGCGGATGGCTTTCTCCTGTCAGAAACAATTCCTGATTGATATATGGCATACAAAATTCCATTCTTCTTTTCGCAATCTGCTTATACTCATCCCTTTTAAAATACTTCCAGCAAAGCGCCATTGCTTCTGCCGTCGCCGCGTGGTAGTTAATATTGGTCTCAAAATCATCATTGATATTTTCAGACACCCATTCCATATTTACCATCAGTCTTTTTTCAAATCGTTTTCTCATTTCTTCCGGCAAAACGCCGGAATGAAAGAGCAGCGTTCTGGCGAGCATGCTGACAAAAAATACTGTGATTCCATTCCAGTCATTCTGAGCATCATTATAATAGCTGCCGTCATCGGCCAGCATATTACGGCTCCACTCAAACAACAAATCTGCAGACTGCAAATACTTAGGATCCTTTGTTCTATCATACAGATAAATAAGAGGATAAATGCTGTCCGCAATTCTTCCGTGAATCATCTTACATGCCGGACATATGATTGCGCCTTTCAGATAATCCGGCGCGTCTTTATCCTTAATCTGCAAACTGATCAATTCATCACACCAGCTTTTCAATAACTGATAATACTTATCCCTTATCATAATGTTTACCCCTTCACCCCGCTCATGGCGATTCCCTGCACAAAATATTTCTGCAGTGACAAAAAGACAATCAATACCGGAATCAGCGCAATAACGGACGCTGCCATGATCAGTCCGTATTCTGCTCCAAACTGGCTGATGAACATTCTCAGACCCAACTGCAGGGTTTTCTTTTCTTCGGTCCTCAAATAGATCATAGGGCCCAGGAAATCATTCCACGTAGCTACAAAAGTAAAAATAATCAACGTGGACAGCGCCGGTTTCGACAGCGGGAGCATGATTTTAGCCCAAATCCCATATTCACTCATGCCATCCACCCGTGCCGCCTCACATAAAGAGTCTGGTATTCCGCAATAAAACTGGCGCATTAAAAAGACTCCAAACGCGGAGAATGCCTGCAGAATAATGATTGCCAAATGGGTATCATTTAAATGGAGCTGTCTCATAAAAATATACTGGGGCACCATGTATACCTGCCACGGTACGGCAATAGTAGCGATATAGGCCAAAAACAACTGGTTCTTAAACTTAAACTCCATTTTTGCAAATGCGTATGCTGCAAAGCTGCTGGTCAGTAATTGAAAGGCTGTAACAATCAGTGTAATCTTGCCCGTATTCACAATAAACTTAAGCAGAGGAATTTTCATCCAGATAGTCCTGTAATTTTGCCACTGCGGCGTATCAGGAATCCACTGAATCGGAAACACAAATATATCCTGATTCAGCTTCAATGATGCCGACAGCATCCACGCAAACGGCACTAACATAAAAAAAGCAAGCATTATGAGTATACAATACAATACTGCTCTTCCGATCTTCATACTTTTCATCATCTTTTCACTCCTGATTATATCAGTCATTAGCATATTTTTTTTCACCCCGAAACTGCACTAACGTTACAATGAGAACCAAAATAAACAAAACCATGGCGACTGCACTTGAATATCCCAATTTCCAGTTGCCGAATGCTTCCTCATAGATATGTGAAACCAATACGATCGCCGATGTATTCACGATGCCGTTTGATCCCCCTGCAAGCATATATACGATATCAAATACCTTAAAGCAGTTGATCGTCAGCATAATCGTGGCAAAAAAGGTAGTAGGCCTCAGCTGCGGAAACGTAACGCTCCAAAATCTTTGCCATTTATTCGCCCCATCCAGCTCTGCAGCCTCATATAAGTCCGCGTTAATTCCCTGCAGTCCGGCCAGATAGATCACCATATAATAGCCCATGTTTTTCCAAACCGAAAACAAAACGATGGTGAACATCACCCAGCTTTTTCCGGCAGCCCATAAAGGCAACTTATCCTGCGGACATCCGAGATGATATAAAATCATATTGACCGGACCGCTTTTGGACGGGCTGAACAGCATATTCCAGACAGCGGCCACCGCCACCAGAGAGGCCACATAAGGAAAAAAGGTAACAGTCCTGAAAAAATTTCTTCCTTTGATCTTCTGGTTCAAAAGAATCGCCAGTGCCAAGGCTGCCGCCAGGGTTAAGGGAACCGTTGCAGCCGAATAAACGATCGTGTTTTTCAGCGCTGACCCAAACCTGTAATTTTGAAACATCCCAATGAAGTTTTCCCATCCGACAAACTCCATCGGGTGATTTCCATCCCATTTCATGAATGCCAAAACAAATGCAAAGATTATGGGACCCAAAGTAAAAACTGCGAATCCCAGGAAATTCGGTAATATGAACGAGTACGCTACGAAATTTCTCTTTACCTTTCTTGAAATTACTTTTTCTTTCATCATAT
>Ga0129308_1002156_pt1 | contig 17568 bp, 8 predicted proteins | sample L827metagenome_FD_94440 | JGI IMG/M metagenome (GOLD analysis project Ga0129308, IMG submission 94440) | Ring-tailed lemur group fecal microbial communities from Wisconsin, USA - L827 metagenome | ecosystem: Host-associated > Mammals > Digestive system > Large intestine > Fecal | place: USA... | reverse complement strand
GGCGGTTTCCGGAGCTGTCATGCAGAGCATCACCAGGAATCCCCTTACGGATCCGTACACCATCGGTATCTCTTCGGCAGCTCTCCTCGGTGTGACGATCTACATAGTGTTCGGGATATGCATCATACCCTTCGTGGGTGGAAGTGCTGGGCAGATCGCCAACGCGTTCGTGTTCTCCCTGATCCCGGCGGCGGCCATCATCCTGGTGTCCTCGTTCAAGAGGGCGAGTTCCACGATGATGATCCTGATCGGTATCGCGCTGATGTACGTGTTCAACGCGTTCACCACCTTCATCAAGTTCAACGCCGCGGAGGAGGACCTGCAGGAGATCTACGAATGGAGCCTCGGAACCTTGTCATCTACGGATTGGAATTCGGTTCTCCCGATGGTGGCCATGTCCGTGGTTATCATCATCGCGATGGTCATCCTGGCGAACAGGATCAACATCATCGGTGCCGGTGACAAGGAGGCCATGAGCCTGGGGGAGAGCCCCGTCAGGGTGAGGATAGTTTGCTTCGTGTTGATCTCCGTCGCCACCGCCGTGGCTGTGTGTTACACAGGAACTATCGGTTTCGTGGGTCTGGTGGCACCGCACATCGCAAGGCTGTTCGTGGGAAGCAACAACAAGGTCCTGATCCCGGCATCCGCCATCATCGGAGGCCTCATGGTTGTGGGTTCGGACTGTGTGGTCCGTCTGCTTCCTGCCGTTCTGCCCGTCGGAGTGGTCACCGCACTCATCGGAAGCCCCCTGTTCCTCTACTTCCTGTTCAAGCAGAGGAAGAAGTCCGTCTGGTGATCCGTGAACCCCATTTCCCAAACGATTTCCTATCTTTTTCCGATTGAATACAACGAGGCTGATCACAGTGAGTAGGATGACGACGTACCCGTTCGCAGCGATTGTCGGACAGGAGGAGATGAAGGAAGGGTTGATTCTCAACACCATCAACCCGTCGATAGGAGGGATCCTGATCCGCGGGGAGAAGGGGACGGCGAAGTCCACAGCCGTCCGTGCCCTGGCCTCACTTCTCCCTGATAGGGAGGTTGTCAAGGGATGTCCCTGCGGATGCAGATGGGGTGCATGGGACGATCTATGTCCCGATTGTCAGTCCATGCGCGATTCCATCGAGATGGAGACACAGCCCATGCGTGTGGTGGAGCTCCCGTTGAGTTCCACCGAGGATCGTGTGGCTGGAACCCTCGACATAGAGCATGCGATCACCACGGGAAGGAAGAGATTCGAACCCGGGGTGTTGGCCAAGGCTAACGGGAACATCCTCTATGTCGACGAGATCAACCTTCTGGATGACCACATCGTGGACCTTCTGTTGGATTCCGCTGCCATGGGCAGGAACTTCATCGAGAGGGAAGGCATCTCATATTCCCATCCAGCACGTTTCATCCTGGTCGGTACCATGAACCCCGAGGAGGGCGATCTCAGGCCGCAGCTTCTGGACCGTTTCGGTCTGATGGTGGATATCCGCGGGGAGTATGACGAGAGGCTCCGTTCGGAGATCATCCGTCGTCGTCTCGCGTTCGAGAGGGATCCAGAGGGTTTCTGTTCATTGTACGAGGGTGATAACGTCTCGATCAGAGACAACATCCTTGCTGCAAGGGACATCGTCAGGGATATCGAACCCGATGACAGGGTGTTGGACATGGCCGTCAAGGTCTCCATCCATCTGGGCGTGGACGGTCACCGTGCCGATCTGACCATGGTGAAGGCCGCATGCACCTATGCTGCGTACACAGGTAGGGAGGAGGCCACCCCCGAGGATGTAATCCATGTTTCGAAGCTTGTGTTGCCGCATCGTATGAGGCGCAACCCGTTCCAGGATTCCACATTGGATACGGGTGAACTGGAGAGATGGATGAGGGCCACGGCGGAGACCCTATGACCCTTCCCTTTCCCATATCGGCGGTCCACAAGGGGGACCGCATTCGTCAGGCCATCTCATTCGGTCTGATATCGCCCGACGTTCACTCGATATTGATCAGAGGGCCTCCCGGAACGGGAAAGTCAGTGGCTGCACGGGGCGCCTCATGCATCACAGATCTCCGTATCGTCGAGATTCCGGTAGGGACCACGAGGGAGCAGCTGCTTGGTTCTGTGGATATCGAGTCCGCGGTCAGGGAAGGTAGGAGGAAGGTCTCGGATTCGATCCTTTCACGTGCCGATGGCGGCATCCTGATCGCCGATAACGTGAACCTTCTGTCCTCAGACATCCTGTTGGAGATCCTGGACTCCCTCGAGCGCGGTTATTACCATGGGGAGGTCGGAGGCATCACATCCGAAGGTGGTGTGGATTCCCTGCTGGTGGCCACCATGGACCCCGATGAGGGGGATCTGGGCGAGCACATCCTGGACCGTTTTGACATCTGCGTCGATGTGGAACCCATGTCCTTCCAGGAGGACCGTAGGGAGGTCATACGCAGGGTGTTGGATTTCGAGAGGGATCCGGCCTCATTCTCCCGTCGTTATTCCGAGGATGATGATGCGATCAGAGAGAGGATCGATCGTTCCGATTGCATATCCGTGGAGGTCCCCGATGGGTTTCACTCCATGATATCTGCCATATGCACCGAGATGCACATCGAGGGACACAGGGGTGATGTCGCCGTTCTGAATGTGATGAGAGCATCTGCCGCATTCGATGGGAGGGAGGTGGTGAACAGGAACGACCTGAAGCGTGCTGTCATGTTGTGTCTTCAGCACCGTAGGAGGGATATGCCTCCCGAGGCGGAGTCGGAACCGGAACCTCCCGAGGAACCACCTGAGCAGCCACCTGATGATGAATCGCAGGATAGGGACCAATCTCCAGATGACCAAGGTGAACAGGTTCAATCCGAAACACAGGTTTCCGATGGTGACGGAGATGGTGATTCGGAGGAGGGTGACGGGAGACAGGCATCGGAGAGGACCTTCGCCGTCGGGGAGCAGTTCGATGTCACCGATTACATCCCGCCCGAGAGCAGGGGAAGCCGTAACCGTCGTTCGGGACGTCAGGATACATCCATCTCCAAGGATGGTTCGGGAAGGGCCGTCGGATACATCATCCCCCGCGGAAAGGTCCGTGATGTCGCCCTTGTCGCCAGCATCCGTGCGGCCGCACCGTATCAGCTGACCAGGGACCATCACGGGTTGGCCGTGGTCCTGGAGAACGGTGACCTGAGGGAGAGGGTCCGTGTAAGACGCAAGGGAACCACCGTCCTGTTCGTCGTGGACGGATCAGGATCGATGGGTGCCCAGAACCGCATGGTCGCCGTGAAGGGCGCCATCCTGTCCATGCTCACCGATGCATACCGTCGCAGGGACTATGTTGGATTGGTGATTTTCAGAGGGGATGGTGCGGAGACCGTCCTTCCCCCGACCAGGAGTGTTCAGATAGCGTGCCGTTCGCTGGAGGCACTTCCCACCGGCGGAAGGACCCCGTTGTCGTCTGGGTTGAGGGAGGGCTACCGTATCCTCCGCAGGGATGCCGAATCTGGATTGGAACCGGTCATGGTGGTTCTCACCGATGGTAAGGGCAATGTCGGAGACGGCAGCGACCGTCCCGCATCACAGGTCTTGTCGGAGACGGCAGGGGTCATAGCGGATTCTGGTATCCGTACGATAGTCGTAGACACAGAGGTGGGATTGGTCAGGTTCGGGAAGGCATTGGACCTGGCGGCGATGATGGAGTCCTCATATGTTCAGTTGGAGGACCTGAATGCGGAGCACCTCTCCGCATCCGTGAGGTCCGCACTTTCACTTTTCGAAGATAGATGAAACGATTTCGATGTACGATGGAGGTAATCAGATGGGTTCTAGGAAGAGAGTGTTCGTGATGCTCTGGGAGAGTCACGCGAAGTTGTTGGAGGCTGTCCGTGACAGATTGGATGTGGATATCGAGGTGTTCAGACAGTATCGTTTCGATGGCAGCGGCATGACCATGGATGATGTCGTGGATCTGATGAGGTCATGTGATGCATCCATCATCTACAGGCAGAACTCGCAGTTCAGCATCAATCTGGAGAAGTCTGTGATGCCCCACAGGGAAGACATGAGCCTGATCAGCTTCGGTGTGGATCCGACGATGTGGAATCTAACCACCGTGGACCATGATCTTGCGATACGCACCTTCGAGTACATGCAGGAGAGCGGCGAGGAGAACTTCATCCGCATGTTCGACTCGTTGGAGAAGGGTCTGGGCTGGAAGGAGGGGGAACCCCTTCCGCCGGTGAGGCTGCCTTGGCAGGGCGTAGTGGATCCGGATACGGGTGATGTGTACCCCTCAACCTCAGAGTACATGGTCTGCAAAGGTCTAGATCCCTCACGTCCAGCAGTTGGTATCCTCGCCTCCAGGCCGATGTTCATGAATGATGGGCTGACCATCGAGAGGGACCTCTGCAGGGATCTGACCTCCCTGGGAATCAATCCCATCCTGGTCTTCGTATCTTTCTCCAAGAAACCGGATTTCGGTGCGATAAGCCACGGGGAGGCCATCAGGGAGTTCTTCACCGAGGATGGGAGACCCATTGTGGATGCCATGGTGAAGTTCTCCACGGGATTCATAGGGAGCAGCATGACCTGTGACCCTCAGGATCCGGAGTCGTTGGACCTGTTGAAGGTACTGAACGTCCCGGTATTCCAGCCGGTCGTCCTTGCCCGTATGTCGGAGGAGGAATGGAGACAATCCATCGGCCTCACCACGGACATCACCTGGCAGGTGGCATTCCCGGAGTTCGAGGGCATAACCGAGCCGATGGTCATCGGGTCCGAGGTCGGATTCACCAGAGGGGAGGACAAGGTCCGTGTATCCTTCCCCGAGCGTAGGATGACCTTCGCCAAGCGTCTAGCCAACATCGTTTCATTGCGCAGGAAACCGAACGGTGAGAAGAGGATCGTGATATTCCTCAACAACTTCCCATGCAACGGGGTGGAGGCCAACGTGGGGAACGCGGCCGGACTGGACACCCTGGAGAGTGTCGCAGACATCATGAAGCGTCTGAGGGACGAGGGATACGATGTGGATCCGCCGGAGGATGGAAGGGACCTCATCACCCGTATAATGGATTCCAAGGCCTTATCCGAGTTCAGATGGACCACCGCCCAGGAGATGAAGAGGCACGGAGGCGTCATCCACGAGATGGACATGGACGAGTATGGGGAGTACTTCTCCACCCTCACCGAGGCCACCAGGAAGGACGTCATAGCCACATGGGGAGTCCCTCCCGGGGAGGGGATGGTCCTAGGAGGTCACATCCTGATCACCGGAGTGTCCTTTGGTAACGTGGTTGTCGCGGTGCAGCCGAAACGCGGATGCTTCGGAACCCGTTGCGATGGTCAGGTCTGCAAGATACTGCACGATCCGGCCTGTCCGCCCACGCACCAGTATCTCGCCACCTATCATTACTATGAGGACATATGGGGCGCGGACCTGGTCATGCACACAGGTACCCATGGTAGCATGGAATGGACCCCCGGAAAAGGCATCGGGATGACAGGATCTTGCTATCCCGACATATGTATGCGCAACGTCCCCCACCTGTACATCTACAATTCGGACAATCCGTCCGAGGGACTCGTCGCCAAACGCAGGTCCTATGCCACATTAGTGGACCATATGCAGCATCTCATGGTGGCCGTGAATCTCTACGGTCCATTCTCCGAACTGGATTCCCTTCTGTCCGAGTACACCGTGGCGAGGAACGACCCCACCCATGCCGAGGAGCTGAGACGGAGGATCCTGGAAAAGGCCGGGGAGGCCAAGCTGGTGGACATCAGATTGGAGGATGACACCCCGTTGCAGGAGTGTGTCCGCCTCTGTCATGAATCCCTATCAAAGATGAGGAACTCCCAGATGAACAAGGGTATGCACATCTTCGGCAGGATGCCGCAGGACGGCGACAGGGCGGATGCGGTCTACTCCATCGTCAGATATGGTGAGGAGCACGATTCCCTCAGGGACAGTATCGCGGATGCCATGGGATACGATCTCTCCGTGTTGTATGCGGATCAGGGAGAGGTCGATGAGGTGTCCGGCAGATCATATGGGGAGTTGATACGGGTCATCGGCGATAAGGCGAGGGGATTCGTCGGATCGATCCTCTCCGGTGCCGATATCCCGGGGTCGTTGTCATCGGTCGGATTGGAGGGTGCGGATCCCGTGCCCTTCTCCAAGTTTGTCGATACCATACGTGATATAGATTCACGTATCGAGGATTCCAGGGAGATCGACTCCCTTCTCAACGGTTATTCGGGCGGATACATCCCACCTGGACCTTCGGGTTACATCACCCGCGGAAGGTACGACATACTCCCCACAGGGAGAAACTTCTACGCAATGGATCCCTACTCCGTCCCTTCCCGGACCGCGTGGACGGTAGGCTGCAGGATCGCAAGGGAGACCATAGCCAAATACATCGATGAGGAGGGTCTATATCCCGAGAGCATAGGTCTGTTCTGGACCATGGGGGAACTGATATCCACCGGAGGGGAGACCATGTCGGAGGTTATGTACCTCATGGGAGCCGAACCGATATGGGAGGCCGATGGACGTGTCAGGAGATTCAGGGTGATCCCGTTGGAGGAACTGGGGAGACCGAGGATAGACATCTCGATCAACGTCTCCTGTATCCTCAGGGACAACATGATGAATGCCATCGATTTCATCGATCGTGTCATCGAGCGGATTGCGGCGTTGGACGAACCTCCTGAGATGAACTTCGTCAGGAAGCACACTTTGGAATCATTGCACGAGGGTATGACCGATGACGAGGCCAATGCCCGCATGTTCGGTGCGCCTCCAGGGACATACACGTCCGGTGTTAACCTCGCCGTGTTCGCCAGTGCATGGAAGGAGGACAAGGACCTTGCGGATATCTTCGTCAGCGTCAAGGGACATGCATACGGCGGAAGAAGGAACGGTGAGCCCATGCCGAGGCAGTTCGCCACGGTCCTTGCGAGGAACGACATCGTCTTCGACCGTACCGCATCGGATGAGACAGACATCCTGTCATGCAGCTGTCATTTCAGCAACATCGGAGGTATGATCTCCGCATCCAGGTATCTGTCCGGAAAGGATGTGAAGTCATATTACGGTGACACCCGTGACCCGAGGGAACTCACGATCGGTACATTGGCGGAGGAGTTCCGCCGTGTCATGCGCACGAAGACATTGAATCCCGAATGGATAGAGGCCATGAAAGAGCATGGATACAAGGGTGCCAATGAGATGGCGAAGCGTGTCACTCGTCTGTTCGGATGGCAGGCCACCACCCATGAGGTGGACGGATGGCTGTTCGATCAGGTGGTGGAATCATTCCTCAAGGATGAGGAGATGAGGCGTTTCTTCAGCGACAACAATCCGTATGCTCTAGAGGAGATGTCACGTCGTCTTCTGGAGGCACATTCCAGAGGTTTGTGGGAGACGGATGAGGATACATTGGGCGTGCTTCAGGATGTGTATCTCGACATTGAATCCGATCTGGAGGAACGTGCTGGGGAGGGTGAGTTCCAGGGCGGTACCGTGAGCATCTACGATGCCAAGAGTGTACCCTCCTGGGATGGACGCATGTCAGGTCTCTCGCAGATGACGGCCTCCATCCGTGATTCGAGGACAGGTAACGATAAGTCCTGAATGTGCATTCTCATGTGGTAATCGGATGTATAATCCAATCAAGAAGATCAGGTCAGTGGTCCGCTACTTCGGTGCATATGAGTGGACACTGGTGGTCCTCGCCCTGTTTGTTACCATCGCCCAGGTGTACTTCGACCTGAGGGTCCCGGAGTACATGTCTTCGGTCACCCAGACGCTGGTGGACGGAGGTACTCCGGACGAGATCATGGCCGATGCGGTCGGGATGCTCGCCTGTGCACTGTGCAGTCTCGTGACAGGCATAATCCTGACCGTGATCATCGGATTGGTGTCATCCAGATACTCCAAGCGTCTGCGCGAGGTCCAGTTCGACCGTGTGCAGAGCTTCTCCATGGAGGAGATGGGCAGATTCTCCACCTATAGTCTCATCACCCGCTCCACCAACGACATCAAGCAGATCCAGGACTTCATCGGCATCACTATGGAGTCCCTGATGAGGGCCCCGGTCATCTGCATCTGGGCTCTGATGAAGATATCCTCGGGACATCTCGCCTGGACCGGTGTCACCGCCATTGCGGTCCTCCTGATGCTGTGCCTTGTGGGATCCATCCTCAGCAGGACGCTTCCCGGATTCAGACGTGTTCAGAAACTGACAGACGGTGTCAACCGCATCTCATCCGAGTTGGTGGACGGGATACGGGTGATACGTGCATACAACGCCGAGAGGTTCGAGGATGACAGGTTCGAAGAGGCCAACGGCGAGCTGACGAGGAACAACCTACGCGTCTATCACGCGATGTCCTTCAACGTGCCGTTCAACTCCCTCATCAGGAACAGCCTGACCATGGCGGTTTACTGGGTCGGGGCGTTGATCATCGCCGGCACATACGGCTATGGCGACCGTCTGGTCCTCTTCTCCGACATGATCGTCTTCGCGACATACGCCGTGATGATCCTCAACGGATTCAGGACCCTGACGCAGATGTTTAACCTGATGCCCAGGGCATCCGTGGCATCCCAGCGCATCAATGAGGTCATTGACACAGATCCCACCATAGTCGGTGGTGATTCCGATGTATCCGATGCCGATGTGCTGAGGTTCGAGGATGTGTCCTTCAGATACCCCGGTTCTGCCGAGGACACCCTTCTCCATATCTCGTTCGATGTCAGGAGGGGTGAGACGGTATCAATCATCGGGTCCACTGGATCCGGGAAGACGACCCTTGTCAACCTCATCCCGAGGTTCTACGACCCCACATCCGGTTCCATAACTCTAGGAGGGAGGGATATCCGCAACCTTGACCTCGATTCCTTGAGGGGGACCATGGGTTTCGTCTCACAGGACAACTCCATCCTATCCGGGACGATCAGGGACAACGTCACCTACGGGACAACAGACCGTTCCGACGAGGGTGCATGGGATTCGCTCAGGGTCGCCATGGCCGATTCCTTCGTGGAGGATATGGGTGGACTGGATGCCAGGGTGGAGGAGCGCGGCAAGAACCTCTCGGGAGGTCAGAAGCAGAGGATAGCCATCGCCAGGGCGGTTCACAAGGATCCCGCGTTCTACGTCTTCGACGATTCCTTCTCAGCATTGGACTTCAGGACCGACAGGGACCTCCGTATGGCCCTGAGGGAAAGGGTCGGGGATGCCGCCGTGGTGATAGTTGCACAGAGGATCGGTACGGTGATCGATTCCGACAGGATAGTGGTCCTGGACAGGGGACGCATGGTGGGGATCGGTACGCATGACGAACTGATGGATACGTGTCAGGTCTACCGCGAGATAGCCGAATCGCAGATCGGGGAGGATGACTGAGATGCCTGCCAGGGCGGCATACATGACCGGCAGGTCGAAGAATCCGGCCGGGGTGATCATGGACAGTCCCAAATCCCTGATCCCGGCGTGGAAGAGGATCATCAAGTACATGGGTAGGTATGCGTGGCCGTTCCTCCTCGCCATCATCCTTGCCGTGGTGGAATCCCTGCTGGCCGCATTGGCACCCAATCAGCTCAGCAGGATGACCGACATCATCGAGGCCGGTCTTCGTACCGGGAACATCGACATCCATGCGGTGTCGGTGATCGCGGCGATCATCTTCGCCCTGTATCTGGGATCCACACTGATGTCCTTCGGCAGGTACAGGATAACATCCACCATATCGCAGACCATCAGCGGACATCTCCGCAGGGATATGGCATCGAAGATGAACCGTCTCCCGCTGGGATATGTTGATTCCTTAGGCCGCGGGGACCTGATGAGCAGGTTCGCCAACGACACGGACACCATCGGGGCAGCGATGAACAGCAGTCTCGGAGCGTTCGTACACGGGATCGCGGCATTCGCCATGTGCATCATCATGATGCTCGTCACCGACGTGAGATTGACACTCGTCGTGGTGGGCTCATCCATGCTAGGTGTCGTCGCATCGGTCGTGGTGATAAGGTCCACACAGAGGTACTACCGCAGTCAGCAGTCCAATATCGGGAGGATGTACGGTCTGATCTCCGAGGTGTATTCATCCAAGAGGGTCGTCATGGCCTACTGCGGCGAGAGGGATGCCAAGGCGAGGTTCGACGACATCAACGAGGATCTGAGGGACAGCTGTCTGAAATCGGAGGTCACCGTCGGTCTCCTCCCGGCCGTCACGGGATTCGTTAGTCATCTGTCGTATCTGTTGGTGTGTATAGTCGGAGCGCTGATGGTGTTGAACGGCGAGATCACCATAGGTGTCATCGTCGCCTTCATCGTCTACGTCAAGATGTTCGGAGGTCCCTTCGACATGATCTCCGGTTCGATCAGCAGGCTCCAGGCCGCCGCAGCCGCATCGGAGCGCATATTCGAGTTCCTGGACCATGAGGAGATGCCGGAGGATGCCGAGGATCCGGAACCGGTCACGGATGTCAAGGGCCATGTGGAGTTTAGGGACGTCCGTTTCAGCTACGCCCCGGGGAAGGAGATCATCCACGGTTTCACGGCGGACATCCAACCCGGGCAGAAGGTCGCCATAGTGGGGCCCACTGGTGCGGGAAAGACCACTGTTGTGAACCTGTTGATGAGGTTCTACGAGATGGATTCGGGCGATATCCTGGTGGATGGCAGGTCCATAAGGACCATGTCGAGGGAGCAGGTGCATGATCTGTTCTGCATGGTCTTGCAGGATACTTGGCTCATGGACGGCACCATCAGGGAGAATGTCGCCTACTGCACGGATGCCATCGATGAGGAGGTCATGGAGGCGTGCAGGGCAGTGGGGATCGACCAGTTCATAGATGCCCTTCCCAACGGATACGACACAAAGGTCGGGGACGGATTGGATCTTTCCGCGGGTCAGAGGCAGCAGGTCACCATCGCACGTGCCATGCTCGACCGTTCGCCCATGCTGATATTCGACGAGGCAACCAGCTCCGTTGACACCAGGACAGAGCGCAGGATACAGTCCACCATGGCCAACATGATGGAGGGCAGGACCTCTTTCATAATCGCCCACAGATTGTCAACGATCCGCGATGCTGATGTCATCATCGTCATGGACAAGGGGGAGGTCGTGGAGCAGGGCACCCATGAGGAGCTGCTCTCCAGGGATGGGATGTACAGGAGGCTGTACAGGTCCCAGTTCGACAGATGAGATAACAGAAGTAAAGTGGTTGGAAATGGTTTCCCGTCCATATGGACGGGTAGATGGTCCGTCAGGCGTCCTTGTCCACGTACTTCTCGTCTTTGTGGAGTTTGATCATCTCCTCGTCGGAGATCGCCGTGTCAAGGATGATGTGCGGTCTGTCATGGGAATACACGACCTCGCAGTTCATCCCGTAGACGTATCTGATCATCTCCTCGGTGATGACGTCGTTGGGGTGTCCAACATCGTAGATCACTCCGGGTGTGGACATGACGATTATCTTGTCAGCGTATCTGGCGGCAACGTTGAGGTCATGGCTGATCATCAGTACGGTCATCTTGCCCTCGTGGGCGAGGTTGTACAGGAGTTCTGTGACCTTGATCTGGTGCCTTATGTCCAGGTTCGATGTGGGTTCATCCAGGATCAGAAGTTCCGGTTCCTGTGCGAGACCCCTCGCGATGGCGACCTTCTGATGCTGTCCCGCGGACAGTTCATCGAAGTTACGCATCGCCAGGTGCATGATGTTCAGTTCCTTCATCACCTCGTAGACGATGTGCAGGTCCTCGCGTGTGGCCTTCACCTTGGAGTGCGGATGGCGACCCATGAGGATCGTGTCCAGGACGGTCATGGAGAACGTGTCGTTGGCGGATGCCGGGACATATCCCATGACCTTCGCCAGGTCCTTGAGCTTGTAATCATTGACCGACTTCCCATCGATCAGAACGGTTCCGCTGGTGGGTTTGTGCAGTTTGTTGATGCACTTTATCAGCGTGGATTTCCCCACACCGTTTGGTCCGATGATGCATATCAGACCTTTCTCGTTCAGATCGAGGTCTATGTGGTGCAGGACGGGAGCTTCCTCGTTGTATTGGAATCCCATGTCCTTGATGTCAATCTCCATATCACCAGGCCTCCTTCTTCTGCTTCAGGAGCAGATAGATCAGCATGGGACCGCCGATGAACGCTGTGATGACTCCGACCTGGAGCACCGCGGGTGCGATGATCGTCTTTCCGATGAGGTCGGTCACTATCAGCATAAGGGCTCCCAATGCCGCGGATGCGGGTATCAGGTACTTGTTGTCCGAACCGATGAACATCCTCGCCACATGGGGACATACCAGTCCGACGAATCCGATGATACCGGTGAAGGAGACGATGGCTGCCGCGACCAGTGAGACGACGATGAGGCAGAAGATCCTGAGCTTGTCGGCATCGATACCGAGGGTCTTGGCATTCTCGTCACCGGAGGCCAGGACGTTGATCTTTCCGGACAGCGCCCACATGATCGCAACTCCTATGACGGTTACCACGAACATTATCGGGATATCGTCCTTGGATGTGATTCCGAGGCTTCCGACCTGCCATGCATATACATCGGCCATGTCGTTGGGATCTGCCATCAGCATCAGGACCGTGGTCATCGCATTGAACACGTACATCACGGCTATTCCAGCCAGGATGATCGTGGTGGGTGATGCCCTCTTCATCGCAGATACAACAACTATGACGGCGGTGGGGATCAGGGAGAAGATGAACGCGTTCAGGACGAGGGAGAACTGTCCGTTGATAAGGGTGATCCCGGACACTATGGCGATTGTGGCACCGAAGCTCGCCCCTGACGATATTCCCGTGGTGTACGGGTCGGCCAAGGGGTTCTTCATGGTGCTCTGCATGACGGCTCCGGCACAGGCCAGTCCCACTCCCGCGATGATTCCTGCTGCGATCCTGGGAAATCTCGCCTCACAGATGACCCAATCCTTGTTCACATCGCCGATGTTCCCCATGAGGTGGTCGAATAGGATCCTGTAGCATTCGAAGAAGCCGATGTCATATGGTCCGATCGTCATGGCGACGCCTGCGACGATGACGGTCACGATGACGCATATCGCGATGAATCCTAGTTTTTTCAGGAGGTAGTGGCCGTATGTGTCGACCAGCTCATCCTCCGATATGTCCGCGGATATCTCGGTATCCACGGACGTTGTCAGACGTTTCAGTTTGTGTAGCAGATGAACAACCCCTGTTCGATTCGTTGAGGTCCGACAGGGATGCCTCCGCCGTCAGAGCGAACAACCTAGAAATGGTGTTGATGAAGGTGTGGGGGCGGACCCCCACTTTGTTCAGGGTTTGTACACGCAGTTGTTCAGGTTCACCTCGAAACCGTCGGGGACGTTGGTGAACTCGTCCATGTACTCCTGGATCTTCTCGGTCACGTACTCGGTGGAGAAGCTGTCCTCGAACATGATGTACGCTCCGAGCAGGGTGATGAGGCAGAATGGCATTCCGTAGTCGATCATGTAGATGTTGCCGTTCTTGTACGCGTCGGTGGCACCGAAGCTGGCAGACCAGTCGTAGCTGTTGTATTTGGTGTCGATCCATGCCTGGTCGTTCTGACTCATGACGTAAACCGCGAGGATGATCAGGGGTGTGTTGGCCGCTGCGATCTCCTCCTTGTAGTTGGTGGCGGTTCCGTAGGAGGTCGTGGGATCGACGATGATGCTGTTACCGATGTTGGTGGCACCGGTCCTGGTGAGTGCGGTGGAGACACCGTCCTTCTGGACTGCCATGGATTTGGCACTTGACATGGCCATGAACTTGGTGGCGGACTTGTTGGAGATCTTGGCGAGTGTGTCCTGGATCTCCTTGTTCAGGTCGTCCATCCACTTGACGTACTCCTCTGCCCTCTTGTCGACATCCATGAAGAATCCGAGCATGAGGGCTCCGTTCTCGAGTCCTCCGTTCTCCCAGGTGGCGAGCCTTACAACCTGCTTGTCACCGACGTTGTCTCCGGAGACGTTGACACAGGTGTTCTTGAGGTTCCCGGTGTAGATGGTGTCGGCATCGAGCTTGAGGATCTCCTCGAGGTTGGGTTCTTTCCTCTCTCCGATGATGGGGATGTTCTCGCATCCTGCGTACTCGTTGTCATCCCAATAGGATGCGTTGTTGCTCATTCCGACGACCCTGTCCTCGACACCGAGTGCGATTGCGATCTCAAGGGCCCTCTGGGAGTTGACAATGACGATGTTGCCGAAGGGATAGGTGGCGGATTTGACATCCTGGTCGACGGAGATGTAGTTAACCGTGATCTTCTTCTTGTCAGCCTGGGCCTTACCCTCGTTGTACTTCTTGGCATCGAGGATTTCCTGGACCTTGTCGATATCCTTCTGATCCAGCTTTCCGTCGTTGTTTGCGTCGGCGATCTGGGTGTACTTGTTCTCCGAGATCATCTCTTTGATCTTCGTGATGTCGTCGCTGTCGAGATAGTCGTTCTCGTCAGCGTTCCGAGGATCTGGAGACGGCAGTCCGTGTTTGTGGACCTGTACTCAGAATCTCCGCCGCTCATGACGAAGTAGACTCCGACAGCAGCGACGATGAGGATGGCCACGACGGCCACTGCTGCTATCTGTTTGTTTTCCATTGGTAATCACTCATTCACAAGGTGAGTAGCTATTGGATGTATAATCCAATATATATTATTATATGTTCATATCCAATAATACTGACGTTGTTAACATTAGTTCGAAAAAATGTAAATAAATGGTCAGAAAATGCAGGCAGGTTTAAAAATCAATGAATATAATTAGATATTGGATATTTTATCCCTTATCTTCAATATACGTCAATAAAATGTATATTGTTGCCGAAACGCGGTTTATGTCCATGGAGAAACCTGCCGATATCTTCGGATAGGGAGGGTGGTAGCCATTCATCTAATCAACATAAACATCAGACAACCGGACTGTCCGTCACTCAGGATCGAGGACTTCCCATATGCTGATGGGAGCTCGATCACAGAATGCTCATCGGATGCGATAGACAGGGACCGTTCCCTAGCCGGGGAGTTGGTTTCGGAGATATCCGTTTCTGACATGGTGGTAATCAACATGTCTGGGGATCTCAGCTTGTTCGGATGCTCCCAGGATGTCCTCGATGCCGCCGCTTCGCACAGCGTCCCGGTACTCCTTGTGTTCAACAACAGGGAACGTTCCCTGCCGTACCGCGGACTGTTCACAGGGGCCGATGGCGAATGGGAGCTGCTTGTGGAACTCCTGGTGGCCGGAGGGAGGATGAACGTGGAATCCTTCCTGAAGTGGTGTTCCAACCGCTTCGATGGGACGGAATACGAGGTACCGGGCCCCGTTCCCCTGCCCGCACAGGGGTGCTACGCCCCCGGTTCGTACATCCTCGATATCGATGAGGTCCTCAGGGGATTGGACGACTCCAGACCGATCATCGGCATTTTCTTCAGTCAGAGGAAATGGGCCGCCGGGAAGACGGACCATATAGATGCTCTTATGAACCGCATATCGGAATCGGGCGGCACGCCCGTTGCATTCTTTATCACCTATAGATGCCTGGAATCCATCGGTTCCATCGGAATAGGGGGTCTGATCGACGACCACATCCTGGCAGAAGGCGTCCCCAGGTTTGGATGCTTCATCAACACCGTCAGTTCCGCCATCACCATAGAGTCCAGGGGTTCCCCCGGGGGCAGGGGTGCGGGATTCCTCGAGAGGCTAGGTGTTCCCATCCTGCATTCACCCGTCCTTTCCTCCACCGAGGATGATTGGAGGGAGGGTTTCCGCGGACTCACCAATTCGGAGATCGTCTACGATGCCGCCTTCCCCGAGTTCGACGGTCAGATAATCACGGTTCCCTGCGCATCCACGGTACCCGATCCGGACGGGATCCGCAACTACATCCCAATCGACGAGAGGGTGGATCGTCTCACGGACATTGCCATGATGTGGGCCTCACTGGACAGGAAGCCGAACAGTGAGAAGAAGGTGGCCATAGTGTTCTACATGTATCCTCCGTCCGACTCTCATGCAGGAAGCGCCGCCGATCTGGACACCTTCGCGAGCGTGAGGGACCTCCTGGTCCGTATGTCAGAGGAGGGATACACCTTGGACTGGGTCCCCGAGACATCACAGGAGCTGGTGGACAGGATCTTCGAGGGAATCACCAATGATGCGGAATCCTCCGATGACAACAGGCTGCGCAGGGATTCTTTGGACCTCATCGACGGAGACACCTACAAAGGATGGTTCTCCGAACTGTCCGAGGCCCAGAGGGATTTTATAACGAGGGATTGGGGACAACCTTCGGGCGATGTCCTCACCGTGGACGGGTGCATAGCCGTCCCCGGGATCAGGAACGGTAACGTTGTGTTGAGTTTCCAGCCTTCTCGCGGAAGGGACATCCAGGCTACATATCACAATCACAACTGCTCCATCCCACATCAGTACCATTCCTTCTACAAATGGCTGAGACGCTCCTTCGGTGCCGATGCTGTCATCCACGTCGGGACGCACGGGACACTTGAGTGGCTTCCCGGAAAGGCGGTGGCCCTGAGCGGGGACTGCAGTCCGGATTTCGTCCTCGATTCCATTCCCAACATCTACCCCTATGTGATAGGGAATCCCGGTGAGGGGACCCAGGCCAAGAGGCGCAGCTACGCCGTCCTGGTGGACCACATGATTCCTGCGATGGTCCGTTCGGGTGGCTATTCCGAATTGGACGAGCTGGAAGGGATCGTACAGAGCTACATGAGGGACTCCCAATCGAACAGGTCGGACCATCTCGAGGGGATCGCGGACACCCTGTTCGACACGGTCAGGCGTATGGATCTCCTGGACGACCTGGGCCTTCCCGAGGATGCCACCCGGGAACAGGTCATCGACATGGTCGATGAGATCTACGATTACGTTGTGGATCTGAAGGGCAACATGATCAAGGACGGATTCCACATCCTGGGAAGGGTCCCGGAAGGGGAACTGATGGATGAGATGGTCTACTCTCTGACCAGGAACAGGAACGGGGATGTCCCATCCCTACCCTCCTGTGTCGCCACCGTCCGTGGGTATGACTACGATTCCCTGAGGGACGACCCGTCAGGATCGGATCTGGAGACGGGTGATCTCAACGGTGCGATCCTGGAATCGATAGAGGAGGAGTCCTTCGACATCATCAGGGCGATGGGTTCCGTCGGCTACGATCCGGAGAAGTCGCGCATGTATGTGGAGGGCAGTTATCCCGATCATTCTCAATTGGATGCCACTGTGGACCTAATCCTGGATTCGATCCATCCGAACATCCTCCGCATCTCGGAGGAGATGGATTCCATGATGGATGCCATGAAAGGCAGGTATATCAGGCCCGGTCCCTCCGGATGTCCGACCAGGGGACGTGCGGACCTCCTGCCCACGGGCAGGAACTTCTACTCCCTGGATCCGGAGTCTGTCCCCACCCATCCCAGCTGGGACATCGGCAGGAAGATGGCCAATCAGCTGATCCAACGGTATCTCGATGAGAACGGCGCCTATCCCGGAAGTGTCGGGATCACCCTATGGGCCACGGACACCATGAAG
>Ga0129308_1002154_pt1 | contig 17595 bp, 17 predicted proteins | sample L827metagenome_FD_94440 | JGI IMG/M metagenome (GOLD analysis project Ga0129308, IMG submission 94440) | Ring-tailed lemur group fecal microbial communities from Wisconsin, USA - L827 metagenome | ecosystem: Host-associated > Mammals > Digestive system > Large intestine > Fecal | place: USA... | reverse complement strand
GCTCCAGCAGCGCGGGTGGAGCTTTGACAGGGCGGAGTTCTACGCGATTATCAACAGCCTGTGGAGCGACTACGGGAAAACCGCTCAAAAGTACGGCGTCGACAAGACCGACTTCTGGGCGGATATGGCACACGATTGGCTGGCAGATGGCGACGCGAAATGCAATAAAACCGCTACATACTACGCTAATATTGCCAAGAAATAGTACAAGGGCAGAGGCAAAATGTGGCCTCTGCCCTTGTACTTATCATCTCGGTATGCGCAAAATGGCATATTGGGGAGTGATAATAATTCGTGGAGCAGGTAAGGGGAATCGAACCCCCCTATGCAGCTTGGGAAGCTGCCGTTCTACCAATGAACTATACCTGCCTGTTGGTGTTTTTAGTATACCAAACTTTTTCCGGAAATTCAACCGTTTTTTGTCACTTCTTTTATCGGTATAAATGAACCGATATTTAAATATTTATTCACGATTTGCCTTGCCGGAAATTTCACAATTTCCGGATAAAATTAAATTTTTACTTTCGTATTTTTGCATATAATTTTATTTTTTCATATGAATTTGAAGTTTTTGCCGGTTTTTATCTTTCGGGCTTTCCCTACTTTTTTAAACATTTCAGGCATAGACTTTTTTCGCCGCATGTTGTATGATTGAAATAATTCGATTCCAACATTTTTCTGAGAGAGGTGAATTGAGATGGCCTTTTCTTTCTTCGGCGGTATCCACCCCGACGATATGAAATCCCTATCCTGCGAGGCGGCCGCCCTGCCCTTTCCCGCGCCGGACACCGTGGTGATCCCCCTGTCGCAGCACATCGGCGCGCCCTGCAAGCCCCTGGTGAAAAAGGGCGACAAGGTCACCGTCGGCCAGAAAATCGGTGACAACACCGGGCTTTGCTGCCCGGTCCATGCCTCCGTCTCCGGCGAGGTGACCGCCATCGAGCCGCGGCCCCATGTGGGCGGCACCATGGTGCCCTCGATCGTCATCCGCAACGATTTCCGGGACACGCTCTGCCCCGACATCACGCCCCGGGAATCCATCGACGATCTGTCCCCCGCGGACATCATCGACATCATCCACGAGGCCGGTATCGTCGGCATGGGCGGCGCAATGTTCCCCACCCATGTGAAGATCTCCTCCGGCCTCGGCAAGGTGGACACGATCATCATCAACGCCGCCGAGTGCGAGCCCTACATCACCGCCGACGACCGGCTGATTCGCGAGACCCCAGAGCGGCTGATCGGCGGCATCCGGATTCTGATGAAGGCGTTCTCCCTGGACAAAGCCTACATCGGCATCGAGAAGAACAAACCCCAGGCCATTGAAACGCTGGAACGTCTGCTCGGCAGCAGCCCGGACATCCTTCTGGAGCCGCTGCGCACCCGCTACCCCCAGGGCGCGGAGAAACAGCTCATCCAGTCCATCACCGGGCGGCAGGTGCCGCCGGGTGGCCTGCCCGCTGCCGTGGGCTGCGCCGTGTTCAACGCCGCCACCACCGCCGCCATCTACGACGCCGTCTACCTGGGCATGCCCCTCGTAAAGCGCGGCGTGACCGTCACGGGCCGGGCTATCGTGGAGCCGAAGAACTTCATCGTGCCCATCGGCACCTCTTTCGAGGCGCTGATCGAGGCCTGCGGCATGCGCGAGAACCCCTTCAAGGTCCTGACCGGCGGCCCGATGATGGGCATCGCCCAGTTCGACTGGTCCGTGACCGTCGTCAAGGGTACCAACGCCGTGACCGTCTTCTCCGAGGCGGACCACATGGACATCAAGAATCCCCACTGCATCCGCTGCGGCCGGTGCCTGGAGGTCTGCCCGATGCACCTGATGCCGGTTTTTCTATATCGTGCCGAGCGGAACAGCGACCTCGCGAAGCTGGAGGCGCTCCATGTGATGGACTGCATTGAGTGCGGCTGCTGCTCCTACACCTGTCCGGGCAAGCTGCACCTGGTCCAGAGCTTCCGGACCGCCAAGCAGAAGCTCCGCGACGCCGCAGCCAAGGCGAAAGCGTAAGGAGGGCGACGAGATGAAACATTTTTATGCAACCACAATTTCCAGCTCTCCCCATATCCGCTCCAGCGAATCCACCCAGACCATCATGCGGGATGTGCTGATCGCCCTGCTGCCGGCCCTGGCGGGCGGCTGCTGGTTCTTCGGCCTCCGGGCGCTGCTCCTCGCCGCGGTCAGCGTGGCGGGCTGCGTGTTCTTCGAATGGGCCTACCGCAAGCTCATGAAGCTGGACGGCACCGTCTATGACCTCTCCGCCGCCGTCACCGGTCTGCTGATCGCCATGGTCAGCCCCGTGGGCCTGCCCTTCTGGGTGGTCCTCGCCGGCGACTTCTTCGCCATCGTCGTGGTCAAGCAGCTCTTCGGCGGTATCGGTAAGAACTTTATGAACCCGGCCCTCTCGGCCCGGGCGATGATGCTGGTGTCCTGGCCGGCTCTGATGACGAGCTGGGCCGCCACCGGCTCCCGGACGCCGCTGTTCCAGTCCACCCAGGCGGCGGTCGACGCCGTCTCCACCGCTACACCCCTGAACGCCCTCCACGGCGGTCTTCTGCCGGAAGCCTCTCTGCTGGATACCTTCCTCGGCTATGTGGGCGGCAGCATGGGCGAGACCTCGGCCCTGCTGCTGCTGATCGGCGGGCTCTACCTGCTCGTCCGCCGGGTCATCCGCCTCCGGATCCCCGTCTGCTTTGTCGGCACCGTCGCCCTGCTGTCGCTGATCTTCCCCAAGGGCGGCGACCCCCTGACGTGGATGGGCTATCAGGTCTGCTCCGGCGGCCTGATGCTTGGCGCCATCTTCATGGCCACCGACTATGTCACCTCCCCCGTCACCAAGTGGGGCCAGGTGATCTACGCCGTGGGCTGCGGCGCGCTGACCGTCTTCATCCGCTACCTCGGCTCCTATCCCGAGGGCGTCTCGTTTGCCATTCTCATTATGAACGCCTGCGTCATGCTGCTGGATAAGGTCGGCGTTCCGAGACGCTTCGGCGTCCCCAGAAAAGGAGGTCCGAAGGCATGAAAACCTATGTGCTCAAGCTGACCGGCGTGCTCTTTCTGATTACGGCCGTGGTTGCTGTGCTGCTCGGCGGCGTCAACGCCATCACCGAGGGCCGCATCGCGGACATCAACGCCGAAAAGACCGCCGCGGCCATCCGGACCGTGCTGCCCTCGGAGGCGGAGCCGGAGCCCGTTCAGGACTATGCGGACGACACCGGCCTTGTGACCGCGGTCTACAGGATGGGCGAGGACGGCTATGCCGTGCAGCTCGTCGTGGCCGGCTCCCAGGGCGAGATCACGATGATGGTCGGCGTCGATGCCGAAGGGGCCGTCTCCGGCGTCTCCTTCATTCAAATGTCCGAGACCGCTGGCCTCGGCGCGGTGGCCGCCCAGGACAACGCCAAGGGCCGGGCCTTCCGCGACCAGTTTGTCGGAAAGAGCGGCTCCGTGGCCGTCACGAAGGACGGCGGCGACATCGACGCCCTGACCAGCGCCACGATCACCTCCCGCGCCGTCGCCACGGGTGTGAATGCCGCGCTTTCCTGCGTGGCCAATTTCGGTTGAGGAGGATGCAGCGATGAATTTTAAGAAACAACTCCGCGAGGGCCTGCTGACCCAGAACCCCGTGCTCGTCCAGCTCCTCGGCATGTGCTCCACCCTGGCCATCACCACTTCCCTGTTCAACGGCCTCGGCATGGGTATCTCGGTTCTGGTCATCCTGACCTGCTCCAACGTCGTCATCTCCCTGCTGCGGAAGGTGATCCCCTCGAAGATCCGCATCGCGGCCTACATCGTCATCATCGCCGGCTTCGTCACGATGGTGGACCTGCTGATGCAGGCCTTCCTGCCGGACCTCTCGAACTCCCTGGGCGTGTTCATCCCCCTGATCGTCGTCAACTGCATCATCCTGGGCCGGGCCGAGGCCTTCGCCTCGAAGAACACCGTCGCCGCCTCGGCGGTGGACGGCGTCACCCAGGGCCTCGGCTATCTGGCGGCGCTGGTCGTCATGTGCATCGTCCGCGAGCTGCTCGGGAACGGCACCTTCGGCAGCGGCGTCCTGAGCGCCGACGGCGCGCGGATCATCGCGGAGCCCTATCCGGCCCTGATGATGATCCTGCCGGTGGGCGGCTTTCTGACCCTCGGCTGTCTGATCGCCTTTGCCCAGTGGCTCGTTAAGAAACTGAATGACAAGGAGGCCGCCGCAAAATGAATGTGACAAAACTCATCTCCATCGCGCTGGGCGCAATCCTCGTCAACAACTTCATTCTCGTCCAGTTCCTCGGCATCTGCCCCTTCATGGGCGTCTCCAAAAAGATGGACACCGCCCTCGGCATGGGCTTCGCCGTCACCTTCGTCATGGGCATCGCCTCCGCCGCCACCTGGTTGATCAACGAGTACCTGCTGCTCCCGCTGGGCCTCGCCTATATGCAGACCGTGGCCTTCATTCTGGTCATCGCCGCTCTGGTCCAGCTTGTGGAGATGTTTTTGCAGAAGATGGTCCCGGCCCTCTATCAGGCCCTCGGCATCTACCTCCCCCTGATTACCACCAACTGCGCCGTCCTCGGCGTGGCCCTGCTGAACGTCCAGAACCACTATAACTTCATCGAATCCGTGGTCTACGGCGTCACCGGCGGCCTCGGCTTTCTCGTGGCCATCTGCCTGTTCGCGTCGATCCGCGAGCGCGTGGAGGACTGCGACTGCCCCAAGAGCTTCGAGGGCTTTCCCATCGCCCTGATTTCTGCCGGTCTGCTGGCCCTGGCCTTTATGGGCTTCTCCGGCCTGCGGATCTTTTAAGGAGGGTCGAGCATGAATATTCTGTATGCGTTTCTGGTCCTCGGCGTCATGGGCGCGATGTTCGGCCTGGTCCTGGCCATCGCCTCCAGAGTCTTCGCCGTGGAGACCGACGAGCGGCTGGAGCCGATCGTGGAGGCCCTGCCCGGCGCCAACTGCGGCGGCTGCGGCTATGCCGGCTGCGCCGCCTATGCCCAGGCCATCATCGACGGCAAGGCCGAGATCGGCCGCTGCGCCGCCGGCGGCAACGAGGCCGCGCAAAAAATCTCCGCCATCATGGGCGTGGAGGCCAGGGAGATGGAGCGCACCGTGGCCCTGGTCCGCTGCCGCGGCTACGACCGCCAGTTCAAAGGCCCCTACGACGGCCTGGAGGACTGCGTGGCCGCCTCGAAGGTGGCCGGTCGGGGACCGATCTCCTGCAAGTTCGGCTGCCTCGGCTTCGGCAACTGCGTCAAGGCCTGCAAATTCGGCGCGATCTCGATCCAGGACGGCGTGGCCTTCGTGGACCGGGAGAAGTGCACCGGCTGCATGAGCTGCGCCGCGGCCTGCCCGCGGGATCTCATCATCCCGATGCCCTATAAGAACGAGATGTACGTCTCCTGTGCCTCGGTCGCGAAGCCGAAGATCAGCGCCAAGGTCTGCAAAAACGGCTGCATCGGCTGCCGCAAGTGCGAGGATATCTGCCACGTCGGCGCGATCTCGATCCACAACAACCTGGCAGCCATCGACTATACCAAGTGCGTCTCCTGCGGCCTCTGCGCCGCCACCTGCCCGCGGCACATCATCCGCGACGTGCTGGACCATGAGACGGTGGAGGAGTTCAAGGCCAAGCTGGCCCGCGCCGCCGAGCTGCACAAGCGCGAGCTTGCCGCCAAGGCCGAAGAGGAAAAGGCCAAAAAGGCCGCGTCGTCGGTCTGACGTTCGCTTTTCCGGAGCAAACAGCGCGACCTTTCATGCCCTGTCGCATCGCGGCAGGGCATGAAATTTTTGGACGCTCATGTCGATGAAATCCTTGGCGATCTGGCTGAGGTAGCGCTCACGATTGTAGCCGATGGCGATGACGTCGGTGTTGCCGCGGCTGAAGAAGGGGACGACCTCGACCTTTTGCCGGATGTAGGAATCGGCCTGGCCGGAGATGGTGTAGCGGCTGTCGAGATACATGGTTGGGCAGACGGTCAGGCCCATTCCCTCGGAGGCGAGGGCAAAGGCGGTCTGGATGTTGCGGGTCTCGAAGCAGACGTCCGGCTCGATGCCCTGCTGCCGGAATTCGCTGTCCACCAGGGCGCGGATGCGGTCGCCCTTTTTGAGCAGCACGAAGGGCAGCGCGCGAAGGAGCCCCAGGTCGTGGGAGCCGCGGTAGGCGTCCAGGACGGCTGCGGCGTCCGGTCCGAAGGACTGCGCCAGCAGCGCCTTCGGCGCCACGAGGAAGAGCTGTTCCCGGGTCAACTCCCGGGTCTCCGCCGATTCCAGCAGGAAGGGCGTGAAGCCGATCAGCACGTCGATGATGCCCCGTTCGAGGTCGGCCTCCAGTTCCTCGGTGCTGCCCTCGAGGACGGACAGCTCGGCCAGGGGATATGCCTTGTGAAAATCCGGCAGCAGCAGGGGCAGGATGGCCTGGCCGCGGGTGTGGGAGATGCCGATGCGCAGCTCGCCGCGGCGGCTGCCGTTGATGTCCCCGATGACGGCGGCGGTCTGGCGCTGGATGTCCAGAATTTTGGCGGCGGACTTCTGGAAGCACTTGCCGGAGTAGGTCAGCTCGAGGTTGGGCTTTCTCACGAACAGGCGGCAGTCAAGCTCCTCCTCGAGCCGGGCGATGTGGTTGCTGAGGGCCTGCTGGGAGATGTGCAGCCGCTCGGCAGCCCGGGTGATGTTGCCCTCCTCGGCGGTGGTCAAAAAGTATTGCAGATTTTGAAAATTCATGAAAAAACACTCCTTTCCGCCCAAACCGGGCGGTTTTTCTCTCCTTCCGTCATCGTCGATTCGCAGCCATCTTCCGATCTTTTCCCGCAAGCGGGAAAAGATCGTCGAAGGCTGGAATCTCCTCTCCCCGCGAAACAGGTTTCGCGGGGTCCCCGTAAAACAGTACCAGGTCCAGACGGCGGCGGGATAGCGGCAGCGTGAGAGCCGCCTCGTCGATTCGCGGGCAGCTTCCTGTTTTCCGATGCTCCGCATCGGAAAATCAGCCGCAGCCCGGAATCTCCTCTTCCGATCGAAGCAGGCTTCGATCGGTTTTTCAAAAAAACAGTACAACGCACAGCCGGAGATTTTATTGCGCCAGCACCTAAAAATCTTCGGCGCGAGACCAAACTTAGAATGATTGGGGACCCCATCGGGCCTGCCCCGATGGAGAAGGGATTGCGTCCATCGTATCACATCCTGCCTGGATTCACAACTATTTCATTGTGGAAAAAGTCACTTTAAAAATGTTAGAACTTGTTCCCAAAAGCTGCTATGATTTTGACGACGGAAGAGAAAGGGAGGGTCATCCATGAAAAAGGAGCTGATTCTGAACCCGGACTGGTGTAAGGGCTGCGGCATCTGCGCGGCGTTCTGCCCGAAGCAGGCGCTGGAGGTGGTGGACGACAAGGTCCGCCTCGTCGAAGGCGCCGCGTGCGTGCTGTGCGGCCAGTGTGAGCTGCGCTGTCCGGACTATGCCATCTATATCAACGAAACGGAGGGAGAGACGGAGCAATGGGCAAAACCGTATTGATGCAGGGCAACGAGGCCTGCGTGGAGGGCGCGCTGGCGGCGGGCATGCGGCTCTATGCCGGCTATCCAATCACGCCGTCGACGGAGATCGCGGAGCTGAGCGCGCTCCGGCTGCCCCAGGAGGGCGGCAAGTTCATCCAGATGGAGGACGAGATTGCGTCCATCGCCTGTGCGATTGGCGCCTCGGTGGCCGGCGTCAAGGCCATGACGGCCACCAGCGGTCCGGGCTTCTCGCTGAAGCAGGAGAATCTGGGCTACGCCTGTCTGGCGGAGATTCCGCTGGTGGTGGTGGATGTGCAGCGGGCCGGCCCGTCGACGGGCATGCCCACCTCGCCGTCCCAGGGCGACGTGATGATGGCCCGCTGGGGCACCCACGGCGACCATCCGGTCATCGCCCTCAGCCCGTCGTCGGTCCGGGAGACCTACGAGCTGGCGATTCGCAGCTTCAACCTCTCGGAGAAGTACCGCACGCCGGTCATTCTCCTGATGGACGAGATCATCGGCCACCTGCGGGAGGGCGTGGAGCTGCCGAACCCGGAGGACATCGACATCATCGACCGGCCCACGGTCCGCTTCCCGGACCACAAGCGCCTGCCCTACCATCTCAAGGAGGGGCAGATGGTGCCGAAGATGGCGCCCTTCGGCATGGGCCAGCGGTACAACATCACCGGCCTCATCCACGACGAGACGGGCTTCCCGACCAACTCGACGGAGGAGGCCGACCAGCTGATGCAGCGGCTGATGCACAAGATCTCCGACAACTATGACGACATTGTCCGCTGCGAGCAGCGGGACCTGGAGGACGCGGACACGGCGATCTTCTGCTATGGCGGCACCATGCGGGCGGCGCTGAGCGCCGTGGAGACGGCCCGGGCATCGGGCCGGAAGGTCGGCATTTTCCGCCCGATCACGATCTGGCCCTTCCCGGAGCGGGAGCTGCTGGAGCTTTCGAAGCGGGTAAAGCGGATCATCGTCGTGGAGCACAACTACGGCCAGCTCGTCCTGGAGGTCGAGCGCATCATCAAGAACAACTGCGCGCTGGATTTTATCGGCAGGGTCAACGGCACGGTGATCACGCCGGAGGACATCCTGCAAAAGCTGGAGGAGGGCTAATACCATGGTCAATACAGGCGACGTCAGCCGCAAGACGTGCAACACCTCCAACCTGGTCTATAAATACGCCAGGCCGGAGCATCTGCCCCATATCTGGTGCCCTGGCTGCGGCAACGGCATCATCATGCGGGACGTGATGCAGGCGATTGAGAACCTGGGTCTGAACCGCAACAAGACCGTCATCGTGTCCGGTATCGGCTGCTCCTCCCGGGCGGCGGGCTATCTCGACTTCAACACCATCCACACGACCCACGGCCGGGCCATCGCCTTTGCGACGGGCATCAAGCTGGCGCGGCCGGAGCTGGAGGTCATCGTGCTGACCGGCGACGGCGACGTCTCCGCCATCGGCGGCAACCACCTCATCCATGCGGCCCGCCGGAACATCGGCCTGACCGTCGTGGTCTTCAACAACAGCATCTACGGCATGACCGGCGGCCAGTACTCCCCGACGACCCCCATGGGCGAGTACGGCACCACCGCCCCCTACGGCAACCTGGACCGCTCCTTCGACATCGCGGGCCTGGCCTTCGGGGCCGGCGCGTCCTACGCGGCCCGGGGCAGCGCCTACCATGTCCAGCAGACGATCTCCCTGATTCAGGAGGGCATCCGCCATCAGGGCTTCTCGATCATCGATGTGGCCAGCGTCTGTCCGACCTACTACGGGCGGAAGAATAAAAAGGGTGACGCCGTGGCGATGATGAAGTGGCAGCGGGACCACGCCATCACCCAGGAGCAGGCGAACAAGCTGAGCTGGGAGGAGCGCAAGGGCAAGCTGGTCATCGGCCTGCTGCACCAGGTCCAGTATCCGGAGTTCACCTATGAATATGAGGCGCTGATCCAGCGCCTGGCCGAGGAGCGTGAAGCCAATGAGTAAGATGGAATTGCGGCTCGCCGGAAGCGGCGGCCAGGGCGTCATTCTGGCCACGGTCATTTTGGCCGAGGCGGCGGTGCTGGCGGGCAAATACACGGCCCAGAGTCAGGCCTACGGCCCCGAGGCCCGGGGCGGCTCCTGCAAGGCGGAGGTCCTGATCGACGACGCTCCGATCGGCTTCACCAAGGTCCGCACCCCGACCTTCCTGATGGCGCTGACCCAGGCGTCGCTGAACGAGTATGGAAGAAATCTGCCGGAGGACTGTCTGGTTCTGATGGATTCCGGCCTGACGGCCCCGGAGGGTCTGAAGCCGGAGCAGACCGTCTCGCTGCCGATTCTGCGGACAGCGCGGGAGAAGGTCGGCAAGGCGCTGACGGCGAATATCGTGGCCGTCGGCTGCATCAACGGCCTGCTTCGCCTGGTGTCCGACAAGGACCTGGAGCGGGCGGTGCTGCTGCACATCCCGAGAGGAACAGAGAAGCTGAACCGGGCGGCCCTGCGGGCGGGCGCCGCGCTGGTTGCGGAGCAAGGAGGGCACAGCCATGAAAATTCATGAGTATCAGGCCAAGGAGCTACTGGGAGCCTACGGCGTGCCGGTCCCGACGGGAACCGTCGCGGAGACGCCGGAGGCAGCCGAAGCGGCGGCCCGGGCCTATGAAACCTGCGTCGTCAAGGCGCAGATCCATTCCGGCGGCCGGGGCAAGGCCGGCGGCGTCAAGCTGGCCCATTCGCCGGCCGAGGCGCGGGAAATCGCGGCCGGGCTTCTGGGGGCTACGCTGGTCACGAAGCAGACCGGCCCCGCGGGCAAGCAGGTCCATAAGCTGCTGATTACCGAGGCCGTCGCGGTCAAAAAGGAGTATTACCTCAGCATCACCGGCGACAGCGAGCGGGCCGGCCTGGTCATCGTGGCCTCCGCCGCGGGCGGCACCGAGATCGAGGAGACGGCAAAGACCCACCCCGAGCAGATCGTGCAGGTCCCGGTGTCCGTGCTGATGGGCTTCCGGCGCTACGAGGGCCTCGAGACGGCCCACCGCATCGGCATCCCGGCGGCGCTGGAGCAGGATTTCATCCGGCTGCTGGCGGATATGACCCGGCTGTATCTCGAGAAGGACTGTTCCCTCGTGGAGATCAACCCGCTGGTCGAGACGGAGGACGGCAGGCTGCTGGCCCTGGACGCCAAGGTGAATTTTGACGACAACGCCCTTCTGCGCCATCCGGAGCTGGCGGCGCTGCGGGACATCGCGGAGGAGGACCCGAAGGAGTACCGGGCGTCGCAGTACGATCTGAACTATATCAGCCTCGACGGAAACATCGGCTGCCTGGTCAACGGCGCGGGCCTCGCCATGGCCACCATGGATATCATCCAGAAATTCGGCGGCCAGCCGGCCAACTTTCTGGACGTCGGCGGCAGCGCCACGGCGGAAAAGGTCACGGCGGCCTTTGAAATTCTGCTGTCGGACCCGAACGTCAAGGCGATTCTGGTCAATATCTTCGGCGGAATCATGAAGTGCGACATCATTGCCGAGGGCATCGTAGCCGCGGCGGCCAAGACGGGCATCACGGTTCCGCTGGTGGTCCGTCTGGAGGGCACGAACGTGGACCGGGGCCGGGAGATTCTCCGGCAGTCCGGCTTGAACATCATCCCCGCGGCGGATATGGCCGACGGCGCGCGCAAGGCCGTCGAGGGCGCGAGAGGAGGCGCGGCGCAGTGAGCATTCTCGTCGATCAGAACACACGGCTGCTGGTGCAGGGTATCACGGGCAGCCAGGGCCGGTTCCATACGGAGCAGATGCTGGCCTATGGCACGAAGATCGTCGGCGGCGTGACGCCGGGCAAGGGCGGCCAGGAGGTCCTGGGCGTTCCGGTGTTCGACACGGTCCGCGAGGCGGTCCGGGCCACCGGGGCCAACGCCTCGATCATCTATGTGCCGCCGCGGCTGGCGGCGGATTCCATCCTCGAAGCCATCGACGCGGAGCTGCCTCTGGTCGTCTGCATCACCGAGGGCATCCCGGTGCTGGATATGGCGCGGGTGAAGCACGATCTCGCGGGCAGCAAGACCCGCCTGATTGGTCCCAACTGTCCCGGCCTGATTACCCCTGGAGCCTGTAAGGTGGGCATTCTGCCGGGATATATCCACAGGAAGGGCCATGTGGGCGTGATCTCCCGGTCCGGCACCCTGACCTATGAGGCGGTCCATCAGCTCAGCCGGCGGGGCATCGGCCAGTCGACGGCGCTTGGCATCGGCGGCGACCCGATCCGGGGCACCGGCTTTGTGGACGCCCTGCGGCTCTTTGAGGAGGACGAGGACACCTACGCCGTGGTCCTGATCGGAGAGATCGGCGGCAGCGGCGAGGAGGCGGCGGCGGACTATATCCGCGCCCATATGACAAAGCCGGTGGCGGCCTTCATCTCCGGCCAGACGGCCCCGCAGGGCAAGCGCATGGGCCACGCCGGGGCGATCATCTCCGGCGGCAAGGGCACGGCCTCCGGCAAGATTGCGGCGCTGCGGGCCGCCGGCGTCGAGGTGGCCGACACGCCGGACCGCATCGGGGAGGCGCTGGAGACGGCCATCCGCCGCGCCGGCATCTACGAGCGCTGCCTGACCTGTAAACCCGAATAATGCATCTGTCCTCCCGCGGCATCCCCCGGGAGGACTTTTTGCGTTTTTCTGTGGATTTTCCGTCGGGCGGGCGTTATAATGACGGTCGAACAAACGCTGCGGAGGTTTTCCATGAAGAGAGTGTTTACAACCGTGATGGCGGACCAGGCCGGGGCCTTCCTCGGCGCGGACCGCTGCATCACGGACCTGGGCCTGAACATCACCCGCGTCAGCTACAACAAGGCCGTCGACGCCCACATGCTGTTCGTCGAGGTCGAGGGCGACGAGGCGGCGCTGGGACTGGCGGAGACGGCGCTGGCCAAGCTGGGCTACCTGCCGAACACCATGCAGCTCGGCAGCGTGATTCTGATGGAATTCCGCCTGAAGGACCGGCCCGGAGCCCTGCTGCCGGTGCTGGAGCTGATCCGGCAGTTCGACTTCAACATCTCCTACATCAGCGCCCAGGAGAACGGCACGGGCTATCAGAACTTTAAGATGGGCCTGTTTGTGGAGAGCAGCGAGGACGTCTCCGATTTTATGCGGCGGGCCGCGCGGCTCTGCCCGGTGCGGGTCCTCGACTACGACCGCAGTGAAAAGGTGCTGGACAACACGGTCTTCTACCTGTCCTTTGTCACGGAAATCTCCGAGAAGATGGGCCTCAGTGATGAGGCAAAGAGCCGCCTCCTGGTGGATTCGAATCTCATCATGCAGATGCTGGACGAGCGGGACCGCCCGGTCCATCAGGTCTTCGACTGCATCAGCCAGTTCGCCGACTGCATCCGCGCCGGCCGCGGCGCGGGCTATCAGCCCCGCGTCACCCGGCTTCAGACCTGCGCCGGCCTGCCCATCACGCTGATCGAGCCGCCCTGCGGCAGCAATCTCTGCCTTCTGGAGTGCCGGGACATGCTGCTGGGCGTGGACAGCGGCTTTGCCTGCTACCGGGAGGAGCTGCTCCGGACGATTCTCGGCGTCTATCCCGACTTCCGGGAGCGCCGCCGGGAGCTGCTGCTGACCCATGGCGACGTGGACCACTGCGGCTGCCTCGATCTCTTCCAGCGGGTCTACATGAACCAAAAGGTCTGGGACAATTTCGAGCTGGAGCGCCGCGGCGCGCCGAATTTCCGGGAGGAAAACGCGATCCATGCGCCCTATGCCCGCATCAGCAAGCTGCTGACGGACTACCGGCCGCCGTCGCCGGACAATCTGACGGTCTTCGCCGGCACGTCGGAGCCGGCGCCGGAGCTGCTGACGCCGATCGGGCGGCTGGAGCTTGCGCCGCTGTGCTTCGAGGTCTACGAGGGCCAGGGCGGCCATGTCCTGGGCGAGATGGTCTACGTCGAGCGCACCCACCGCATCGCCTTCACGGGGGACATCTTCGTCAATGTCAAGGCATTTCTCCCGGCCCAGGCGAAATTCAACCGGCTGGCGCCCTTCCTGATGACCTCGGTGGACGTGGAGCCGGCCCTGGCAAAACGGGAACGGGAAGCGCTGTTCGGCCTTTTGGACCCCGGAAAATGGCAGATCTTCGGCGCCCATGGCGGCGTCTGCGAGGTCGAAATTTCATAAAAGCGCGCCGTACACTTCAACTCCGGTGTACGGCGCTTTTTTAGGACTTGACAAGCACTATTTTTTACTATATACTTTGTTATACAAAATACTTTTGAAAACCAAGAGGTGATGAGATGGAGGACCGTTTTTTACAGCAGCTCAACAAGGGCGTGCTGGAGATGCTGGTGCTGGAGCTGGTCTGCGCGAAGCCCAGCTACGGCTATGAGCTGCTCACCAGCCTGAAGGAAAAATCCGGCGGCGTATTCGCGCCGAAGGAGGGCACGCTGTACCCGATTCTCTACCGGCTGGAGGACGACGGCATGATCGTCTCGGGCTGGCAGGGCGGCGAGGGCCGCGCCGCCCCCAAGAAGATCTACACGGCCACAGAGGCCGGACAGGCGGAGCGGCTCCGCCGGCGGGAGCTCTGGCGCAGCTTTTCCGGAACCGTCAACGCTTTTTTTGAAGGAGGAAATCCCGATGAACCGTGATTCGAACCAAACCCTTCCCACGTCCGTGAAGCGCTATCTCCGGGCCGTGGCCCGGCGGCTCAATCTGCCGCGGCCGCTGTGCGAGCGGATCATGAGCGATTTTACGACCTCCCTCTGCGCCCGGGCGGAGCAGGGTGAGAGCTGGGAAACCATTCTCAGCTCTCTCGGCACGGCCGCCGAAGCGGCGGCGGAGTTGCGGGAGCCGATGCGGGAATATACCTGGCGCAAGAGCCCCTGGCGGTTCGCCTGCCTGGCCGCGGCGGTGGTTTGTCTGGCCCGGCTGTTCAACTACGGTTGGTCGTTCCTTATGGTCCGGTCCTTCACCCATTCGCCTGCCGGCCTCGGCGTCATCGGCGGGGCCGACGGCCCAACCGCAGTCTTTGTCACCCTGCCGGAGCTTGCGCTCCTTCTCCGCCTTTTGATCGTCCTTGTTTTCCTGGCCGCCTGTATTTTCGGCTTCTGGCGCCTTGGCCACCTGAAGCAGAAGCCCAAAGACCCAGAGGCCTGATAAAAACAGCCCGGCAGCGCTGCTGCCGGGCTGTTCCATATGGTGCAGTTATTCCCAGGTCGGCTCGTAGGAGTCCAGATTCAGGCAGATATAGCTCGTGCCGATGTTGACCGGCAGCTCGGAACCGTCGGCCTGGGTGATGACGAAGCGGTAATTTTCGTCGGTGGTCCACTGAATCGGGACGATCTTGCCCTCGGAGGCATAGTAGCCGTCGCCGCCGGAGAGGGAGATATCCACATGGACGCCGTCCTCATAGAGCCGCGTGCTGGTGCCGAGGACGAAGACGTTCTTGACGGCTGTGACCTCGCCGGTCTTGTAGTCGGTCAGCCGCTCGCCGCAGGACCAGCGCTCGTAGAGGCCGGTGTCGGCGTCGTAGTGGAAGGAGGTCTTCTGGATGCTGGAGAACTCCACATCCAGCAGTGTGCAATCCTCGCCCGCGGCCAGGGCCGGATTCTCGGCGTCCTCGCTTTCGAGGAAGGTGGTCCACGGCTCCGTGACCTCGGTCGTCATGCGGCGGCCCAGGTCGCTGATGCAGTCACCGATCAGCTCGTCGGTGGAGTAGAGGGTGTGCTCGGTGGAGAGGCCGTTCGGCTCGCGGAACCAGTAGTTGTGCTCCTGGAAGTTGATGTCGTCGACGCCGTTCTCGTTCAGATAGTTGGCGCAGTAGCTGGGGTCCTCGCCCACGTGGATATAGAGGGCGTCGAAGGCCCCGGCGATCCGGGCGAAGTCGATGCGGGCGGAGCGGATCGTGCCGATCTGACCGATGCCGTCGATGTCCTTGTAGAAGGCCAGCAGACGGGTGACATAGCCCTCGATATAGCTCTCGAGAATCAGGTCGGCGTGGGACAGGCTGGTCTGGACCCGCTGCTGCTGAATGGTCATGTTGTTAATCATGATGCCGATGGGACGGCGCTGCATGAATTCCTCGTCGCAGGGCGCACCGGTCAGTTGATTGCGGGCCAGAACCTCCTCCGGTTCCGGCTCTGGTTCGGGTTCCGGTTCCGGCTCCGGCGCAGGTTCCGGTTCCGGCTCCGGTTCGGGTTCCGGCTCCGGCTCCTGAACCGCCGGGGGCACCTCCTCGGGAAGCGGGTCCTCCGTCTTTCCGCAGGCTGCCAGAGAAAACAGCAAAATAAGGACTAAAAGGATTGAAATCCATCTTTTTCGCATAAAAACACCTCGACTTTTGTACAAATTGGATAAAAAACCGGTGAGATAGGATTCCCTATCTCACCGATTATACCATATCTTTACGAAATTCGCAACTGTCAGGCTTTGAAAATCAGACTTCCAGCTCCATCGCATCGATGACGGCGGCGCAGCGCGGGCAGAGGCCGGTGCCGTCCTGGGCGTTGGTGGAGTGCTTCCAGCAGCGCGGGCACTTGGTTCCGGCGGCCTCGGAGACCTCGATGGTCAGGCCCTTGAAGGCGTCGCCGCTGCCGACGACCTTGTCCATGTCGGGCTTGCCCTCCGCGATGACGCAGTCGGAGACGATGAAAATCTCCGCGAGGTCCATGTCCCGCACGGTTCGAACGGCTTCGGCGGCCTCGGCGTCGACGGCGAAGAGCCGCACCTCGGCCTCAAGGGACTTGCCGATGCGCTTGTCGGCCCGGGCGCGCTCCAGTACGCCGTTGACATCGCCGCGGACCCGGATGACGGTGTCCCACTTTGCCATGGCTTCGGCGTCGAGGGCGTACTCGGTGAAGGGCTTGTTCATCTCGTTGAGCAGGACGTTCCGGCCGTCGTCGCTGCTGCGGTGGGGCATCTGGAGCCAGATTTCATCGCAGGTGAAGGCGAGGATCGGGGCGAACAGCTTGGTCATCGAGTCGAGGATCAGGAAGAGGGCGGTCTGGGCGCTGCGGCGCTCCAGGCTGTCGATGCCGTCGCAGTAGAGGCGGTCCTTGATGATGTCGAGGTAGAAGGCGCTGAGGTCGGTCACGCAGAAGTCGTTGATGGCGTGGGAGACGGCGTGGAACTCGTAGTCGTCGTAGGCCCGGAAGCAGGCTTCGATCAGCCGGTTCAGACGGGTGACGGCCCAGCGGTCCAGCTCCCGCATCTCCTCGGGCGGAACCAGCTCGTCCGGGTTGAAGCCGTCGAGGTTGCCGAGGCAGTAGCGGGCGGTGTTGCGGAACTTGAGGTAGTTCTGGCTGAGCTGCTTGAAGATGTCCTCGGAGCAGCGGACGTCCACATGGTAGTCGGCAGAGCCGGCCCAGAGGCGGATGATATCGGCGCCGTATTTCTTGATGATGTCGGCAGGATCGACGCCGTTGCCGAGGCTCTTATGCATCGCGCGGCCTTCGCCGTCCACGGTCCAGCCGTGGGTGATGCACTCTTTGAAGGGCGCGCCCTTGCCGAAGGCGCCGACGGCGGTCAGCAGGCTCGACTGGAACCAGCCGCGGTACTGATCGGCGCCCTCCAGATAGACGGTGCCGGGCCAGAAGCCCTGGTCGCGTTGCATGGAGGCGAAGTGGGAGGAGCCGGAGTCGAACCAGCCGTCGAGGGTGTCGGTCTCCTTGTCGAAGGTCTTGCCGCCGCAGTGGGGGCAGGTGAAGCCGTCCGGCAGGATGTCGGCGGCCTCCAGCTCGAACCAGGCGTTGGTGCCCTTCTCCTCAAAGAGCTTCGAGACGGCGGCGATGGTCTCGTCATTGCAGATGGGCTTGCCGCAGTCCTTGCAGTAGAAGACGGGGATGGGGAGGCCCCAGCGGCGCTGACGGGAGATGCACCAGTCGCTGCGCTCGCGGATCATGGCGATCATGCGCTCCTTGCCCCAGGCGGGGACCCAGCGGACCTGGTCACAGGCGGCCACGGCCTCATCCTTGAAGGACTCGACGGAGCAGAACCACTGCGGCGTGGCGCGGAAGATGATCGGGTTCTTGCAGCGCCAGCAGTGGGGATAGCTGTGGACAATCTCCTCGGAGGCGAAGAGAGCGCCGGAGGCGCGCATGTCCTCGAGGATGACGGGGTTGG
>Ga0129308_1002152_pt1 | contig 17606 bp, 17 predicted proteins | sample L827metagenome_FD_94440 | JGI IMG/M metagenome (GOLD analysis project Ga0129308, IMG submission 94440) | Ring-tailed lemur group fecal microbial communities from Wisconsin, USA - L827 metagenome | ecosystem: Host-associated > Mammals > Digestive system > Large intestine > Fecal | place: USA... | reverse complement strand
ATTAACTTGTCCTAAAGCAATTTGTTTCGCTTTTGTGCTAGAAATAATATTTGTTGATTTTGCTTTTTCTTTGTCAATGTCTGTAATTTGACCAGTTTGTTTATTAACCTCTATTTCATAAACATATTGACCTTTTTGAATTGTAATATCATATTCATCAGAATCTGTTTTTGTAGTTATTATTGTACCACTAACTTTTTTTAATGCAATTTCTTTTGCTTGAGCAAGAGTAATATTTTTTGTTGTATTTGAAGTTGTATTATTTGTTGATTTCGTTGTATTTGATGTTGTTTTGCTTGTTGACTTTGTTGTATTTGATGTTGTTTTTACTTTTTCTTTATCAACACTTGTAATTCCACCAGTCTTTTTATTAACTTCTATTTCATAAATATAAGAATCTTTTTTGATATAAATATCATATTCATCATTATCATCAACAGTTTTTTGAATTGTACCATTTACCTTTTTGAGTGCAATTTCTTTTGCTTGAGCAAGGGTAATATTCTTTGTTGTATTAGTCGTTGTTGTATCTGTTGTATTTGTTGTGTTTGTTGTGTCTGTATTTGATGTTGTTGTTTTTACTTCTTCTTGGTCTACATCAGTGATTTTACCAGTATTTTTATTGACTTCAATTTCATAAACGTATGAACCTTTTTTAATATAAATATCATATTCATCATTATTATCTACTATTTTTTGAAATGTTCCATCAACTGCTTCTAATGCTATTTGTTTGGCTTCTTCTGAAGAAATAATTTGCGATGAAGATGTTGATTGTGTATTTGTTGAAGTTTGATTGACTCCTACAATAATTCCTAAAGATAAAATTCCACTTATTAATAATTTTGTCATTGTATTCATATGTCTTCCTCCCTTTTCACTATATATATACGAAAGGAGGGATTGTTTTTTGGGGGGATTTTTAAAAAAATTTAAAAAAAAGATCATCTTGTAATAAGATCATCTTTCTATAATGCTTCTAACATCTGTTGTGGATTGTCAGCAGCTTTCACTTTTCCAAAAGCTTTTTCTATCACTCCATCTTCATTAATCAAATATGTTGTTCTGACAACTCCCATAACTTTTTTACCATACATATTCTTTTCTTTCCAAACATCATAAGCCTGAATGGCAATTAAATCAGGATCTGAAATCAAAGTAAATGGTAAACTATATTTTTGTTCAAACTTTTTATGAGATGCTACTGTATCTTTACTGACACCTAAAACAATAGCTCCTTTTTCTTGAAAATGTGGATATTTTTCAGCAAAACCACATGCTTGTTTTGTGCATCCAGGTGTATTATCTCTTGGATAAAAATATAAAATCACTTTTTTCCCTTTATAATCACTTAAAGATACTTCTTTTCCATCTTGATTCAATAATGTAAAATCTGGTGCTTTTGTACCTACTTCTAACATTGTTTCACTCTCCTTGTTTTTATATTAATAAGTTTTATGATGATTTGCAATCATCATGCTTTAATTTTTCTAGTTCTTCTTTCATTTTATCTAAACTTTTCTTGAGTAATTCATATTCATCTTCTTTTTGATCTTGATTATCTTCATCACTATTATCTTGTGATGGTTGGATATATGATAAGTAACTACTATTTAAAGAAAGCATATCACCTACTGTACTTAAAAAAGCACCAACAATTGCTTGTTCATCAATAGACAAACTTTCTGTTAATGGAGCTACCAATAAAACTGCTAAACTATCCAATGCTATGGGATGCATAATAGGAAATAGCATAATTATCACCATTATATTATATGTTAATCTTGAAATAATGCTTCTTGTAAATATCCTGATACAATTTCTAAATCTTCTGTTTTATGATGTAATAGTTTTATTGCTTCATCTCTATCTTCTAACCATTGTTTTACTTTATCTTTTGGTATTATTAAAGGCATTCTTTGATGAACTGGTCTCATAACTTCATTGGCATCTGTTGTGATAATGACTACTTCTTTTTCTACTTGACGATATATACCAGTCATATATATTTTATGATGTTTTTGTGATTCAAAACTTATTCGATGTTGCTTTGCATCTTTTTGATAAAATCCTTTTGCTGGAATAACACATCTTCTTTCTAACATATCATCTTTGAAAATCTTTTTTTCTAACAATGTTTCACATCTTGCATTGATAATAAGTTCTTTTTTTGTAGATAGAGTATATCCCCATTTTAATTTTGTCATAATAATTCTTCCCTCATAATATAACAAAACTGGTATATCCTCACCAGGAGACATTTTGACTTCTTCATCTTCTTCCAAGAAAGAAAATGTTGAGGCATCACAATAATATTGTCCACACATAAACACCACTCCATTCATATTTTTATTATATCATGTCAAAAAAGAACTGTAATGAAAGATTTTCATTACAGCCATCATTTAATCTAATAATGTTGTTCCATATGAATTATCAATAGCACATAACCATTTTCCATTGACTTTTCTATATACATAAGTTGCTCTTCTATCCATACTATATTCTGATTCTTCCTTGTTATCTGAATCTAACAAAGTTTGAGATAATACCAAAACAGTATCTCCTGCTTCAATCATCAGCATCTTTCCTTGTGTTGGTACAACACTATTTTGAAAATATTCAGCAATCTTTATAAATGCTTTTTTTATATTTTCCTTCCCTTTGACTTCTAATCCGGGTTTAACCACAAGAACAGCATCATCTGTGTAAAATGACATCAAATCATCAAAGCGTTCTTCTTTAATAGCCAGATCAGCTTGTTGAATTAATTGTTTAATTGTTTCGTTCATTTTCTTTCTCCTCCTTTATCAAAAAACGATAAGAGAAAAGCTTTCACCCGAAACGAGGATGAAAGCTTTAGATTCATTATACCACCTGTTTCACATACCATCATATGCTATTCTGATAACGGAGAATGCCGGCACATCTTACTATTTTCAGACTGCAACTCAAGAGTGATATTCAAATAAAAATTACTCATTCCAAACTTTCACCTATCTTTGGATCGCTATGATTTTCATAATTATTCTACTGTCTCTATCAATGTTTTTTGATTATAACTATCATAATACACTTATATGTCCTTGTCAATTATATTAATTTTCCTTCAAAATGGTCTAATTCATGTTGAATGATTTGAGCAGTAAAGCCAGCAAATGTCTTTATTTTTCTTTTCATACTCTGATCATAATATTCTAATTTGATTTTTTCATATCTTTTGACTGATTTTGTTCCTTCATGACACAAACACCCTTCCTGCACCGTTGTATATCTTCCACTGTATTTTAAAACAATGGGATTTATCAAAGTCAAATAAGTTCCTTGATTATTAACAACCATGATTCTCTTTAGTTGTCCTATCATATTAGCAGCGATACCAACACAATGATCTTCATGAGCTTTGATTGTATCTATTAAATCTTCAATAATCAATATATCCTCTTGTGTCGCTGGTTTTGACTTTTGACTTAATATAAATTGATCTTTAATAATTTCTCTAATCATATTTAATCACCAAATGAAATACCTAAAAGTTTAGCACTTTCAACCATTTCACCTTTTGGATCAACATATTTTAATTTCCCTGCTGTTTCAGATAAAGGAATAGCTGTCACTTCATTTCTATCTAAAACAACTAATTTTCCAAAATCTTGATTCAATATCAATCTTGCTCCCCATGCTCCAAAACGACTTGCCATTAAACGGTCATAAGGGCAAGGTTGTCCACCACGTTGTACATGTCCAGCACAAGAAACACGAATTTCACTTTCAATAAGCTCTCCTAATTGACTAGCTACTTCATATGCAACTGACATGCCATTACGTTTTTCAACTTTAGCTTTATACTTCTTTTTAGATAATTGACTATCTTCTTTAGAAATAGCCCCTTCTGCACATGCAATCACAGTAAATGACTTTCCAGCCTTTTGCCTTTTTTGAACAGCTTTAGCGACTTTTTTAATATCATAAGGAATTTCTGGCAACAAAATCACATCTGCTCCAGAAGCAATTCCAGAAGATAAACAAATATGTCCAACTTTATGTCCCATGATTTCAACAACAAAGACACGATTGTGACTGGCTGCTGTTGTATGAATTTGATCTAAATAAGTTGTAGCCACATCAATTGCTGATTGATAACCAAATGTATAATCAGTTCCCCATGTATCATTATCAATAGTTTTAGGCAAACCAATGACATTAAGTCCTTCTTCAGCTAACATATTCGCAGATTTTAAAGAACCATTTCCACCTAAAACACATAAGCAATCTAATTTAAGTTTTTTATAAGTTTTTTTCATAGCTTCAACCTTATCAAAGCCATCCTCAATTACCCTCATTTTCTTAAAAGGACAGCGAGATGTTCCTAAAATCGTACCACCTAAATTAATAATTCCTGAAAAATCACTTTCTTGCATGACTTTATAATTTCCATACATAAGTCCTTTATACCCTTGTAAAAAACCAATAATTTCAACATCTTTTTGTCTACGATATAAAGTTTTCACAAGTCCTCTCATTGTTGCATTAAGAGCCTGACAATCTCCACCACTTGTTAATATTCCAACTCGCATTATAAATTCTCCTTTTTTATCATGTTTATTTCTTAAAGAAATACTCTTGACTATTCATCTTTGTTTGTTTATTTTTAATACGTTTGTATGTTCCATCATTCAATAATTCACATGCTTTAACATTATCACTCAACATGGTATTAAACATTGAAACAATTGTCTTCTTGATTTTCTCATCTAATACTGGTGCTGCCACTTCAACTCTTCTCTCTAAATTTCTTGTCATTAAATCAGCTGAAGAAATGTAAACTTCTTGATCAGTACCTTTACCAAAAATATAGATTCTTGAATGTTCCAAATATCTACCAACAATTGAAATAACATGAATATTATCAGTATATCCTTTCACGTTAGGAATAATACAACAAATACCCCTTACAATCATTTCAATTTTAACACCAGCTTGACTTGCTTCAATCAATTTATCTATCATACGTCGACTTGTTACTGAATTACACTTAAATCCTAAATATGCTTCTTTTCCAGCTTTTGCTAGAGCTATTTGTTCATCAATATGTTCAAATATTTTAGATATCATACAATTTGGCGCAACCATAAGATATTTTGATTCTTTTTCAGTTTCACCTAAACTCAAATGATTAAAAATACTATTAATTTCCTCACCGATTTCTCTATTGGCACTCATCAATGCCAAATCAGTATAAAGTTTAGCTGTATTTTCATTATAATTTCCAGTACCAACTTGCCATACATATTGAACACTTTGATTATTTTTATAAGTAATTAAACATAGTTTTGAATGAACTTTTAAACCATCTAATCCATAAATAACTCGACATCCTGATTCTTCTAATCGTTTTGACCAATCAATATTATTTTCTTCATCAAAACGCGCTCTTAATTCAACCAATACAACAACTTCTTTACCATTTTCAGCTGCCTTGATAAGAGACTTCACAATCTTGGAATTTTTAGCCACTCTATATAATGTCATTTTTATACTTGCAACATGTGGATCTTGACTAGCTTCATCTAACAATCTTAAAAATGGTGACATAGATTCAAATGGATATGCTAACAAAATATCTCTTTTTAAAATTTGTTTAATCATTGGAACTGCATTTTCTACTAATGGACTATTTTTAGCTTCCAATCTCTTATAAAACATTGTAGGATAAATAAATTTCAAATAATCTCTTAATTTTCCAATAAAACTCAAATCTAATGGTGAATGACTCACAAAAACTTGATTTTTCTTCAAATTCAAGAAATTCATTAACATTAATATTTCTAATTCCTCTAATCCTTCAGACATTTCCATACGAATTGGACATAATTTTCTTCTCTGTTTAATCAATGTTTCCATCATTTCACGATAATCCTCATGTCCATTTAAAGAATGATCATCTTCATCAATATCAGCACTTCTTGTTATACGAATAAATGCTTTATTTTTGATGATATATTTTCCATACAATTCTGAAACAAAATGCATAATAATATCTTCAACAAGAATAAATTTACCTTGCATACTTGGAACAGCAAGCATACGCTCATCCATTGCATTACCACAAGAAACAATACCCATCTTACGTTTTCCTTTTTTAGATTCCAATTGTACAACAATATAGATTTCTCTATTATTCAAAAATGGAAATGGTTGTCTTTTAGAAACAACTTGTGGAGATATTAAAGGTAATATTTCTCTTTTAAAATATCTTTCAAAATATTTTTTATCTTCCTTGCTTTTTAAATCCTTATACTTAATAATACCCCAACCATATCCTTCTAATTCCTTCATAATATTTTCATAAATACGATCTTTTTTTCTATATAAATAGGTAATTCTTTTTAAACATGCCTTTAATTGTTCTTCGCCAGTCATTCCCGTCTTATTATCCCTAGATGCTGGATAAAACAACATTTGATCATATAAAGAACCAATACGTACCATAAAAAATTCATCTAAATTAGATTGAAAAATAGAAACAAAACTTAACTTTTCTCCCAAAGGAACTTTTGAATCCTTAGCTTGCATCAATACTCTATCATTAAACTTCAACCATGATAACTCCCTATTTTCTTTACATTCTTTCATTATTCATCTCTCCATTCTATCTATTATTATTAACATATTGCTTATATATTCATATATCAACAAACACAAAAAGAAATAACACTCTCTTATTATGTTTTCTATGAACTATTATAGCACTAAAAACCTATATTCGTCTTATTTTTTAGTCAGGAATTAAAAAACATCCTACAAAAAGGATGTTAATGTTCTTTACAACTTATTTTCTCAACAACCAATTGAAACAAACATACAGACTTTAACATTTGAGTTGCATATTCCCAATGATCTTTATTTGTATAATGTTTCATAATATATTGAAAAGCTTGCTTCTTTTCTTCAATATCTTCAATAAACTCTATTTTCCCTTCACCTATAATACTTTGATAAAAAGATGAATATTGACATGCTATATTACCCTCTTGTAATTGATGATTCGTATCTAATTCAAAACCCACATAAGGATTCTTTTTCAACAAATCAATCTTTCTGCCTTCTTGAGCGCTATGGAAATAAAAAATCAACTGATTATCTCTTTCCTGCCATCCAAAATTTAAAGGAACAATATAAACTTTACCATTATCATTCATGCCAATTCTACAACAATAACATTGATTGATAATGTTCTTTATTTTATTCATATCAGTCACTTCTCTATCTTTTCTTCTCATTTCAATCCCTCACTTTATCATTTGTTTCCAACCCTTACAAACATCTACCCATGCTACATAATGAGTATATTTTTCTAGTTCTTCATTAGAAAGTTCTATTGTACTATTCGCACTCCCACCAGCAGCATGAACTGTTTGAAATCTTTTTAAAGAAACATCAAGATAAACTTTCACATTATCTTTTAATGCAAAAGGACACACACCACCTGGCATATGACCAATGATTTCTTCTACATCTTGATATGGAACCATTTTTGCCTTTTGATGAAATTGTGCTTTATATAATGCATTATTAACTTTGGCATCACCTGCCATAACAATAACAATAGGTTCATCTTTTACAAGAAATGACATTGTTTTTGCAATTCTTTCTTCTTCACAACCAATCACTTGTGCAGCATGTTCAACAGTATCTATATTATCTCTTATCACAAGTCTTTCTTCTAAACCTATTTCTTTTAAATAGGCTTTGACATTTTCATATGACATAGTTAAAACTCCTCTCTTATTTGCTTTTGGACCATTTCTAATTCTTCTATATAAATACAATGAGGAATAAGGTTATTTTTGATTTTATCAAAACAATCATCAAAATCAAACCATTTTACTTCAGAAACTTCTTCTGTTTGTAAAACAAAGTCATCTGATTCTTGATCAACCCATAAAACATAAATACGACTGACTTGGTGATCATGGAAAAACTTCCCATGAAAAATATCTTGAAATTCAAAATGTCTTACTCCACAATCAATCAATTCTTCCTCTTTAGCATCATAACCCAATTCTTCCTTTAATTCACGAATCGCAGATGTACGAAAATCACTACCAGCAGGAATATGTCCAGCACTTGATATATCATAACATCCCGGATATGAATCTTTCTGATGACTTCTTTTTTGAAGTAAAATTTGAATTTGATTTTCTTTTTGCCTTAACAACCATACATGCGATGTACGATGCAATATTCCTTGTTGATGTGCTATTTCTCGATCAACAGTCTTTCCTGTGGGATTGCCATCTTCATCAACAATATCCAACATTTCCATCTTATCACTCCTTATTTTTAAAGTTTTCATCAATAAATTCAATATAATTCTTTCTTACCACATCATCTAAATGACGAACATACCAATCAAACGACTCTTTCAATCCTTCTTTTAATTTTTTAGTAGTAGGAAGAATTTTCTTTTGTCTTGTTATATCTAATACATACTCATAATCATGAAAACTAAAATAATCCCTTTGATTATCATGATGATAAACATGTATACATTCTAATTTTTTTCCAGCTACTTGATAACAAAGTTCTACGAACGTTTGAATATCTACCAATTCTTCATTTCCAACATTCAAAATATGATCTTGAGGATGTTGATTCATAATAATTTCAATGATACGACACAAATCTTCGACATGAAAAAACTGTAGTTTCATACTTCCATCTTTAGGAATATAAAATTTTCTATTCTTTAAGGCACATTCAAATACAAATGGCTCTCTATAAACATTTTGCATAGGACCATATAAATAAGGCGGTCTTAAAATATAAGCATTTTCAAAATGCGACAAAAGATATTTTTCTGCTTGAACTTTATCTATACCATATTGTCCCCAAATAGCATTTTTACCAATTTTTTGTTCTTCAACAAATGGTTGACAATTGGTTTCTGGGTAAACTGCCGAAGAACTAATCAATATATAATCCTTGACATCATTCAAACCATTCAACAAATTTTCAATATCCCTTTGATTATATCCACACACATCTACAACAACATCAAAAGAATATGCTTTTAACTGATCTCCTAAACAATTTCTATCTGCACAAATCAGATGAACACCATCTAATTGTTTTTTGGTATTTCTATTCAAGACATAAACCTCATATCCCTTATCCCTCAAATATCTTGCGACAAACTTGCTGACAAAAACTGTTCCGCCTGTTACCAAAACCTTTTTCATGATCTTCCTCCATTATAAATTCCATTATCCCACTATTATGTTTATTTGACAAGCATGCAAAAAACGAAGAACAATCATTCTTCGCTTATGAAATCAATAACACTTTTCTTTTCTTCAAACCTAGCATAATCAAAAAGCACTACACATATCCAAATAGTGATAACAACACATAATAAAATATAAACAACTGTTCCAAAAACAAACTTTTCCCATTGAATCGGTAAAACAATCAATGTCATCAAAACAACTTGTATATTTCTTAATGTATAAATCTTTTGACTATCTTCATATTGATGAGAAATTGCTATATCAGCAATGTTTGTCAATAATTGAAAATCAAGATACAATTTCAAAGCACTTATGATAACTTCAATAATATAGATATCTAAATTTATGTTAAAGATTTGAAAAAACCAACATAACAACTCATATGATCCTATGAATATAATCAATGGATTTAATAATTTTGCACTTTTTTCATACTTTGCGATAGATGGAATTGCACGATAGAACATTATATATCCAATCCAATTAGGAATAATGTTTAATGTTCCTATATTAATATTAAGAAATATAAATATATATCCTTTAGCAATTTGTTTGATTGCTTGAGCATAATAACTATTATTCATATACTGATCCACCTACCTTCATACGAATCGTTTCCGCTTTTTCTTTATTTAACCAAATATTAATTTGATATCCTTCAGGATATTTATATTGTGATTGAAAGAAATCAGTTGTTTCGTATGCTCTTGAAATATAATAATTATTGAGTGTTTTATCTTCTTCTTTTTCAACTGTATGAAATTCATAAATTCCATCATCTGATGTTGTTATTCCCTGCATAGATTGACTATCAAAATATTGTTCATCTTCCACTTCATCATTCATATTATCTAATCTTGTAACATTTATACCTATATGATTTAATGGAGTATCTTGTTGATTTGTATATGTGACATCAACATATTGATAACATTGATCTATTGTTGCATTAAAATTTGGTTCATATGAAAATGTTGTGTTCCCTGTATTAAAAATATTTTCAGAGTCGATATTGATAATATCTTGAGATTCTATAGTATTAGAAACAGTTTGTACATTATAAACATTAATTTGGATCTTTCCAGTCTTTGTTTCTTGAGTCAAACTTTTATATTTCGGTAATTGAGGTATGTCCATTAGTGTATAATATTTTCTTTGAGCTTGTTCTTGTATAACGTCACCTGTTTGTTGTACTTTCCAACCATGTTCTTTAGATATTTGAATAGGCACAATAGAATAATGAACATAATAATCATAAATTTCATCTTCTTCATCAAATTCCTTTTCATTTATTTCGAATAATAAATAGGCATTATATAATTGTTCATTCACTTTTTCTAAATTAACTATTTTATACAAATCTTCCCCATTATAAGAATATATTCCTGTTGGTTTGTTTTTGAGAACTTCGATATAGTTGCTTTGTTGTTGTGTAGGCATGACAGATATCAAATATAAATCATTATCTTTTAAAAGTCCTTTTGCATATAAATCAATAGCAGATGTTATAGAATCACATTCAACTAATCTTGCTGATGAGATAGACAACTGATAATCAAAACTATCTATGTCCTCATTTCCATTTTCGATATATGTTTGAGAACTGATTCCAGTTATCACAATTGGCAATAAAAGAATACCTATACATATTGATACTAAAAACATGCCTCTTGGATATTGTTTAAATCTAACAATAGCTTCTATTCTTTTCTTTATATATTTTCCACCATTAGAGATTGAACTTGTTCCAAATGCACTAGGATATTTATCATTTGTCATAGATAATAAAATACGCCCATATTCTCTACGTTCTTCTCCCTCTATAAGTTCTAATACTCTTTGATCACATAGTGATTCTATATCATTATGAATAGTTTGAAAAACGTATCTTAAAAATGGATTGCACCAATGTAAACTTTTGAATATATTCCAGATGACATTTTGTAAGATATCTTTATTTTTTAAATGTAATAGTTCATGTAATATGATTTTATCATCTATATATTCTTTTGGAAGAACTAATATTGGTTTGAATATTCCAAATACAAAAGCTGATGGTAAATTCTCTAACACCACAACATCACAAGATTTTAAATGATATTGTTGACATACTTTTGTTATTTGTTGAATGATTGTTTCACTTGGTTGTTGTCCTTTTTTGATAATCATTTTTAATGACCAATAGCGTGCAAAATACATAATCAAACATATGATCATTCCTATTACATAAATGATAAAAAGATAATCTGTTATACTTTGTGGGTAACGATCTATCCATGGTAAAACCATAAAATTACGAATCACTTCATATGAATGTATATATTGAGAATGCAAGCCACTTTCTATCATTGTCTTAATTGCTTCTATAAAAATACGAAAGGTGGGTAAAATAAAACTTCCAAAATATCCTACTGGTACAAGTAAACTTATAACCAATAAACTCCATATTCCATACTGCCATCTTGGAGATAATTTATCTTGAAATATTCTTTTCATAACTAACAATAAAACAGCAACTAAAGATACTTCTATTGTTTGCATTAGAAATCCCCATATATTTGTCATTGTTATACCTCCATTTCATCAAGAATTTTATTCAATCTTTCTTTTTCTTCTGGAGTAATTTTTGATTCTTTTAAAAATGCTACAACAAGATCACCAACTGCACCTTGATACACTTTATTCAAAAGTTCTTCTCGCTCTCGCTTTGAACAATCATCCCTAGAAATCAAATAAGAATACTGATGAGGTTCATGTTTTCTATCAATAAAAACCAATCCCTTCTTTTCCATTCTTGTCAAATAGGTATGAACAGTATTACGACTCCAATGTGTCTTTTCCTGAAGAGCCTCAACAATATCTCCCAACACAAAATAATCTTTTCTCCACAATACTTCCATAACTAGCCATTCTGAATCTGATAATTTCTTCATTTCTATCCCTCCTACAATTGTAGTATCTACCTATATACTACAGTTGTAGGATAGGTTTGTCAATAAAAAACTTAAATAATTATAAAAATCGTTGTGAATTAAGAAAAAACATCATTACTACTAATTATATAAACATTTTCTAATCAAATCATTTTATGTGTCCATGAAATATGAAAGTATTTCTGTTTATTTATAATTCTTTTATTATACTCTTATTCTATTTTAAAAAATCAGATATAAAAACTCATAAAACAAATCCTTAGAATTTCATATATCCAATTCATATTATTTCCATTATCAAATAAACAACAGACAATAAAAGCAGACAAACGTCTGCTTATTTTACTCTTTAGTATCAAATGAAAATCAATAAAGCCAAATGAACAGTACGTATCATATTGAATTACTAGATGACATCATTATATTATCCTTTCATATGATATCCACCAGTCTTCTTTGATCCTTTATATTCAATATAATCATGTATTTTTCTTTTTATTGAATTTCTTATTTGATTTTCAGTGACTTGAATATCACTGACTGCTAGTCTTTGTTGAATTGCTAATACTTTAATTCCTGGATTTGTATAAATGATACTTAATATCTTTAAATCCAATTCATTTATTTGGTCATTTATTTGGTCATTTATTTGGTCATTTATTTGGTCATCATCTAAATAATTTAAATTAGGTAAAGTTACATAGAAAAAGTTCTCTGTTGCTTCAAAAACAGGTTGTCTTTTTTCGTTTTTATAAGCATCAAAAGTTCTTGGTATTCCTGTTCCAAAATTCTCAATTAATCCTAATTTATCAAAAATATTAACCAATTTATGATTACGATAAGTTTGTGTACCTTTCATGATTTCTTCCATAGAAGCATTAAATATTCCACCAGGACTTGTAATTTTACACTTATCTTCAAAGAATTCAATTTTAATATTTGATCTGATGAAAAAGTCAGCATGTACAAATGCATTTAAAATCATTTCTCTTAATGAAGCTCCTGGATAAGAAACAATTTCTTTCCTTTTAAAACTTTTAATATCTATTTTTGCTGAAACATCATTAAGTCTATCTGCTTGTTCCTTTACATGATGAAATAAATCAATGAGTGAACCTGTAAATTGTTTTTTTAACTTAAAGTTTCTATTCTTATCATATTCAGCAACCTTTACAGTAACATCAGATTGATCAGACAAGATAAAACCTAAATTAGTAAATATATCTTGTGTATTCTTAATTCCCAATGAAACCATATTTCTTTCTGTTAATTCAATGCCATTTTGATTGAATGCTCTTGTTAATGCATCAAAAGATAAATTTTGTTCTTCTGAAATATCATTTTCGTATATATAGTTCTTAGAAGACATAATCATTCTTAAGATTTCATCATCATTAGCTTTTCTAATACTTCTTCCAACTCTTTTATAAACACCTGCTGGTTTTGGACCCTTTTCTCTTAAATAATAAGGCTTATCTTTTCCTTCATTGACTTCGATAATCAATACACCATCATTATTATAATAATGTTTTACTAAATGTGATGGTAAAGGATATACGGTATCTTGTAGCCAGTTAGCCACTTTAGTATCAATATAATCTCTATCTTCTTCTTGAAATGGTTTATAAATATTTCCATCATCTTCTACACCTACTATGATAGTTCCATTCATTGTATTCAAAAAAGCCACAATTTCTTTCTTTACATCGTCTGTTAATTCTCTTTTAAGTTCAATATTATCTTTTTCTTGATACATCATCATTTCCCTTTCGCATATTTATTTAGTCATTGCTTACAAACTTATTTTATCATATGAACCAATAAACTGAAAGAACATATGTAAATGAACATTTGTAAATTAAAACCCTCCTATAAAACAATACCCGTTTTTATAATTACTATTCAAACCAAAAATAAAACAAATATTATCTTAAAATTATATTATCATCAATAAAATGAACCTATAAATCTTTTTTTAACAGACTGTTATATACAACAATTTAGTGAACAATTAGCTTTTCATTGATTTTATTTTAAAAATTGAAATCTTTGATCTTCTTTATATTTTTTTCTTGAAGGGTTTCCTTCTACTCGTAAAATTTGAAAATTTTTAACATCATATATAACAGACCAAACAGTGTCAGCACCTGCTTTCCTATCATATTGACACATAAATCCATATTTACCTTTCAATATATTTTCAGCTATTTCTATCGACAAAGAATGATTATATTTCTTCAATGATTGATATGCTGTAGAATAACGCAAATCTGAATACCAATCATCAATCTCTACTTTTCTATCTTTTTTCATTTCATGAGAATTAAAATGATTAGTTGTAACAACAAAATTTTCATTACCTTTCTTTTCAATAACAATAACTTGATTACAGTTGCATTCTACAATAGCCATACTTCCCTCATGATCAACTATTGTCAGTGTTTGAGATGAAGCAATTGGTAATTTTTTTAGAACACTGATTGCTTCTTTTGTGTTTTTGCATTTTTCTAACAGATATCTTACAAGCATTCCTGCATTGAATCCCGGTTTTATTATTTTTGGATAAACAAATGTTAAACCAATTGCTAATCCATATTCATTAACACCATCTTCCATTTCTATAAATGCTGTTGTATTTCCCGTAAAAGCATAAACACCTTCACATCGATATAAACAATTCATATATAGTTTTTCTAATTCAACAAGAAAATCGCTGTTTCTTCCTAATCCAATAGTATTTTCAATAGAAAATGCAAAACATGTACATTTATTATGTAATTCAAAACAGTACATACTAAACAGAAAAGTATACATATCTTCATAGGGAATTTGTTGTCCGTCTGATAGTCCTTTGATTTCTTGACATATTTCTGGATAATATTTTTGATAAAGTGATAAACATTTATCCGCAAATATTCTTTTTTGATTTGTAATAATAAATGTTGGTTGATTGCTGATTTTCTTATTGTTTTTTAATAATAATTGTCCATAATGATAACCCACTTCGTAGTGGTTTCCTTTCAATCTTGAATGATACATTTTTTTTGCTCCTTTTTTGATTTTTGAGCAAGATCTTCCTCGATTTCATCGTAGAACATATAAAATTTATTGTCAATGAATTAAAATTTTTATAAACAAAAAGATTCTTACGAATCTTTTAGTTAATAGCTTTACCATTGACATATAAATGATATCCATTAAAGTTTATATTACTATTGGTTGTATCTGCATTTGTCAATGATGTAACATATGAATTACCAGTTAATGTCATTTTTGATGATTGATCTAAGGATAATGACACTGAACTTGCTGAATTATCAGCGTTAATTGTTCCAGTATATGTGGAAGATTTTAGTTTCAATGTCAAAGTAGACAGTTTATCTAAAACAATATTTCCTTTTAATGTTTGATTTGTTGTATTGAGAGTTACATTTCCACCATTAGAACCAAAATTACCCCATTCATCTGTTCCTTTAACATCTAATAAGATATTACTACCATAACTTAATTTTGTATTTGTAAGATTAATGACGGCGTCTGTATTTGTTATAAAGAACATTGGAGTTGTTGTATAATATTTTGAACTCTTTGGAATTGTTAAAGTTGAATCTTCTGCCGTAAAAGTACCCATACCTTCTGAAGCATCACCTGACATAGATTGATAAATCATAATACCAGCTTGATCAACATCATTTCTATTTCCTTGTCCTGTTGCAGTCAGATTTGAATTTGTTATAGTTGCTGAATTCTTTCCTTCGATCACAACCATTTGTGAAGCATTTGCTGTTCCTACCACATTTTCTATGGAAATGTTTCCAGTTGAATATATGATAGGTGAACCAGTTCCATTTGTTTCTAATGTAGAATTTTTAGCAATAACAGTTCCTTCTCCTCTATCTGTTGCAAGTGTTGCACATGAGCCTCCTTGTGTCATGATATTCACATTATCTGCCTCAATATATCCTCCATATGTGGCATCTAATCCTCTTGCAGAACTGTTTCCCGTTGTCGTAATTGTTGAATCACTAATATATATTTTTGAATCTGTTCCCGTAGAGAAAACAGCATTGCTACCTGTTGCATTTGTTGATATTTTTGTATTTTGAATTGTTGCTGTGGAATTTTCAGTAACAAGAATACCTGCATTAATACCATAAAATTCAGAATTTTCTGTATTTGAACTATCACCTGATGATTTATTAACAGTAGCATTGTTGATGTTAGCATTTCCTCCATTTTTTACAAGAATTGCACTTTCATCGCTTTGAGTAGACGTGTAAGTATCTGTCAATGTTTTTTCTTCCCCATCAACCTCAACAACTCCTATAGCATTTACAGAGTTTTGATTATTTGATTGATTCAACTCTTTTGCAGAAGATAAGAAAACATGCTTTGTTATAAAAACATCTGCCCCTGTTAATGCTCCAGTCATAAGCAAAACAGACAATACACTTATAATGATTTTATCAGTTGATTTCATTGTTTCATGAAAACTCTTTTTATGAAAATGTGACATCATTAGATAAACAACAGATATAGCAATCAACAAACTTTCTCCAGCAAAAACAACATAATATATGATTGTTAATCCTTGTCCTTGAGTCATATTTCCCATACCATCTGTTGGTAAATCAGATGACATTTCTCCTTGTTGATTGCCATCTTGTTCACCATCTAGTTTTTCTGGTGGTGTTTGATTCGATGAATCATTTTGATTTGTTTGTGGCATTTCTAACTCATCTGTTTCATCTTCAGATATATTATTTTCTGTAGATGATTGATTATTGGATGGCATTTCTGGTGGTGTTCCATTATTATCCATTTGCATTATAGTTTGATGAGATATGTGATTTTTAGCATAATCCATTGTTAAATAAGTTAATCCTACTAAACATACAATAATCACTATTGTTATAACATTTTTTATACATCTTTTCATTTTAATCATCCTTCTACTATTATTATAAGTAAGTATTATGTTAATAGTATGGGAAAGAATAAGTAATCTTGTTGTATTATTTAATTCTTTTAAATTGTTTTCCTTTATAAATTTTCTTTGGTTTCCCTCTGATGATTTGATTATGTTTATTCCAATTTCTATATTGAATAGCTTGATTTATTGATAAATTCTTTTCTTGAAGTTTTTGTATTAATCTTAAATAAGCAATCTTTTTATTTTGGAGCTGACTTCTTTGATCCATACTTATCACTGATATTCCTGTTGGAATATGAATGGCTCTTATTGCAGTTGATACTTTATTAACATTTTGTCCACCTTTTCCTTGAGAACGAAAAACTTCATATCGAATATTATCAATATCTTCAATATCAGATTCATCTTCTAATATCGATACATCAATGAACCAATTTTTTCTTTTGT
>Ga0129308_1002150_pt1 | contig 17616 bp, 23 predicted proteins | sample L827metagenome_FD_94440 | JGI IMG/M metagenome (GOLD analysis project Ga0129308, IMG submission 94440) | Ring-tailed lemur group fecal microbial communities from Wisconsin, USA - L827 metagenome | ecosystem: Host-associated > Mammals > Digestive system > Large intestine > Fecal | place: USA... | reverse complement strand
CTCTGTTCAATAAGATTTTTTACTAACCGCTCAAAGTCAGTAATCTTATTTTACTCTGAGGTATTTTTTTCTCAACCTTCTTTCTTGGAATTCCTTATATTTGAATTATACAGGAAGCTCCTTTTTTGTTTGTGTACTCAGCATAACATATCAACTTTGAGATAACATTGAGCCAACCTTGAGTTTACTTTGAGATTTCAAGGTCAGAATAGGCATTTTACCTATCTTGAGGTATAATAAGAGCAACAAATAAAAGGTGGTGCCTTATGAACGATAAAAGAATCCTTGTAGTTGATGATGAAACAGATTTGTTGGAGATGGTAAAATCTATTTTTACAAGAGCAGGATTTACACAAATATTGACGGCTTCGTCTGGCGAGGCAGCCTTAAAAATGTGTGAGGAACAAGAACCAGATATGATGATACTCGATGTTATGATGCCTGGTATGGATGGGTTTGCTGCATTAAAAGAACTACGAAAGACCAGCAAAATTCCTGTCTTAATGCTAACAGCTCGTGGCGAGGCTAAAGATAAATTTGTAGGCTTTGAAAATGGTGCAGACGACTATCTGTTAAAACCATTCTTACCAAAAGAATTACTATTTCGAGTACAGGCTATATTGAAACGCGTTTACCCGGAGAAAGAGCGGAAAGTGTTCTTTGAAGCTGCTACGGTTGATCTGGAAAAAGCAATCGTCCAGAGAAGCGGAGAAAATATTTCCCTGACAGCCAAAGAGTTTCAACTTTTTGAAAAACTGTATGAAAATCAAGGCAGGATCGTTACCACAGGCGCATTATGTCAAGCAATATGCGGTGATTTCTGGCAAGGATACGAAAGTACATTAGCAACTCATATCCGACATCTAAGAGAAAAAATCGAGGAAAATCCTTCAAAACCAGTTGCGCTTGTAACAATTAAAGGAATTGGGTATCGTCTGAATATTAAGGGGGTGCAAACATGAACAAATCAGAGCGATTTTTTCGCCGCTATATATTTTCAATAGTCAGTATCATCATTCTCTTTCTATTCGTCAATATTTTGTTAGTAGCCTCTTTCTTTGCAGCCGCCTATTTAGGGAATGTAAAAAACTCAAATTTCCCGATTGAAGATTTTTCAAATCATATCACAGAAACTAACGGGCAATTCAATGCCGATATACAGGCAGAGGACATGTTAAACAATGCTTGCGCATGGGCCATGATTTTGGATGAAAATGGAAACATAATTTGGGAAATGAATGTGCCGGAAGAATTGCCGCGCCACTATTCCACAACGGACGTTGCTATGTTCAGCCGTTGGTATCTTAACAGTTATCCAGTTAATATTTGGAATCGACAAGGCAGCCTTTTAGTTGTTGGTTTCCCGCAGGGATATGTAACGAATTACTACACTTCCATCAAAACTCAATATGTTCGGCCGATAGCGTTTGGATTTTTAGCCGCTGTCTGTATCAATGTTTTGTTAATGTTGTATCTATTTGTCCGAAATGCCCACCGGATTGAAAAAGCTATGGAGCCGATTTTGAATGGCATACGACATCTTTCATCCGGGCATCCCGTTCATCTGGAAGAAAACGGGGAGTTAGCAGAAATCAATGCCGGTTTGAATAAAGCCGGTGATTACTTACTAAAAAAAGATAACACCCGCGCCGAATGGATCAGGGGTATTTCTCACGATATACGCACGCCGCTTTCTATGATTTTAGGGTATGCCAGCGAAATTGAAGAAACTTCTTCTTTGCCGGAAACCACCAGAAAGCAAGCGGAAATTATCCGCAAACATAGCGAAAAACTAAAGAATTTAGTTGAGAATTTGAATTTGACTACAAAACTGGAATATTCCATGCAGCCTATGCAAAAGCAAACACTTGCCCCGGTAGAATTGGCGAGGCAAGCCGTAAGTGAAGTTTTGAATGATGGCCTATCAGACAAATATGAATTAGAGCTATCAGAAGATAATCCCGGAAAAGCTATCACTATTACTGGCGATCAATCCTTACTAAATCGGATGTTATGCAATTTAATCAGGAATTGTATTGTCCATAATCCAAACGGGTGTAGGATACAAGTATCAGTAGGAAGCTATGATAGAACGTGTACCTTTTCTGTAATAGACAATGGCTGTGGAATAAGTGAGCCGCAACTAAACACATTGAATAACGACAGAGATATTTCCAGTACGCAAAAGCAAACGGGAGAAATCGAGCATGGGCTGGGTCTTAAAATCGTGCGGCAGATTGTGAAAATACATCAAGGCACAATTCAATTTTCTGATACTGCCCCGCACGGATTAAGCGTAGAAGTCGTTATTCCAATAGAAATATATTAACTTATAATAGACAGACAAAAACAAGAAATAAAATACTACCTTACATCAAATTTCATTACATTCTCATAATTTAACCCGAAATGTACAATGATATAGGGTGATATGAGAATGAACCAAGATGAAAGAAGGTTTGACTTTCACGGCCTCGGGGCGGCACTCAAGCGAGCCAGAGAAGAAAAGGGCTGGACACAAGCCTATGTTGCGGAATTAGTAGACCGTGACTCCCGTACCATTATGAATATTGAGAACAAAGGTCAGTATCCCAGCTTCGACCTTTTTGTTAAACTCATTACCATGTTTGACGTTTCAGTTGACCAGTTTATTCATGCGGACGGAGGGGCAAGATCAAGCTCTTGCAGAAAGCACATTGATGTGCTGCTAAACTCCATGAATGAAAAAGAGCTTGTCGTGATAGAAGCCACAGCCGAGGGTATTAAGAAAGCCAGAGAAACGGAGGTTCCAGAATAAGGGCCTCTGTTTTTTTGCGCCATTTTAGGGGCTGCCGCTAAGTGGCAAGCAATGCTTCTGTGGCCACAGAAGCTATTTTTACATTCCGGCCTTGCGGCCAGAACGCAAAAATTTGCTTGTTGGGGAGCCTCCCCAAACCCGGTGCTTCGGGCCAACTTGGCCCGAAGTGTCAGCGTCGCTTCGCTCCTTAAATCACTAAAAGCAGAACCCTTGATATGGTTCTGCTTTTGCGTGTCATCGTAGAAGCGGCATACTGCCAGTAAGTTTGTTTACTTTCTTCTTTGCTCCGCAGATTGCAAGACCGAAGTATTGCAAGGTGCTTTCGGGTACATGGCCCATCTTCTCAATAAACTCGTCGTATGTTTTACAGCCCTGGGCTAAATCGGAAAAATCTACAACGGTTAAATCTTGAAAATCTGGCTGGTATAGCTTTTCCCTAATCTCTTTGATTATTTCCGGTGAGCCTTTCAAAATCGGAACGGGAAACTCGATAATTCCAAGGTGCTCATTTCCACTCTGATCGACCACATCTACACCGACTACCTCCGGCATTTTCTTTCCAAGGGTTATCCCCATAATTGCCGCTGTATTAGCAATAATTCCAAGGGGCAAGTTTTCGTCAATTACCATAACGCATTTTTCATTTTGTAAGTCCATGATTAACCTCTTTTCTCAATGATATTTTGCTTTCTGATAGGAACAATCCCACCAACGTCAGAAGTGTACCGACAACAGATAGTACCGTGATTTCCTCATGTAAAATCAACACAGAAGTTACAACGGTAATAACGGGAACCATGTAAATATAGATACTTGTTTTTACCGCTCCCAAAATCTTAACTGCGAAATTCCAAGAGACAAAACATAATGCCGAAGCGCCAAGTCCTAAGAAAATAATGTTAAGCAAATACACCGGATTAGTAAATCGCTCCAGTTCCAACTGGAAGTCAAATAGGAATAGTGCAGGTATCATAAAAAGGATACCGTAAAAAAACACTCGTCTTGTCGTGAGAATGGTATGATAGCCATAGCCGCTTATTTTCTTTGTCAAAATGGAATAACACGCCCAAACAAATGCCGCCAGCAGAGATAACAAATCTCCCACAGGGTTTAGCTCTAACTTTGAACCATTAAAGCTAATCAGGAATATCCCGGTCATTGCAACAACGAAACCAATAAAGAAATTTGCCCGTAACTTTCCTTCTTCTTTCAAAAACAGATGGCTTAAAATCGCCGTAAAGAACGGTGCAACTGAAATAATAACACCGACATTTGAAGCCATCGTATAGGTAAGGGCGATATTCTCCAAAAGGTAGTATAAGCAAATTCCACAAAGGCCCGCCGCAACAAAAGTAAACTCTTGATTGCGAGTCGTACCCGTCAAGCGGTGGGGATAAATAATCAGCAGGGCCAATAAGCCCATAACAAAGCGGAAAAACAAGATTTCCACCGGCTGAAAATCCACCAGCAAAACCTTTGTGGATATGAAAGTTGTTCCCCATATAATGATTGTGAGCAGAGCGCATAAATGCCCCGCATTATTCTTATTTTCCATTTGATTTATCCTCCGCAGTTCCCTTGGCTAAAAAGATTTCTCGATAAACCCCAGGAGCCAGCCCGATAAATCGGTTGAAATAATTGGTAAAGTGGCTCTGATCGGAGAAACCTGTCTGCAATGCCGCCTCGATAGGTGGCAAGCCCTGTTCCAACAGCTTTTTTGCTTCTCCAATGCGGATATTTTCAACATAGCTATATGGGGTTACTCCTTTGGACTTGGTAAAGGCCCTTAGCAAAGTTGACTTGCTAAGACCAGCATAGCGACATATCTGATCCAGATAAATGCGGTCAGAAAAATGCTGTTCCATAAAGCGGCAAGCCTTTTCAATCTCGTCCCGACACTCTGGAATACAATTTTCAAAAGGCTGTCCATATCTCTGTATGAGCATGGAAATCAGTAGGAGCAGATTTTCTTCCTTACCAAAATCACATATGCCCTTCATTACCATTTCGTGTAGCGGGTGTAGGTAACAAGTGACTTCTTCATCAAAAATCACATTCTCTGAAAAGCCGGGAAGTTCCCGTTTTCCAGTTACTTCTTCTGCTAAGTCCAACATGATCTCTTTGGAAATGTTAAACCCCCGATAATCTAAAGTTCCGTCATCATTTTGGACGCAAGCGTGGTTATCGCCAGGATTAAAAAGAATGACATTCCCTTTTTGTATTGCATATTCTTTATTCTTGCAGGAAAGGCAGCGTTCTCCGCTCTCTACAAATCCAATCACATAGTATTCGTGAAAATGGTTCGGGAAAGGCTGCACAATTCCCTCGAAGCGATAGGCTTCAAGCCGTAGTTCGTCATCATAAACAACGGTTCTTGTTTCTTTCTTCATGTGCTTTCCCTCCTTGCTAAGGATATTCTATCACTGACCTTTCAAAAAGGCTTGTAAAATATCTTCATTTTTCACTTCGGGACAAGTTGGCCCGAAGTGTTTTATCGCTCCTGTTCCTTCTTTCTGCCCGGCTCCGCATAGCCCAGCAGATAGTCAATATTCGCCTTGATGGTTGTGACCTCCTGCATATCCGCCTTGGCCTTGCGGTACTCGGCGTAGAGCTTCTTTTTCTGCTCGGACAGCTTGCGGCCATCCTCTTTGAGTGCGTCCATCTTGGGGAGCTTGCCGCCGTCCAGAATACGCTTGAAGTCGGCACAGGCTGCCCGGTAAAGCTCAATATCCGCCTCATGCTCCGCAAGAAACTTTTTGCTGTATTTGCTGGCCTTGTACTTCTCAAAGACAGGCCGGGTCTTGGCATATTGCACCGTTGCCGCCTTCAATTCCATGTTGGTATGGAGGGCCGCTTCGGTGCTTTTGATTTGGTCGGACAGCTTGTGAAAACGCTCCGTTGCCGCCGTGGCCTTCTGCTCCAACTGCTCATAGTCCGTCAGGCCGTTGTCCTGCAAGAAAGCAAGGGCGGCGGCCATCTGTTTGAGATTGAACACCTTGGCCCAACGCTCATATCCGGGGCCTTTCCCTTGGAGCCGGGATTGAATGTCAATAGCCAGACTGATCTTCTGGCGGCGCTGGTCGTGCCGCTGACAGAAGCCGGACAGAGCGGCCCGTATATCCGCCTCGCCGTAGCCGTCCCCGAGAGTATCGGAACGCAGGCGGGTAAACCGCTCCTGACCGGGAGCCCGGAAGCTGACCGCTCCCCGACGCTGCTTGACCTCATAGCCAGCCTGTTCCATCAGAGAGAGAAATTCTGGGAAGTCGATGGGCCTCTTGGCAAGGGCGGTATCAATGGCAGCCCGCAGCCTGTCCTGATAGGTCAGCGGCCTTTTCCGTCCGGCCAGCCATTCCCCGTAATTCCGAAACTTGCCCTTGCTTCGGGGCTTGGGATTTTCCACGATGGACAATCCGTTTTCCAGACACAGGCGGTCAGAGAGCCGCCGCAGGGCAAAGGAAGAGCCCCAAAAGTTGCGGAACTTCCGGGTACAGTCAAGGGTCGTGGAATTGTAGTAGATATGCGAGTGAATATGCTCCTTGTCCGTGTGGGTCGTGACGATGAAGGCGTGGCGGCCCTTCGTCCAGCGCATAGCCAGCTCATAGCTGACCCGGTTCGCTTCTTCCGGGGTGATCTCTCCGGGATAGAAGGACTGGCGGATCTGATAGCACAGAACATCCTCGCCCTTCTTTTGCTCCCGGCCTGTCATGGCCTTGTAGCTGGCCTTTGCCAAAAGGAACTCGGCGGCCACCGTGGCCGGGTCGCATTCATACGAAGATATGTATTTTCCGTTTTCCGTCTTTTCGGGATTTTTTCCATAGTCCAAGCAATCCCGGATGGCCTCAGCTATGCTTTCTCCCTCGTTGGCATGGCGTTGCAGTAAGGTGGTCGTTGCCAGAGAAAATCCCTCCCTTCATAAAGAACGGCGGCTCCACCGAGCCGCCGTCAGTTTGTTTTACTTCGGGCCAAGTTGGCCCGAGGTTGTCAGCTTGTGATAAACTGGCGCAAAGAAAGGTTCAGACTGTCCAGCCCCGTGATAACAACTCCGGTCACCGCCTGCAAGCCATAGGGGGAAAGCAGGAACGCAATCACCAGATAAATGACACCGCCCACCGGGTAGCTGATGAAGAACAGTCCCACGCCCAGCAGAGCCATGATGACCGAGGCCGCCGTCAGGAGGAAGGAGGACAGGGAGAATAGGAATAGCAGGACGGCCACAAGGACAGTCAGTAGCACCACAAACGGCGCAGCAATCAGTTTCAATATCAATCTCATAGGTTCAACCCCTTTCTATCATCTTTCTACTTATATTTTACCATGTAGGCGCAGGGGCAACAATGTTGCAGACGGTTAGTAAAACTTGTCCTCAAAAAGATAGACACGAATAAGTTTTTGCAGTAAAATCTATCTAAGGATGTCGAAAACGAGGGAATAGATATGAATGATTTACTTTTTCAAATAGTAAGTGTGCTGGTATCTGGCATGGGTGTTTCTGTTGGATTAACAGATATTATTCGTAGGATAATTCAGAAGGGAAAACAGTCAGAGCCTGATATTTCAGAAAAGATTGAAAAAGTCTCTACTGTCCTAAGCCAATCATCTGGTGAACTGGCAAATCTTCAAAAAGAACTCGAAGGAAAGTTAGAGTTTGTTAATAAATTAAATGAAGAAGCAAATCAAGCGCAGAATTTGCTTAGTCTCTCGCACGATCAAATTGAAGCAATTAAAACAATGCTCAATCAAGAAACGCAAAAAGAGAACAAAATTAACTTTTGGAAAAGTGTATTTGTCAATTTTATCTTCTTTGTTCTCGGTGCAGTTGCAAGCTATATTATTTCAAAATATCTGGTATAACGAGAAAAGCGGGGTGCAGCCACATCAAGGCTGCACCCCGCAAGTCATTTTTCCACCAGCGCAGACAGCTCCATGAGCACATCAGACACCTGCCCCCAGAGCTTTTCATAGTCCCGCTGGAGCCCAGCAATCTCCTCCGGGTACACGCCGAAGGTGTTGGCATGGACGGCCACCTGATTGAGATTGTTGGCGCACCGCCGCTGTAACGAAACCAGCTCCCGGACAGGGGCAAGGTCCACATGGAGGATATAGCCATTCAAGGCCATCTTTCGCATGTAGGCCCCAGCGTTGGTAATGCCCGCCTCGGCCATGCGTTCCTGTATCTGTGCCAGCTCGTCCGCCGTCACCATTACATGAAGGTGCCTGTCACGCTTGCGCCGGGCCGTCAGTGTTCCTCCCGTTCCCGGCTCCGTTTGTGGGCGGGCGGCTCCTTCACCTTGTCCAGTTCCTTTTTCTCCGGCCCCTTGGGAAGCGGCGAGGGCGGCAGGTTGTTCAAAATACCGTCCAGCATATTGTCGTTCTGTTCCTCGGAAAGCTCGGCAGTATGCAGATAGTTGTCCTTCTCGTTCATGGTTCCTCCTTATCTGTCCTCATGGGACTTGTTGTGTTTGGTCTTATCAGGTTCCTTCGGCAGCTCCGGCCTGCGGGCCGCTTCTTTGAGCTGGGCCGTGATAGAGGGGCGGGCCGCACGGTCAGGATTTCCCGGCGCAGGGCGAAGCTCGTAATCGTCCATCTGCTTATCCGTCAGGGGCTTCAAATAGGTCAGTTCGCCCCATGCCCGCATGGTGCCGCCCTCCACCATGCGCCGCTCGTCAAAGTTGATGATCTCCACAGGTGCATTTCCGGGCGGCTTCGGGAAGGTTCCAAGGTCAACGGGCCGCTGAGTGGAATAGTAGCGGTAATACTCCGCTGGCTTCCGGCCCCCGGTGCGCTCCTGCACCTGAAACAGCTCTTTGTAATCGTCAATGCGCTTGGCGAAGTCCTTTTCCGCTATCTGGCCGTCGCTGTGATAATGGCCCCAATAATAGTCCCGCTGGCCGTTCTCCGTTTCGGTAAACTGCCATGTGACAAAGGGACTCGGGGCCGCCTCGTTATAGCCCAGGGCAAAGCCCCGGCCATTGTCGAAGGTGGCGGACTTCAAAATCTCATAGCCTTGGTTGATTTCTATGTGGTTTCCTCCTTTCCAGCCTCGGGCCAAGTTGGCCCGAAGTGCATGAATGTTACGAAATACCCGGTCAAACCGGGCCGGAAGGTATTAAGGTATTCCGGCCCGGAAAGCAGGCGGAAAAAGTCCCGGAATGCTGGGCTTTTTCTCCGGGCAAATCGTAACAGGTCTATCCGTTTTTCAGCCGCTTTTTTCTCATGCGCTCCCGGCTCCTTCTACGATTTCCCTCGGCCTTGCAGGCGTCGGAACAGTAGGCTTGCCGCCCCTCCGGGAGAAAGGGCCTCCCGCAAACGGCGCACAGCCGGGTATCTGGAGCCGGGCCGTCCTCGCAGATGGAGGCCATCAGCACCGGGTCAAGGGGAAGAACGGCCTCCCGGAAGTAGCGGCAGTAGGCTCCCGTCCAGCATTTCCCCAGCATATAGCACTCACAGTCCAGCGGTAGGCAGCCATACTCCCGGTCATAGTTGGCGCACATCTCCGTGACCAGTTTTCGGATACCTTTTCGCTCGTCACGGGTCAGTTCCCGGCACATCAGGACTTCGGGCCAACTTGGCCCGAGGTACGGAACTGCTTGCGGCATCGGCCCTTCTGGCTTCTGCACTCCTTTAGGTAGCGGCACCCGGCACAGCGGTCAGCGCCGCCACGGCCCGGACGGGGGATCTCTTTCATCATCTTTTCATAGGGGCTGTTGGTGAAATTCATTCCTCGTCCTCCGTTTCTTCCTCAACCGCCATATCGCCGTAGGGGTCGTTCTCGTCATAGTCGTAATCGTCCTCGTCCAGCTCCGGGGCCTCATGGTTCGGACGGTAGACCTTGAAATAATAGGCCGCTCCGCCGCCTACCAGCAGGGCAGCCGCTACCATCAGGAGATTGCCAACAGGAAATCCTGCATCTTTTTCAGGTTCGGGTTCCGGCTCGGCAACAGGCTCCGGGTCAGGCTCAGGCTGTGTGACAGGCTCCTTGACCTCGGGTTCCGGGTCGGCTTCGGCAAGGGCCAGCAGGTCTTTTTCCGTGACAGCGTTCAGGAAATACACATTTTCCTCGGTGCGCTGACGGTCAATGACCAGATAAAAGACATTCTCGCTGGGGGTGGTGATGGTGAAAAACTCCTTGCCGTCCTCGTCGGTGGCATTGTCCACCACCGTTCCCGTCCCATCCGGGGTGAAGGGCTTGGCAACGGTTTCCGTTGCGGCGGGCGGCGTGGTTTCCTCTGCGGGCTCGTCACTCTGGGCGTAGGCCGTGACGCTCATACAGGTAAGAGAAAACAGGGCGGCGGTCAAAACCGCGGCCCTGCGAAACAGCTTATTCTTCATGCTCGGTATCCTCCTTTGCTTCATCGGGCTTCGGGCCAAGTTGGCCCGAGGTGGTGATGGTGGGGTTGCTGAAAAAGGCAGCCAGCTCAGAGGGCGTCAATTTCAGGGAGCGAACAGCCTGAACAATCATGCTGTTTTCTTCCTCCTGACGCTGTTTCTCCAAGTCCCTGACCTTGGCCTGCCATTCGGCGGCCTTCTCCCGGGCCTTGTCCAGCTCCTTGTCGATTTTTTCAAGTTTGGTCATATCGTCGCTCCTTTCGGAAAATCAGTTCAAACGTCCAAAGGCGTAAAAGTGCTCCTGCCAGTAGTTCGTATTGATACTGGCGTATTTGATGGGGTCGCCTGCGTGGATCATCATGCCATCGCCCACATAGATACCCACATGGGAAACGGGGCCGTCGCAATCATAGGTTTTCGTAAAGAAAATCAGATCTCCGGGCCTTGCGTCAGCGGGTGATACGTAGGCGCATTGATTGAAAATCCCTGTTGCCGTGGTGCGGGGCAGGTTGTGGACGCCGCTGGCCGTATAGACCCAGCAGACAAAGCCGGAACAGTCGAAGGAGGTGGAGGGGCTGGAGCCGCCCCATACATAGGGCCAGCCCAGGTACTTTTCCGCCTCCGTGATAAGGGCCGCAAAGGCCGGGTCGGAAAGAGCTTTGCCCGGTACGGTGTAATCACTTCCGGGGGCATAGCTGCCACCGCCGCCCGTGTAAATGTCATCCCACAGATAGGGCTTGTTGCCTTTGAGCTCCAAGGTAATGTCGTAGATTTCTTTCTGCTCGGCATCCAGCAGGGAGTTCACCACCACGGGCAGGGTCTTGTTCTGAAGCCGCACATGGAGAATGTAATACTCATACGGCACCTCGTAGGTATCTGTATGGGTGGTTCCGTCCTCGTCCGTCCATGTGTCCGTTTCGGTGCGGTAGCGTATCTCCACTTCCTCGGTCAGCGTCAGCTTGTACTGCGCCTCAAACAAGGCCCGGAGCTCACCCTGCACATTTTCACGGGTATAGGTGCGGAGCTTGGCAATCAGGTAGGAGGTCAGCTCATAGGGGTTGTGGCCCAGCTCGTCCACCTGATAGCGGTACTCGTCATAGCCGGGGTGGGTGCTCTCAATGTGGGCGATTTTCTGCCGGAGCTCGTTTTCAAGAGCCGTATAGTCCTCGTTGGCCCCTAAAATATCCTCGTCCTCGGCGGTGTAGGAGGTGCCGACCACGGCGTTCATCATGCCAGTACCCAGCGAAGGGAGGGCGGAAAAGACGGAGTTCAAAATCAACAACAGACAGAACAACAGCAGAATGATGATTACTCCGCTTTTATGACGGCGCACAAACCGGGTGGCATAGGCCGCCGCCTTTTCGGTGGTAGTGGCTGCCGCTCCCGCCGCCTTGGCCCCCTGTCTTGCAGCCTCCCGGGCCTGCTTGGCGTATTCCCGCTTGATTTTCCATTTCTGGGCCATGCGGGAAAGAAAGCTGCTTTGAAGCTCCGGGTGCTCCTGCGCCATCTGCTGATAGTGGAGGTTGGCATTGGCCTTCATGGTCTTGTGTTCCCATTTCTCCACCTGCCGGGCCGGGTGCTCCCGGATACGCCGCTTGGTGTAGCGGGTGGCCTTATGCACTCCGGCCTCTGCCAGAAGCTCGGCCTTGTGGGCGCTCTCCACACCCACATTCTCATGCTCGACCTCATGTATTTTGCGGTGGGTGTAGGCCCATACACCTGCCCCCGCCGCCGTTGCCGCCCGCTGGGGGAGGCCGGGCGGCTTCTGGGGCTTCTGCTGGGCCAGCTTTTCCTTGGCGGCTTCCAGCTTGACAGCAGAGTGTTCGGCCTTGGCCTCGGCCCGTTCCTCCTTTTTCTCCTGCTTGTCCTTCCTGGCCTTTTGGGCGTCCTGTTCCTCATGGGCGGTATCCCTGCGGGCCTCGTCATCTGACGACAAGACGAATAGACATAGAGAAAAACCACCGAGAAAAACAGGGAAAATGCCCGATTATCTGTCAAATTCCCGACAAAATCATAAAGAAAATGACATATCCACCATGCACACGCCCTCAAAACAGAATAAGGACACCCAAGCCGTGCAGTAACTGACGAACAATCAGCTACTGCGCGGCTTTTTTCGTTATATGCAGCTTTGCCCCGACGACACAGATCGCCGGGGCTTTTTTCATTTAGACAGGAGGCTTTCAAGATGCCGGAAACTTTGAAACTGAATTACTACTACGGGAACGAAGCGGAACAATACAGCTTCTACCGTATCCCCAAAATCCTGCTGACCGACCGCCGATACAAGGGCGTGTCGCTGGAAGCAAAGGTGCTTTACGGTCTGCTGCTCGACCGCATGGGGCTGTCCGTCCGCAACGGCTGGCTGGACGATAACGGGCGCGTGTTCCTCTACTTCACGCAGGAGGAAGCCATGACCATGCTGGACTGCGGCAAGGACAAGGCGACGAAGCTGTTCCGAGAATTGGAAAGCATCGGCCTGATGGAACGGAAAAAGCAGGGGCAGGGACGCCCCGCCCGGATTTACGTCAAAAACTTCATTCTGGAACCGAAGTCTGACGCAGCCGTTCAGACTACGGAAAACCAGCAGCCAAGAATGCCGGACAGTGCCGCAGTCAAGACCGCTGAAAAACCGCAGTCTGCAATCCCGAAAATCAGCGGTCAAGAGTGCGGCGTTTCCGCCCCTAATAATACTGAGATAAATAAAACTGAATTAAGCGATACTGATCCATCCATCTTACCCCCTACCTCCTTGGAGGTTCCTTCTCCTGCTGGTAAACGCGCTTCGCGCAGGATGGGATTGGATATGATGGAGAGCTATCGGGAATTGATTATGGAAAATATCGAGTATGACATTATCTTGCAGCGGTATCCCTACGACAAGGATTTGCTGGACGGCTATGTGGAACTAATGGTGGAGGTCTGCTGCTCCAACAGGGAATTTACCCGTATCTGCGGGCAGGACTTTCCCACCGAGGCGGTTAAGAGCCGACTTTTGAAGCTGGACAGCGAACATATCACCTACGTCATGGACAGCCTGCGCCACAATACCACCAAGATCGGCAACATCAAGGCGTATACGCTGGCGGCGCTGTATAATGCGCCCACCACAATCAGCCAGTATTACACATCTCTCGTCAGCCACGATATGGCGCATGGGCTGCTGAACGGTTAAGCCGTCCGGCGCTTTCCATACATCAATCAAACCAAAGGAGGACTTTTGCATGGAACATGAAATTAACATTCTGGTGGTGGAACCGGGCAAGCCGCCGCGACCGGCGCGGGTGGAAAATTCGCTGGAAATGCTTTCTCGGATCATCGGGGGCGATCTGGCAATGGGCTGTTTCCTGCCCCAGCGTGTGATGCTGCTCTACAACGAGGACGCCAGCCGTCAGGGTCTGCCGCCGAACCGCTATAATCCCTTTGTGAAGGACTGCATCAGCGGAACCTTCCTGCTGTGCGGACTTTCGGATACAGAGGGCTTCTGCTCCCTTACACAAGCCCAGCAAGCGGAGTTTCAGCGATATTTTGCAAGCCCCGGCGAATTTATGATGCTGGGCGCAGACAACATCTGCACCTCGTTCACCGACTTTTCCAAAGCCGCCGGCAAGCTGTGGGATAGCATGGCAAACGGCGAATCCGTAGTGCTGACCAAGTGGGGCGGCGGGGAAAGCGGGGCGCGAAAATGACAAAACAGAATAACAGCATTGACCGCCGCAGCTTGCAGGACTGCGGCGGTTTTTCGTCCTCTGGCTACCACTCGGTCAGCTTGAGCGGCGGAAAGGATTCATCGGCGCTCCTGCTTCTGATGCTGGAAAAAGGGATGCCCATTGACAACGTGCTGTTTGCGGACACCGGCATGGACTTCCCCGAAATGTCAGAGCATATCGCCAAGCTGGACGCGCTGTTGTACCGCGAGCGCGGCATCCATATCACCACGCTGCGCCACCCTCACGGCTTTGAGTGGATGATGTTTGACGCGCCATTAAAGCAGCCCCGTGCGATTGAGCGCCGCGAAACACTCAATCAGCCGCCGCATGGCTACGGCTGGCCGGGAATTAAGGTTCGGTGGTGTACCGGCCAGCTTAAAACCCACCTGATCGCCAAAGAGGTAAACCGGCTGAAAAAAGAAAAAAACGCCTTGCACTATATCGGCATTGCCGCCGATGAATCCCACCGTGTCAAGGACGACCCAGACAACCGCTATCCGCTGGTGGAATGGGGAATCACCGAAGCGCAGGCTTTGCAAATCTGTTATGACAGGGGCTTTGACTTCGGCGGGCTTTATCAAATTTACAATCGTGCCTCCTGCTGGTGCTGCCCCTTGCAGCGGATTGACGAGCTGCGGAAGCTGCGCCAGCATCATCCTGAATTATGGGAGCGGCTGCGGGATATGGACGACCGGGCGCGGGAGCAGTTTGGCGCAGGCCCCCTTGGGCAGTTTAAACAGCGCTGGAGTGTTGAGCGGTTAGAGGCGCGGTTTGCCCGTGAGGAAACGGAGGACGGCGCATGAAATATCTTCTTCACCGCCTGCTGGTTCCGCCTTAGTCTGCCGGACAGCTTTTTATAAAATTTCCAACCAGAAAGAGGTGAGAAACATCGAATTTGAAGCAAAAGAACAGCTTATGAAGCGGCTGGATAAAAATTTGCTGGATCATGCAAAGGAATTGTCCGTCGGGGAAAGCCCGCAGATTGTGGACGTGTACCGTCTGCAAGGGCTGGCCGAGGTTCACTGTTATCTGAAAACAGCCCACCAGTTTGACCCCGCCGAGGTGGAGGCGCTGCTGCAATTTGCCGACCCGCTGGAGGCGGCCTGCCACTGTTGGGAAATGAACTCCCACGAGTACCGTTTTCCCATCTGCGACCTGCTGAAAGAAACGAAAGCGCGTGAACTGTTTGAACTGGCAAAGCCGGAGCCTCCGGCAAAATTATCCGTGCGGGGACAGCTTCGCGCCGCTGTGAAGGAAGCCCACCAGCATCCGGTCGCAGAGGAACGGGCGAAAGGCGGCGAAGCCCGCTGAAGCACTCTGCCGCTTGCAGGAAGGAGGTAACGCACCATGCAGGACGAAGTACGCGAAAAATCGGTGGCGCTCACTATCAAGGCCGGCAAAACAGGCGGAAAACTGACCGCCGGCCTGCTGAAATGGGCAATTCGGAAGTACCTGTCGCAAGCCCAAAATCCGAAAATCCACCACGGCAAGCAGACTGTGAAACAGCTTGTGCGGCAGGGCGCAGGCGTTCAGAATATCGAGATCACCGAAAAAAACATCAAATCCTTTGAGCGTGTGGCAAGAAAGTACGGCGTGGATTTTGCGCTGAAAAAAGACCCTACACAGGGGAAATACCACGTCTTTTTCAAGGCGCGCGACGCGGATGCGCTGAACGCCGCCTTTGCCGAGTACACAGGGAAAAGCCTGAACCGCTCCGCGCAGAAAAAGCCGTCGCTGCTTTCCCAGCTTTCGCATTTCAAAGAGATTTCTAAAAATCTGGCGCGGGATACCGCCAAGAACCGTGAGAAAGGGGGCGTTGAACTGTGAAATTTGATGCGAAAAAAATGCTGCTCCCAAATCTGCCCTATGTGTTCGTGTTCTGGTTTTTCAACCGCGTGGCGGAGGGCTACCGGCTGGCGGAGGGCGCGGACGCGGTGACAAAGGCGATGGGCGCGGTATCCGGCTTGGGAACGCTGATTGCAGGAAGCCCGCTGCCCAGCTTCCACCCCCGCGATCTGTTGTTTGGCGCTGCCGGCGCGGTCATTATCCGCGCTGTGGTTTATTTCAAAGCGAAGAACGCAAAGAAATATCGCCACGGGGTCGAGTATGGATCGGCGCGTTGGGGCACAGCAGACGATATAAAGCCGTTCATCAATCCGAAGTTTGACCAGAACATTCTGCTTACGCAGACCGAGCGCATCATGGTGGGGCGCAATAAAATCCCCAAGTACAATATCAACAAAAATGTGCTGGTGATTGGCGGCTCCGGCTCCGGCAAAACCCGTTTCCATATCAAGCCGAACCTGATGCAGATGAACGCAAGCTATATTGTCACTGATCCGAAAGGAACGGTCGTTCTGGAATGTGGGAAAATGCTTCAGCGCGGTGGATATGAGATTAAAATACTCAATACCATCGACTTCAAACAGTCCATGAAGTATAACCCGTTCCGCTACATCTACTGCGAAAATGACATTTTGAAGCTGGTCAACTGCATCATGGAGAACACCAAAGGCGAGGACAGCAAGGGCGGAGAGGATTTCTGGGCCAAGGCCGAAGCCCTCTACTATCAGGCGCTGATCGCCTACATCTGGTACGAAGCGCCGGAAGAAGAAAAGAACATGACTACCCTTCTGGAAATGCTCAATGCCTCCGAGGTGCGGGAGGACGACGAAAACTTCAAGAACGCCGTTGATTTGATGTTTGACGCGCTGGAAAAACGCGACCCACAGCACTTTGCGGTGCGTCAATATAAAAAATACAAAATGGCCGCCGGCAAAACAGCAAAATCGATCTTGATTAGCTGCGGCGCGCGCATGGCTCCCTTTGACATCCGGGAGGTGCGGGAACTGATGGAGGGCGACGAGTTGGAGCTGGAAAAGATCGGCGACCGCAAGACGGCGCTGTTCTGCATCGTGTCCGATACGGATATGACCTTCAATTTCATTTCCGCGATGGTTTATACGCAGATGTTCAATGTCCTGTGCGATAAGGCGCTGGAAAACGGCGGCGCGCTGAAAACCCACGTCACCTGCCTGCTGGACGAATTTGCGAACCAGAAGATCCCCAACTTCCAGCACCTGATTTCCGTTATCCGAAGCCGCGAGATTTCCGCCCATATCGTGGTGCAGACCCAGAGCCAGTTAAAGGCGGTCTACAAAGACCATGCCGAAACCATCATCGGAAACTGCTCCTGCGTCCTCTTTCTGGGCGGCAAGGAACGCAGCACTTTGAAAGAGATTTCAGAAACTCTGGGTAAGGAAACCATCGACCTGTTTAATACATCCGACACGCGGGGCAGCCAGCGCAGCATGGGGATCAACTACCAAAAGTTAGGGAAAGAACTCATGTCAACCGATGAACTGGCGGTGATGGACGGCGGCAAGTGCATCTTGCAGGTGCAGGGCGTAAGGCCGTTTTTCAGTGATAAATATGACATTACCAAGCACCCGCAATACAAATACCTGCTGGATTCCAGCAAAAAGAACGCTTTTGATATTACCAAATATCTGAGCCGAAGATTGACAGTCCGACCGGACGACGTTTTTGAAAGCTGTGAACTCGAAGCGCCGTCCGCGTCTGATGTACCCGCCGTCTGACCTGTTCATGCGGCGGATTTTTTTGTTCCCATTCACTCAAACACATTTTAATGGAGGTAATCCTTTCCCAAATCCACTGAACAATACTTCAAACAGCCGTTTTTTCCTTATTCTATCAGCATTTTTCGGGTTTCGTCCCGTCCTTCCCATTTTGAACAAAACAATTAAATACAGAATAAGTTTT
>Ga0129308_1002149_pt1 | contig 17617 bp, 16 predicted proteins | sample L827metagenome_FD_94440 | JGI IMG/M metagenome (GOLD analysis project Ga0129308, IMG submission 94440) | Ring-tailed lemur group fecal microbial communities from Wisconsin, USA - L827 metagenome | ecosystem: Host-associated > Mammals > Digestive system > Large intestine > Fecal | place: USA... | reverse complement strand
GTTCGCTGATGGAAAGAAGCCCGCCACCGGCTTTGTAGACTACACCGAGACCAATTTCCACTATGGCGATTCTTACGAAGCTAAGGCCATTGCCGCTCCCGCTGGCTACACCCGCACTGACAGCGGAAACACCGCCGGCACCATCACTGGCAATACCGATGTTTATTACCTGTACACCCCCAACGGCAACGCCTCTGTCACCGTCTACTATGTGAACGCTGAGACCGGCGTCCACATCCTAGCCCCCAAGAGCGAGACTGGCTTGATTGGCACTGACTTCGATGTAAGCGGCCTGAAGCTGGACTCCATCGAGTATAAGGGTACGACCTACGACTTGGTCAATGTCGACGAAGTCATGGCTGGCACCTATAAGATTGGCGGTACCGACATCCGCCTTCTGTATAAGGAGCACACCAGCAGCACCGATCCCGATCCTGATCCCGATCCCAACCCCGGTCACAGCAAGAACTACTACTACCGCGTGGATTACGTGTACACCGGCTATGACAAGGACGGCAAGGAGATTTACAGCGATAAGACCGAGGGCTCTGTTACCAAGACCAGCAGCAGTTCCTATACCCTCAAGAATGATGCCGATCGCACTCATGACGGCCATACCTTCGTTCTGGTCAGCGACGCCAAAATGACCGGCAGCCTGTCTGGCCACACCTCCAAGAACAACCCCTACGTCTTCACCGTCTACTATGAATTCACCGAGCTTGACGACGGCACGACCCCCGGCGGTGATAAGCCTCCCGTGGATGGCGGCGACAGCACTGGCAGCGTCGACAAGCCCACCGACGGCAACAACACTGACGGCGGCAAGGACATCCCCGACGATAAGGTGCCCACCACCGATGTGCCCAAGACCGGCGACAGCATGACGCTGTGGGTCCTGGCCGCCGCCGCCTCCGGCGCCGGCTTGATCTGGCTGGCTATCTCCGGCAAGAAGCGCAAGGAAGAGTTTTAAGCTGTTCCCCACCCTTCCGAAAACATAACATCGCATTCTTTCACGTAAAGGGCCGTCCATGCGGATGCATGGGCGGCCCTTTTTCAGGCAACCGGATCATCGCGGAATATCAGGAACCGGGTCTCGGCAACAAAAGCGGTAAATCCCATTGTCTTTGCGCACCAAACTCGTTATAATGGATTTAAAACCACGCTTCCGGAAAGAGGTACATCATGAATCGAACACTGCGAAAAGCTCTGATTGTCATTTTAGCTCTGGTCTTTGTAGGCAGCACCGCCAAAATGATCTATCAGACCGTCCAATACAAGGAGGGCGACCAGACCTACGACGAGGCCAAGGACCTGATCCAACTGCCGGATATGCTCGATCTGCCTGTCCCCGAGTTGGACGGCTCCGGAAGTTCCTCCCAGGAGGCCCCCGTCTACGTAGATCCTTATGCCGACGCTCTGCGAAATATGGATTTCTCCGCCCTGCGCGAAGTCAACAATGACGTACTGGGCTGGATTCTGATCCCCGGCACCAATCTGTCCTATCCGCTGGTCCAGGGCGACGACAACAGCTACTACCTCAATCACACCTGGCGCCGTGGCCGCAACTCCGTAGGCGCCATTTTTCTGGAGTGCACCAACCACTCTGACCTCAGCGACTTTAATACCATCATCTATGGACACCGCATGAACAACCGCTCCATGTTCGGGACCCTGAAATACTACAAGGACCAAAGTTATTGGGCCAAGCACCCCAGCCTCTACATCACCGATGATAATGGCAGCCACAAGTACCAGATCTTCGCCGCCTATGAGGTCAGCGTGGAGGGGGATACCTACCGGACCTCCTTCTCCAGCGACGCCGCTAAGCAGCGGTTCCTGGACTTCTGCCTGGAACAGTCTGTCATTGACACCGGCATCACCCCCACCATATATGACAAGGTAGTCACGCTTTCCACCTGCACCGGCAATGGCCATGCCACCCGCTGGGTCGTTCAGGGCGTTTTAAAAGGCGAGGTCCCCCCGGACGCCAGTCAGAAGGATTCTGCGGAACCGGCCCCTCCCCAGGAACCGGACGTTTCTCAACCGTCCGATTTCTCCCAGCTGCCCGACAAGTCCCAAGATCCGGATACCAGTGTTCCTTCCGCTGAGGAGCCGCCCATTTCCCAGGACATTCCCCGGCTGCAGGAGGAGGATACGCACCCCCTGGAGGACCCAACGGTCCGTCCAGAAACCTGACGCAATACTAAGGAGGCTTTCTCATGCAGTCATTTGAATTTTACTCCCCCACCCACATTTTCTTCGGCCCCGGCACCGAGAAACAGGCCGGCGACCAGATAGCCCGCCATGGCGGCCGCCGGGTGCTGGTGGTCTACGGCGGTCAGAGCGCTGTTAAGAGCGGCTTGCTGGATTGTGTATTGGCGTCCCTGGAACAAGCTGGTTTGGTTTACACAACTCTGGGCGGCGTTCATCCCAATCCCCGCCTCAGTTTGGCCCGGGCCGGCGTAGCGCAGGCGCTGGCCTTCCAAGCCGACTTTCTTCTGGCCATTGGCGGCGGCAGCGTCATCGACACCGCCAAGGCCATCGCGGACGGCGCCGCCAATCCCGATGCGGACCTGTGGGACCTGTGGACGAAGTCCGTCCCTCTGACCTGCTCCCTGCCCGTGGGCGTGGTGCTGACGATTCCCGCCGCCGGCAGCGAGACCAGTGACTCCGCCGTCCTCACCAACGATGAAAACATGGTCAAGCGTGGTCTGAGTTCCGACCTTCACCGGCCCCGGTTCGCCATCATGGACCCGGAACTCACCGCCACCCTCCCCAGGTTTCAGGTGACCTGCGGCGTAGTGGATATCATGATGCACACCATGGACCGTTACTTCAACCCGGTCACCACCAACGCTCTCACCGACGAAATCGCCGAGGGGTTGCTGCGCACCACGGTCCGCAGCGCCCGGCAGGCGCTGGAGACACCCGGCGATTACCAGGCCATGAGCGAACTGATGTGGGCAGGCTCTCTCTCCCACAACGGCCTCACCGGCCTGGGCGGCCAAAAGGACTTCGCTCCCCACCAGCTGGGCCACGAGCTCAGCGCCAAATATGATGTGGCCCACGGCGCCTCTCTGTCCTGCGTCTGGGACAGCTGGGCCCGGTACTGTGTGGACACCAATCCCAGCCGCTTTGCCCAGTTCGGCCGAAATGTCTGGGGCCTGGACCCCACCGGCAAGAGCGATAAGGAGCTGGCTCTTGAATCCATCGACACCACAGCGGCCTTCTTCCGCTCCCTTGGCATGCCCACCTGCCTGTCCGAGCTGGGCTGCGGTGTGCTGTCCGAGGAGACGCTGGAGGAACTGGCTCACCGCTGCACCTTCTTTGGCGCCCGTACCATTGGCACGTTCCGTATCCTGAGCTATGATGATATCTTGGCTATTTACCGCATGACCAACCGATAAGTGTGAAAAAGGGCCTGTACGTTTGTACAGGCCCTTTTTACGCTTAACAGTGCCAATTGATTTTGGCTGGGTTTTCCTCGTCGGGCACCGCTGCCTCTTGAAGGGACGCCAGCATCTTGGCCATTTCCTCCGCAGCCAGAGTGTCGTAAACGGCTGGCTTCTCCTCCAGACCCACCCGTTCATAGATTATGGCCGCCGCCGCATAAAAAGTGAATCCCAGAGCCCCAGTAGGGGTCTGTATGACAGCGCAAGCGGTGGATATGGCCCGGGCGGCGGCCTGGGCGGTCTCTCCCTCCGTCTCACGGGCCATTTGGGCGGCCCGTTTCAGCAGAGGCTTTACTTCCCGCAGAGGCCGATCTCCTCTCAGATAGGCTCTCACTCCAGCCAAAACCTCCTGGAAGCCAGTGTTTTCAGGGCAGGCCTTCTCGTAGACAGGCAGAATGTGGACCTCGGTATAGTCCGTGGCCCAGGCTGCCAGGGTCTGGACGCTCTGGGTCTCGATCACGCTCATCATGGCCACAACAGACGGGTCATCCACCCTGCCCAGCATTTTTCTCAGTTTCGCCACATTGCACGCCTCCTCTCTTTGATATTTTATCACAGCTCTTTCCGAAATACCAAGAAAAGTACGGTCTTAGCTCCCTCACGCTCATCAGCCTGAGTCTTTCTTATCATTACCGTCCACAGCTCGTCCTCTTTTCTTTTCTTTCAAAATATGATATGCTGTTGAGCAACATAGAAATAAGATTTTGAGGTGCTTTCCATGGAAAAGTTATACGAAGAGAATCCGTATCGAACCAAATTCACGGCCACGGTGGAGTCCTGCGTCCAGAGTAAGAAGGGGTTTGACATTTGGTTGGACCAGACCGCTTTCTACCCCGAGGGGGGCGGCCAGCCCTACGACCTGGGCGTGCTGGGCAATGTCAACGTGCTGGAAGTTCACGAGCGGGATGGCCGCGTGGTCCATACCTGCGACGCCCCTTTGGAACTCGGCTCCAAAGTAGAGGGGCAAATCGACTGGGAGCGGCGCTTTGACCTGATGCAGCACCACTCCGGTGAGCACATCGTCTCCGGTCTGGCCCACGCCAAGTGGGGCTGCGACAATGTAGGCTTCCACATGGGGGCCGACGTCATCACCATCGACCTGAATGTGCTGCTGGACGAGGAGCAGCTCCGGGAATTGGAAACCGAGGCCAACCGCTACATCTGGGAGGATCATTCCATTGTCATCACCTACCCCTCTCCCGAAGAACTGGAGACGCTGGAGTACCGCAGCAAGAAGACCCTCACCGGCCGGGTGCGGATCACCTCCTTTCCCGGGGCGGATACCTGCGCCTGCTGCGGCACCCATGTTTCCTCCTCTGGTCAGGTCGGCTTCGTCAAGCTGCTGTCCGCCCAGAAGTTCCGGGATGGCGTGCGCATTGAGCTGGTCTGCGGCGGCCGTGCCCTGCGCTATGTCAACAGCGCTATGGATCAGAACCGTCAGGTGTCCAACCTGCTGTCCGCCAAGGTTTTTGAGACCGGCGCGGCGGCCGCCCGGCTGCTGGAGGAAAACGCGGCCCTGAAATCCCGCATTCTGACCATGGAAGAGGCGCGCTTCGCCGCTCTGGCCCGGGAATACGCCGGAGCGGGCGATCTGGTTCTCTTTGAGGAGGATCTGTCCCCCGACGGTCTGCGGCGGCTGTGCGACAGCCTGCTCCAGACCCGGACCGGCCGGTGCGCCTGCTTCTCCGGCCGCGACGGTCAGGGCTACAAGTATGCTATTGGGCAGAAGGACGGCGACCTGCGAACGCTTACTAAGGAGCTGAATCAGACACTCAACGGCCGCGGCGGCGGCAAGCCCAACTTTGTCCAGGGCTCTGTCCAGGCCAGCCGCGAGCAAATCGACCTGTTTTTCGCCCAGCGGTAGATTTTCGTTTAAGGAGCTTTTATGGAATATACCACCTACCAGCTACTCTGGTTCTTTTTGATTTATGCCTTTCTGGGCTGGCTCGCGGAAACTGCCCTGGCGGCGGCTAAAAAGCGGCGTCTCATCAACCGGGGCTTTCTCAACGCTCCCTTCTCCCCGGTCTACGGTCTGGCGGCAGTGCTGTTCGCCCTCTTCCTGCCCGAGCTGCGGCAAAATCCCTTTTTTCTGTTTCTGTTCGGCATGATCCTGGCCACCGGTCTGGAGCTGTTCACCGGTATTTTACTGGAGCACCTCACCGGTCAGAAGTGGTGGGACTACTCCGGCCAAAAGTTTCAGTTTGAAGGCTGCATCTGCCTGAAATACTCTCTGATCTGGGGACTGTGCGCCCTTCTGTCCCTCTTTGTGGTCAATCCCCTGCTGGTCACCTTATCCGGACTCATTCCCCAGGACGTTGGTCGGATTATCCTGCTGACGGTCTATCTTCTGTTGGCGCTGGACCTCTCCACCTCCCTTACCGCCCTGTTTCAGCTCAACGGCAGTCTGAAAGAACCGGACGACCTGTCCCGCTTTCTGCGGCGGCTCACCAATGCTCTGGACACCGCCGTCACCCGATCCGTCCAGCGCCGTATGGCCCGGGCCTACCCCCTTCTGGAGAAGGAGCGCCTGCGGGAAAACGCCGCTCAACGCAGGGGCAAAGCGGACAGTACCGTTTTCGCCCAGGGCTGCTGCTTCTATAAGCTGGCCTGTCTGTTCTTCATCGGCGCCTTTCTGGGCGACGTCATTGAGACCATCTTCTGCCGCATCACCACTGGGGTATGGATGAGCCGCTCCAGCGTGGTCTACGGCCCCTTCTCCATCGTGTGGGGACTGGGCGCCGTCCTGCTCACCGCCGTGCTGTACAAGTACCGGGAGCGCAGCGACAGCTACATCTTTCTCATCGGTACCGTGGTGGGCGGGGCCTACGAATACCTCTGCTCCGTCTTCACCGAGCTGGTTTTCGGCACCGTCTTCTGGGATTACAGCCACCTGCCCTTCAACCTGGGCGGCCGCATCAACCTGCTGTACTGCTTCTTCTGGGGCATCGCCTCGGTGGTGTGGCTCAAGGGAATTTATCCCCGGCTGTCCGGGTGGATCGAGAAGCTCCCCATCCGAGCGGGCAAGCTCGGCACTTGGGCGCTTATTGTCTTTATGGTGTGCAACGCCGCCGTCTCCTGCCTGGCTCTGGCCCGGTACACCGAGCGGAACACCAGCCCCGCGCCCTCCCAGACCGAGCTTGGGACCCTGCTTGACCGCCGCTTCCCCGACGAGCGGATGGAGCGTATCTACCCCAACGCCATTCTGGTGGAGGACTAAAACTCTTTGGGCCCCAAGGGCTCCCGTCCTATGTAAACCGCAGGTTAGCAGAACTCCAACCGCCGGGCGGTGGCCAAATTTCCCGTATTCTGCTATGCTCAGGGCAAAGAAGGAGGTCGATGACCATGACGACCGGACAACGGATTGCCGCCAAGCGAAAGGAAGAAAATCTGTCCCAGGAGAGCCTGGGCGAGGTGCTGGGGGTCTCTCGCCAGTCTATTTATAAATGGGAGAGCGATTCCTCTCTGCCTGAAATCGACAAGCTGGTGGCCATGAGCCGCCTGTTCCATGTCTCGGTGGGCTGGCTGTTAGGGGTTGAGGAGGAGCCGGAGACCCCGGACAGCGGCGCGCTCTCTGAAAGCCAAATGAAACTGGTGGAGGAGATTTTAAGCCGCTACCAGCAGGCCAATCAATCCACCCTCAGCGAAGAGCAGCAGGCCCAGGTGGACCGGCTGGTGGAGCAGAAGCTGTCGGAGCGTCCCAGGCCCCGCCGCAGAAGGTGGCCCTACGTTCTGGCCGCCCTGGCGGCGGTCTGGGGCGGCTGGACCCTGCTGGATCGTTTGGAGCGGGTGGACCAGCAGTACAACACCTTGGCCAGCTCAGTGAACAACGTCACCTACTCGGTAAACAGCCAGATCGGCACCATCACAAACCGGGTGGAGGAGGTGCTGAAAGGCATCAATGACCTGACCGCCGACTACGGCACTGAGCTGGTCTCCGCCGACCTGGCCCAAAATACAGTCACCTTCTCCCTCCGGGTGGTGCCCAAGACCTATGTGGAGGGGATGGAGGTCCTCTTCCTGGCCGACACTGGGAATGGCCCCCAGGAGTTCCAGGGCCAGGAAGGCCCGGGCCGGGAGTTTACCGCCCAAATCACCTGTGAGCTCACCGACAGCATCACCCTCTCCGCCGTCCTGGTCACCGGGGACACCCGTCAGACCCAGCTGCTGGACAATTACAGCGGCTTGTACAGTTCCAGCCTGCCCACGGCGGACATGAATCTGAACTTCGGCAACCTGTGGCCCACGGAGATCAGCGAGGACGGAAAATTCCACCTGGATGAGATGGTGGACATGGTCCACCTATTCGGCAGTAGCGTCTCCGCCGTCAACACCAAGTTTGGTGAGGTCTCCATCCGGGAGTTCAAGCTGGGCCTGTTCCAGAACCGGAAGCTGGTCCAATGGCTGGAGCCCTGCGAAAAGCCGGACAATTACCACACCAATCTGGACAAGGATGAGGGCCAATTCTTCCGTCAGCCCGAGCTGGCCCTCACCGTGGAGGAGGGGGACACCCTCATCTATGCCGCCCTGGTCACCGACCAGTACGGCCGCCAGGCCATCGTCCCCGGCTTTCCCTGGGTCACCCGGGAGGGGGACACACTGGAACACGCCGGAGGCGACGGCACCGACTATTTCGACGTCAGCAACTACACCTTTTAAATTGAGCAAGAAAGAGTGATCCAAATGAAACGACTGTCCTCCCTGTTCCTATCCCTGATGCTGCTGTTCAGCCTCACCGGCTGCGCCGACGATATGATGTACGGTGTAACCGTCGTCACCACAGGCGGCTCCTCCCAGAGCCAGTCCGACGCCTCCAACGCAGAAGAATTTCTCCCCACTGAGGGCGGATATTACTACGACCTGGAAAACGTGGTCCTCTATCTGGACGCCTACGGTGAGCTCCCCGACAATTACATCACCAAGAAAGAGGCCCAGGAGCTGGGCTGGCAGGGCGGCTCGGTAGAGAAGTACTTGGAGGGAGCCGCCATCGGCGGCGACCGCTTCGGCAACCGGGAAGGCCTGCTGCCCAAGGAGCAGGGGCGCAGCTACACCGAGTGCGACCTGAACACCCACGGTGAGAGCAGCCGGGGGGCCGAGCGGCTCATTTTCTCCAACGACGGGCTGTACTTCCACACCGAGGACCACTACGAGACCTTTACCGAGGTCCGGGTGGAGAACGGCCAGGTGGTGGAGGGATGAGGACTGTCCACCTGGACTGCGCCCGGATGACCGACCGGGAGGCCACCCACGACGAGCTGGCCCGGGCCCTGGACTTTCCCGCCTGGTACGGCCGCAACCTGGACGCCCTGTACGACCTGCTGACTGAGTCAGGGCCCACCCGCCTGATTCTGGACCATTCCCAGGCCCTGGCGGCGTTGGGCTCCTATGGCCAGGCCCTGCTGAACACTCTGCGGGACGCCGCAGAAAAGAATCCCAATCTTGAACTGACCATTGCTTGAACTTTAGTCGATACGACCAGGGTCCTCTCAGCGAGGGCCCTGGTCCTGTTTTTCCGTCATTTTCTCCAATACCTCCACATTCCCTGCCAGTCTCTGGTTGGTCGGCTCCAGGGACAGGGCTTTTTTCGCCTCTTCCAATGCCTCTGCAGGCCGTCCGGTATGATAAAATGCCACGGAGCGCAGGTCGTGGGGCAGGCTGCCCCACGGGGCCGCCTCGCAGATATAGGTTCGGGGCCGTTCGGTAATCTCCAGAGCACAGCCGGTGAAGTAGAGGACCCCCTCCCAATTTTCCTGCTGGTACAGCAGGTAGGCCAGGTCCAGATAGGGCTCCCGCAGGTGGGGGGCCTCGGCCACCGCCCGGAGATACCAGTCCCGGGCTGTGTCCGGCTCCCCTTTTTCGGCGTAAGCCCGGGCGATATACCGCATGGAGGCCGCCCGTTCGTCCCTCCAGATCGCCTTTGGCATGGACAGATGCCGCTTCAAAGTGAGAATGCAGTCATCCCAGCGGCCTCGAAACAGATATTCCCGGCCCAGGTAGTGGGCGTTTCGGTCGTCCTCCGGGTCCTCCGCCACCGACAGCTCCAGCAGCGGTAAATACTGGCCCCGGGACTTAGCCGGGTCCGGATGGTGGTCCAGCTGGACCCCGTCGGCTACCACCATGGGCCCCGGCCGCCCACTCCCGGTCCAGGCCAGGACCTCGTGGACCGGATGGACCCACCGGTAGCCCTGCCGGGCGTGAATCTTCTCGTACCAGAACACCACTCCCTCGGAGCCGTCCGGATTGAAGGACCAGGTGTAGCGGTAGGTGGCCTGGCCCGCGCCGGAAAACCAGACCTCCTCCAGTTTCTCCCTCCAGCCCGGGTGGAACACCTCATCCAGGTCCGTACACACGCAGATGTCCGCACTCTCCGGCACCAGCTCCATGGATCGGTTGCGGGCGGTATCGAACCGCCAGGGGGCGATGGTCTCCACCGTCACCTGGGCCCCTCTGGCCAGCAGCTTTTCCACCGTCCCATCCGTGGAGCCGGTATCCAGCACCACAATGTCGTCCGCCTCGGACATGGAGTCCATCCAGCGGTCCACAAATTGTTCCTCATTTTTGCAAATGGCGTAGACGCAGACACGATAGTTTCCCATATCACACCTCGTTTTGTTTAAGGAGCGCCGCCCAAAAGGGCAGCGCTCCTTTGAATGCCGCGTTATTCTTAGTCCACGGAGAAGGACACGTCGTCAATGTCCGCAGACTGGCCGCCGTTGGCCGTTACCACAAACTGAAGCCGGGCGAAGGTCGCCGCTGCGGGGGCCTGCGTGGTAATGCCCCGGTAGTAACCGAATTCCCGGTCGGCGTTGGGCATATCCTGCTGCCGGATGGAGATGGTCAAGCCGTTCTGGCTCAACCCTTGGTTATTCATAAAGGTGACGGTGGCTACCAGTCCCACCTGGGCTCCCTCGCCGTGGGCGAAGAAGGAGAAGTCGAAGAAGCAGCCGCTGGTGATGGGAATATCCTGGTGCAGCTCACCGCCGTCGGTCAGATTTACTGAGGAATTTCCAGAGTGGACGCGGCCCTGGGCCGTGACCGGGGATACCTTCTCTGCGTCAGTGGTATTCCAGCTGGTGGGGACGCCGTTACTCTGGAAGGACTCCATTCCGCCGTTACGGACCAGCTCACCCATGGACTGGCAGGGGCAGGTGCAAGTACCGGTCGGGCCAGTGGGACCGGTTGGGCCGGTCGCTCCAGTCTCTCCCCGAGGCCCAGTGGGGCCGGTCGGACCGGTGGCTCCAGTCTCTCCCCGAGGCCCTGTGGGGCCGGTCGGACCGGTGGCTCCAGTCTCTCCCCGAGGCCCTGTGGGGCCGGTCGGGCCGGTCGCTCCCCGAGGCCCGGTGGGACCAGTCGGGCCGGTCGCTCCGTTCTCACCCCGAGGCCCGGTGGGGCCGGTCGGGCCGGTCGCTCCGTTCTCGCCCCGAGGCCCGGTGGGACCAGTCGGGCCGGTCGCGCCGTTCTCACCCCGAGGTCCGGTGGGGCCGGTCGGCCCGGTCGCTCCGTTCTCACCCCGAGGTCCGGTGGGGCCGGTCGGCCCGGTCGCTCCAGTTTCTCCCCGAGGCCCGGTGGGGCCGGTCGAACCGGTGGCTCCAGTCTCTCCCCGAGGCCCGGTGGGACCGGTCGGGCCGGTCGCTCCGTTCTCACCCCGAGGCCCGGTGGGACCGGTCGGGCCGGTCGCTCCGTTCTCGCCCCGAGGCCCGGTGGGACCAGTCGGGCCGGTCGCACCGTTCTCGCCCCGAGGCCCGGTGGGGCCGGTCGGGCCGGTCGCACCGTTCTCGCCCCGAGGCCCTGTGGGGCCGGTCGGGCCGGTCGCACCGTTCTCGCCCCGAGGCCCGGTGGGGCCGGTCGGGCCAGTGGCCCCTCTCGGACCGGTCGGACCGGTAGGCCCCGTAGGACCGGTAGGACAGCAAGGACAGATGCAGAAGCAGAACCGGCCGCATCGATCATCACAGCGGCAGCGGTCATCACAGTCGTGGCGGTCATCACAGTCACAGTGGTCAGGGCAGCGACCGGGACGCGAGTCAGGAGGACAGGCCCCCATGCCCCCGTTCAGATAGGCGGTAACGCCCTCCTCCCGGCGGCGGCGCTCCCAGTCGGAAGCATCATATCGTTTCATAAGCACTCCTTTGCATATGGTCAAAACTTATTGTGGCATGCGCCACTTGCCCATTCTATGCGCATCCACCCTGCCGCGCCCCTTTACACCTTCCTCGCTTTCTGTCATAATATAAGAGAACAAAAAAGGGGGAACCGCCCATGAAACAATATGTGATTGCCTTGGACCAGGGCACCACCAGCAGCCGCTGCATTCTCTTCGACCGGGAACAGAACATCATCGGCGTGGCCCAGCGGGAATTTACCCAGCACTACCCCAAACCCGGCTGGGTGGAGCACGACCCCATGGAGATCTGGTCCAGCCAGTACTCCGTCCTCACCGAAGTGCTGGCCCAGTCCGGGGTGGCCCCGGAGGAAGTGGCCGCCATCGGTATCACCAACCAGCGGGAGACCACCATCGTCTGGGACAGGCACACCGGCCGCCCGGTGTACAACGCCATCGTCTGGCAGTGCCGCCGCACTGCCGGGTTGTGCGAGGAGCTGAAAAAGGACGCGGAGCTGACCGAGTACATCAAGGAGCACACCGGCCTGCTGGTGGATGCCTACTTCTCCGCCACCAAGCTGAAGTGGATTCTGGACCACGTGGAGGGGGCCCGGGAGAAGGCGGAGGCCGGAGACCTGCTCTTCGGCACGGTGGACTCCTGGCTGGTGTGGAAGCTCACCGGCGGCAGGGTCCATGTCACCGACTACACAAACGCCAGCCGCACCATGCTCTACGACATCCGAAATCTATGTTGGGACAGACGGATCTGTGACACCCTGGGCATCCCGCAAACCATGCTGCCCGCGGTCTGCAACTCCAGCCAGGTGTATGGGACCGTCAATCTCCAGGGGGTGGAGGTGCCCATCGCCGGTATCGCGGGGGACCAGCAGGCCGCCCTCTTCGGCCAGACCTGTTTTGCGCCCGGCGAAGCCAAAAACACCTACGGCACCGGCTGCTTCCTGTTGATGAATACAGGAAATACCCTGTATCGCAGCCAAAACGGCCTGCTGTCCACCATCGCCATCGGCCTGAACGGAAAGGTCCAGTACGCCCTGGAGGGCTCCGTCTTTGTGGGCGGGGCGGTCATCCAGTGGGTGCGGGACGAGCTGCGGTTCATCACCGAGGCCAGGGATGCGGAGTACTACGCGTCGAAAGTCCTCGACACCGGCGGAGTTTATTTGGTTCCCGCCTTTACCGGCCTGGGAGCGCCCCACTGGGACATGTACGCCCGGGGAGCTCTGGTGGGGCTGACTCGGGGCACCACCCGGGAGCACATCATCCGGGCCGCCCAGGAATCCATCGCCTATCAGGTCTACGACCTGGTGGAATCCATGGAGAAGGACACCGGCATCTTCCTGTCCGCCCTCAACGCCGACGGCGGAGCCAGCCGGGACAAATTTCTTATGCAGTTCCAGTCCGATATTCTGAACAAGCCCGTCCGCCGCCCCGCCATCCGGGAGACCACCGCCCTGGGGGCCGCCTATCTGGCCGGTCTGGCTGCCGGAGTCTGGTCCGGTCTGGACGAGATCCGGGCTCTGAGAACCCTGGACCAGCAGTACCAGCCCAACATGGAGGAGCCCGTCCGGGAAAAGCTGCTCCGGGGCTGGCACAAGGCCGTGGGCCGCAGTCTGGACTGGGCGGAGCACGAGGACGAATAAAGGAGCGACCAATTTGAACGATATTCTCATCCCCACCATGCTCTTCTGGGAGAATGGCAATACCTGGTACGGCAGTAAGGGAAACGCCCGGTTCTACATCCAGCCCGTCAAGCACGAGCCCCCCGAGGACGATCCGGAGGGGCAGGCCCACACCACTCTGGATGTGGAACTCTGGCGGGGACCGCTGACGAAGGCTCTCAGCGAAATCATCGCCACCGCCTCTTTTCCCCTCAGTGAGGAGGGGCTGATCCAAACCACCGCCTGGCTGGAGGAGCGGGCCGCAGAATTGAATCCATAACAAAACGAGCACATCCGCAATGCGGATGTGCTCGTTGTTTGTTCGGCCATCAGGCCAGCTCCGGTCCCCGGGATACCGCCAGCTTCAGCAAAACAGGGGTGCACAGAGCGGCGGCAATGACGCTGAGGATTACGGCGGGCAGAATGGCCGGATCGATCATACCGGCGTCTATGCCCTTCTGCGCCACCATGAGGGCCACCTCGCCCCGGGCCACCATACCGATCCCTACCACCAGAGACTGGTGCCTGCTCATGCCGCACAGCCGTCCGGCCAGACCGCAGCCGATGATTTTGGACACAATAGCGGTCAGCACCAGCAGCACCGCAAACACTACGATAGATTGGTTCATGGTGGTCAGGTCGGTCTTCATGCCTACACTGGCAAAGAACACCGGCGTAAAGACCATGTATGAGGTGACGGTGAACTTTTTGGCTACGAACTGGCGGGACTTGGTCACGTTGCACAGGATCAGCCCGGCGAAGTATGCGCCGGTGATATCAGCCACGCCGAAAAAGGCTTCGGCGCAGTAAGCCATGAGCAGACAGAAGGCAAGCGCCCATACGGCCACCCGGCGGCTGTGCCAGTGCTCCACGGAGATATAGCCGAACAGCTTGCGGACCACCAGTCCCACCGCCAGGGTGAAGACGAAGAATAGGGCGATTCGGACCAGCACCGCCAATGGGCTGGAGCTACCATCGCTGAATCCGCTGAGGACGGACAGCACGATGATACCCAAAATATCGTCGATGAGGGCAGCGCTAAGTAACGTGGTCCCTGTTCGGGTCTTCAGCTTGCCCATCTCGTTCAGTGTCTCCACCGTAATGGACACCGAGGTGGCCGAGAACACCGAGCCCACGAAGGCGGCCTTCAGCACACTGTAGTAGGTGAACTCCTCAATAAAAAATACGTAGTACAGCCCGCCGCACAGAATCAGGGGCACCACTACGCCCAGAGATGCCACGGCAAAGGCCTGGCCGCCCGTCTTCTTAAGATCCTCCAGGTTTGTGTCGATTCCAGCGGTGAACATGAGCATGATAACGCCGATCTCCGCTGTCTTGACCAGAAAATCGGTGCTGTGCAGCACGCCAAAGCCGCTGGGGCCTAAAATAATACCCGCCAGCAGGGCTCCCACCACCTGGGGCAGGTGGATTTTCTCCGTGACCAGTCCGCACAGTTTGGTGGACAACAAAATCAGAGCCAACAGCAGCAAGTAGGTATATGAATCCATAATATAACCCTCCAAGCATAGTTCCAGCACAAGATCATGGAAGCGGCTTTACCTTTGGCGATTCCCGTATTATACGACTTATTTTCCAAAAGTCAAATGAAAAATGCCTGCCCGCAATGCGGACAGGCATTTTATTTTTCAGCAATTCCGGCAAACACTTATCCTACAACACGCTTCTATGGCGTTTTACATGAATGCATTTTTGGCTTCATTTGTTCCAATATTCTCCAATTTAACCCATATTTTCCCTTTTTATAGTAATTTCCGTGATAACAGGCCGCAATTCCGAAAAGTCAGGCCACACTTTCCTCCCGCTTTCCTTTATCCTTACAGTATTAGGAGGGAACATTGTGGAATCAGCAACTAATTTGTCGAAAAATTTGAAGACCTTCCGGAATCTCCGCCATATGTCCCAAATTGACTTTGCCAATGAACTTGGAATTTCAAAATCCACCCTGCACGAGATCGAACACGGCAAGCGTCCCACCTTAGATACCGTCTGCTGTATTTCCGAACACTTAGGCGTTCCTGTCTCCGTTCTGCTTTCGGATGCCTTTCCGCCCACTCAGATGGGCATTTTAGTCTGCCTGATTCAAGGGTTCGACTGGTTTTCAAAATCCCCTCCAGAGGAACAGGAAGCGCTTCTTTCCAGTCTTCAACAGCTCAGCCTTTCTCTGGCAAAGATGAAAGACCGCTTGGGGGCGATGCCATGAGCTGCAACGAACAATTGATCCGCCTTGGGATTACGCCAAACTATGTTGGGTTTCGGCAGACCAGTTCCGCAGTAGGTCTGGTTCAGCAGGAACCGGAGCTGTTGTTTTTAGTCACCAAGCGGGTCTATCCTTCCGTAGCCAAGCAGTTTGGCACCAGCTGGAAGGCTGTGGAGCGCAACATCCGCTCCGTCATCTCCATCGCCTGGGAGCGGAATCCGGATTTGCTTCGGGAGATGGCTGGGTATCATCTGGATGCCAAGCCTACCGCCTCCCAGTTCATCGCTATCCTGGCCTACTATGATGTTTAATGTCCCAGCCTCCCATGCGCTTGATCTGCATACTCAAAGCTGGCCCTGGAATCGGTGTGGTCAAAGATCAGGTGCTCCCGCTCCCAGAAGCGGTAGCGGACCAACGCAGTCAGGCTCTCATGGATGGTACGGGTCATATGTCCGGACGCCGGCGCTTGCAGAGGCTGCTCTGACCCTTGGATCAAATCCACGGCCAGTTTCAGGTTACCCTGGCGGATCACCGCCCCGTCCTTTGACCAGTTTTCCACCCGCACCCCCTGATAGGTGGCCAGCCGGTAGGACCGACCCCCAAAGCGAATCTGGCAAATACAGCCGGTAAAGCCGCCGATGAGCATTGGAATGTGCGCGATGGACAGCATCAGGCTGCCCCGCTGACGGTCCCGCCAGCTGCACTGGGTCCACAGATAGGCCCGTGGGAAGGATCGGCCCCGGTCGCACTCGATATACCCCATCCCGTCATGAAACAGCTCCGGTCTCCCGTTGAGTTCCAGCAATCCGTCCACCGAGTGCCCCATGCTGAGGACTCCGTGGACACATTGGAGGCCCGGCACATGTCGGAAGGGCCCCATGATATCCGACTCCAGAGGAGTGAAGGGGCCGTACCGCAAGTCCCCTCTCAGCGAAACGTTCTCCTCCGCCAGGTCCAGATGGACCCCGTCCTGCGCGAACCAGTTATTTCCCACCCGCACCTGGAACTGATCGCGCCGGGCGTCAAAGTCTTTCTCCGGAAAGGTAAACATCCAGGAGTTTTCCGGGGTAATAACCTGGATGGACGCCGTTCGATCCCCGTTTTTCCACTGATGGAGGGCGGGAATGACAGCCAGCTCCCCTTCTGTTCCCTGGTGTTTCAGATACCAGCCCTCGAAATATGGCCCCCGACGGCCCGCTCCATGATAATACTGCATTACTTCTCCTCCGGTCCCAGCCCATCCTGGCACAAGTTTCTGGCCAACTCCGGGTCATCCGTGACCAGACCGTCCACTCCCAGGTCCAGCGCCCGGCGGATTTCCCCTCTGGTGTTGACCGTCCAGGCGCAGATTTTCTTTCCCTGGGCGTGGGCCTCGTCCACCGCATCCCCGGTCATGGCGTTGACATCCAGGCTGTACCCATCCGCCCAGTCCGCCGCAGCCTCCGGAAGGTGCTCTCCGATATAGACCGTCTCCAGGTCGGGGGCCAAGGCCTTCACTCTCTGGAGCAGCCCCTCGCAGGAAGAAGCCAGGACGCACTGCTCCTCCGCCCCCTTCTCCCGGATCAGCGCTACCGTCCGGTCGGCCAGGTCTTCCCGGCAGCCGTCGGCTTTCAGCTCGATCATCAGGGCAATGCGGCCCTGAGCCGTATCCAGCATCTCCTCCAGCGTAGGGATGCACTCCCCTTGAAACTCATCTGAATACCAGCCTCCGGCGTCCAGACCCTGGGCCGACTTACAGTCCAAGTCCCACACCTTCCGTTCCAGACCCGCGGTCCGGCCAAAGCTGTCGTCATGGAGGACGATCAGCGCCCCGTCTCCGGTCTGGCGGACGTCGATCTCCGCCATATCGGCCTTGGCGGCAATGGCCCTCTCCAGAGCAGCCAAGGTGTTCTCCGGGGCCTTTGCCGCCCCCGCTCGATGGGCAATGACGACGGTTTTCGTCGACGAATTCTCATATCGCTCCGCAACCCTGCGGTCCGCCCTCTCCCTTCCGTCTGCGGTGCCGGCGGTCTCCTGAGGCTGGAGTCCCAGCACAGCCAGGGCGGTTAGGAAGGTCAGGCCCACCAGTGCCAGTTCGATCCGCGGCCCCCGTTGTTTCATGTCCGCTCCCTCCTCTTCTCCGGGGTAGTATGCGGCGTTCTGCCTGAAAATATAAAAAGAACACCGCTTCGGCCCC
>Ga0129308_1002147_pt1 | contig 17628 bp, 12 predicted proteins | sample L827metagenome_FD_94440 | JGI IMG/M metagenome (GOLD analysis project Ga0129308, IMG submission 94440) | Ring-tailed lemur group fecal microbial communities from Wisconsin, USA - L827 metagenome | ecosystem: Host-associated > Mammals > Digestive system > Large intestine > Fecal | place: USA... | reverse complement strand
CTGAAAAAGCATCCCGACTATCGTATAATATGCCTTGACAGCCTTACATACGCAGGAAATCTTTCTACTCTTGAATCGGTGATGAACGAGCCGAATTTCAGATTTGTCAAGGGTGATATCACCGACAGAGAGGCGGTCGATAAGCTGTTTGGCGAGGAAAAAACCGATATCGTTGTCAACTTCGCCGCAGAGAGCCATGTTGACCGTTCTATTGACAATCCGGGCGTATTCCTGCATACAAATATCATGGGCACACAGACGCTTATGGAAGCGTGCAGAAAGTACGGTATACAGCGCTATCACCAGGTTTCGACCGATGAGGTTTACGGCGACTTGCCGCTTGACAGACCGGATCTTTTCTTTACCGAAACCACGCCCATACATACATCAAGCCCTTATTCCGCAAGCAAGGCAAGCGCAGACCTGCTTGTAATGGCATATCACCGCACCTACAAGCTGCCTGTGACTATATCACGCTGTTCAAACAACTACGGACCGTATCATTTCCCCGAAAAGCTGATACCGTTAATGATAATCAACGCTCTTGCAGACAAGCCTCTGCCTGTATACGGCACAGGTGAAAATGTCCGTGACTGGCTGTATGTAGAGGATCACTGCAAGGCTATCGATCTTATTATTCATAACGGCACCGTCGGAGAAGTTTACAACATCGGCGGCCATAACGAGATGAAGAACATCGATATCGTAAAGATAATCCTCAAGGCGCTTGGCAAACCCGAAAGCCTTATTACATATGTAAAAGACCGTGCAGGCCACGATATGAGATATGCTATTGATCCTACCAAGATACACAATGAGCTTGCCTGGAGTCCCGAAACTATGTTTGCAGACGGTATACAGAAGACGATAAAATGGTATCTTGAAAACAGAAGCTGGTGGGAGTCTATCATATCGGGCGAATATCAGCAGTATTACGAAAAGTTCTACGGAGGCATAAGATGAGCAAGATAAAAGTAACGCCGACTTCTATCGACGGGCTTGTTATTATAGAGCCGAAAGTGTTCAGAGATAACAGAGGCTACTTTGTTGAAACCTATAACGAGAACGAGTTCAAAGAAAACGGTATAGACGCCGTATTCGTTCAGGATAATCAGTCCCACTCGACAAAAGGAGTGCTGAGAGGACTTCACTTTCAGAAGAAAAACCCTCAGGGCAAGCTCGTCAGAGTGATAAAAGGAAAGGTTCTTGATGTTGCTGTCGATCTTCGTGCGTCAAGCAAGACCTTCGGCAAATGGGAGTCTGTAATTCTGTCCGATGAAAATATGCTCCAGTTCTATATCCCTGAGGGATTTGCACACGGCTTTGTAGTGCTGTCGGACGAAGCAACATTCACATATAAATGCACACGCTTCTACGATCCTACCGATGAGGGCGGCATACTGTGGAACGATCCCGATATCGGAGTTGATTGGCAGCTCGGTGATATAGAAGAAGTAATTCTCAGCGAAAAGGATAAGAACCGTGAGACCTTGAAGGAAAGCGGTTTCAGGTTTGACAATCTATGAAAATACTTGTAACCGGAGCGTCGGGATATATCGGACGGCACGTTGTGACGCATCTTGCCGACAACGGACATGAAGTCATAGCGTCGGATATCGTGAACAATGGGATAGACGGGAGATGCACCTTCTGCGATGAGCCGATTTTTTCCGGCAAGGATAATATATATGAACTGCTCGGCAAACCCGATGTATGCATACATATGGCGTGGAAAGACGGATTCGTTCATAACTCACCCGAGCATATGAAAAACCTTTCTTCACATTTCATTTTTCTTAAAGATATGATCGACGGCGGACTTCCTATGCTGTCGGTGATGGGCACTATGCACGAGGTCGGATATTTTGAGGGCGCTATCGACGAGAACGCTCCCTGCGCACCGCTGTCACAGTACGGTATAGCCAAGAATGCGCTCAGACAGGCGCTGCTCGGATATACCGCTGACCCTGAGTGCAAGACGGTACTTCACTGGCTCAGAGCGTATTACATCTGCGGCGACGACAGCAAAAACAACTCGATTTTTGCAAAGCTGCTTGCCGCAGCCAAAGAGGGCAAAAAGACATTTCCGTTCACATCGGGAAAAAACAAGTACGACTTTATAGATGTAAAGGAGCTTGCAAGGCAGATATGCGCCGCAAGCATACAAAGCGAAATAAGCGGTGTGATAAACTGCTGTACGGGCGAACCCGTTTCACTCGGCGAAAAGGTTGAAGGCTTTATAAAGGAAAACGATCTTGATATTACTCTTCAGTACGGAGTATTCCCCGACAGAAAATACGATTCGCCCGTTGTATACGGCGACGCTACAAAAATAAAGGAAATAATGAAGAACTATCATGGATAATTACGATTCAGTTTACAGCGACAAATACCGGGTTGCGATATACCTGTTTTTTGATAAGAACGGTATCGTTGATGAGTATGTTACCCACTATCTGCGTGCATTGCAGGGCATAACAAGCGAGCTTATCGTTGTCTGCAACGGCAAGCTGACCGTAAGCGGCAAGGAAAAGCTGGAAGCGGTGTGCACAAAAGTGCATCAGCGCTATAATAAAGGCTTTGACGGCTGGGCTTATAAGGATGTCATTGATAATGTCATAGGCTGGGAAAAGATCAAAAATATCGATGAGCTTATTATCACCAATAACACGCTGTACGGTCCGTTAGTACCCTTTGGCGAGATGTTTGCGCAGATGGACAGCTCAAGAGCAGACTTCTGGGGTATTCAGAAGCGCTATGAGGACAAGAGCCTGAAGACCTTTCTCGGCAAACCTACGGTACACGGATATATGCCCGACTTTACCCCGTCAAACTTCTGGGTAATAAGGAAAAACGCATTGCTGTCAAAGGCGTTCAAGGAGTTCTGGGACAAACTTCCGCCCCTAAACTCCTATGAAGATTCCTGCCTTTACTGTGAGCCGGTGTTCTCTAAGAGCCTTGTAGACGCAGGACTTGTTATGGATACTTATGTCGGTGATGAACGGCGTTTTTCCTGTACTTCTCCCACAGAGGCGGATACATATTATCAGCTGAGCGAAGAGCAGGTTCCCGTAATAAGAAGAAAGACCTTCTTCAATCCGATGAGCCTTTATCTCAAGTGCGATAATGCCGACAATGCAGTTAAGTCGCTTGATTATATTAAAGAAAACACCGATTTTGACACCGGCATAATATACGAAAATATGTGCAGAACTGCCGATCTGTCGGATTTTCACGACAGACTGCATCTGAACTATATTATACCCCAAACTAAAGGCGAGGCACGGCTTACCGGAAGAAAAACAGCGGCAATATGCTATATCGAGGATATGGATAAGTTGGGTCGTGTCTGCGGTTATCTTTCAAATCTGCCGGAAGGCTCAGATATATATTTTGTAACGGTGTCGCACACAAGCCGTGACGGCATTGCCGCATATTGTGAAGAAAACAATATAACCGCAAAGAAGATAACCGTTACCGATAAGTCGGGCGGCTGGGCAAATGCGATATTCAGAACATCCAGAAAGGTTATCATGGAGGGCGGATATGAATATATCTGCTTCCTGCATGATGTACATATTCAAAATAATAAGTGGCTCCGTACCGAAGAGGCGCTTTGGGACCGCTGTTATAATGCGGTTATCGGCTCTGTGTCGCAGGTAAACGGCATAATAGCTCTGCTTGACGAAAATCGGGAAATGGGCGCTGTATCGGCTATGCCTCCGTACCATGCAGGCTTCTTTGAAGAGGCGGGCGGCAGCTGGGATAAGTATTACAAGCTGACAAGGTGGATATACAATCAGCTTGGACTTACCGTGAGCATGAACGAGTCAAAAACTCCCATATATCCCGTTTGCGGAATGTTCTGGTTCAGACCGGACGCTATGGGTAAATTGCTCTCGCTCAAGATAGATATTGACGAGATGAAAAAAGAGCCGAATCTTATCAAGGCTTACGAGTATATCCCTTATTACGCAATGCAGCAGTCGGGATTCTATCCGGCATACGCAATAAGCGAAACGGACGCACGCTATGAGATAACAAATCTGACTTATATGCTCAGAAGCTACAATGCCGTTGTCGCAAAACATCTCGGACATTGCAACAATATCGAGCACAGAATGTCACAGCTGGACAGAGTGCTTGACACCGACAAGGTGAAAAAAGAGATCGTTATAGAAAAGAAAGCGGAACAGAAAGCAGAGAAATCGGAAAATTATTCGTCGGATGAGATAAATTATATTATTGATTCTGCACCGTTCGGGCTTCTTTTGAAAAAGACGATAAAGCGCCTTGTGCCCAAAAAACTGTGGGCAAAGCTGAGACATATTTTCGGAAAAGATAAGATAGCCTGATATCATCAATTTTAGTTATTACCGGAGGATAGACAAATGATAGTCCCATTTGTTATGACAATGCTGACAACAGCGGATAAACCGTACCTGTGGAGCTTCTATATGCTTATGCAGCTTGCTATGAAGCAAAAGAATGTTATGATAGCGCAGGAAGAATACTTTACACCGCCCTCGGTTTTTGAACAGCAGGGCAGAAAAGAAGTATGCGATGAGAATTTTATGAAGCGTTCAGGCTACAATAAGCCTACCGACGCACAGATAGAACAGCTTGATAAATATGCCGTGCCGAAATCTCTTGAAGAAGAGCTTATAAAGGAAAAAGGATGCCATAATGCGGCACAGATATTCTTCCTTTCGCAAAGATGGGAAAAGTTTGAGGCTCTTATAGAGCAGTTCATAAATGAAATAGAAAGCAAGCACGGCGAAAAGATAGACGCTTTTATGACGCTTTGCCATTATCCTTCGCTTTGCGCTGTTGCCGAAAAGCACGGTATCAAAGTTATACATTTTGAGCTTGGCGCACTCAGAGATCCTGCATATGTAAAGACCGTATATTTCGATTTTCACAATCTCTACGGCGACAGCAGCGCCGAAAGAAGATACAAGAAGTTCTGCGGGTCGGGAAAGAAAAAAGTGCCGATACTTGATAAAAAAACTATCCTTGCGCTTATGTACAATGATAATTTTATGAAGTACCTGACTATGCTCGGCAGAAAGCCCGAATATAAGATGGGCGTAGCTCTCGGCTATGCGACATGGCCTATGTTCCAGGTAAATACATGGATGAACGATGAGGAGCTATTATACCAGGTAAGCAAATACTACAAGCCCGAAGAATTTATAACGAGAAAACATCCTGCCGACCCTGCAAGCGCACAGTATATGAAGTATGATTACAGCAAGGATATTGAATCGACTAATACTGTCGAGTTTATCCTGCGTTGTGAAAGGGTAGTATCGCTTGCCTCCAATGTATCATTTGAGGCTATGCTGTACGGCAGAACGGCTTACACCATGACCTACTACGGTCCTTATTTCAATTCAAAGCATGATATATCGGATACGGCGCTTTGCGAAACGCCCGATGATTATGTAAGCTTTTACACCTTCGGCTATCTGACTCCGTTTGATTTTATACTTGACCTTGAATATATCAAGTGGAGGCTTACAGAGCCTTCGGAAGAAGAGATCTATAATAAGCATCTTGAATATTATCTCAGAAAATACGGACTTAAGCCGACGGACGCTTCTTCCGGTTTATACGGCAAAATTATTTCTGCAAGAAAATTTGATTTGAATAAAGAATATAAATTCGGTACGGCAAGAAAGCCTGCTATGTCGCTTCGTGACTGCCAGATCCAGATAGAAAAGCTGAAAGCGGAGCTTGAAAAGAAAAATGAGCGTATAGCGTCACTGACGAGCGGAAAATAACCAACCACAGGAGGATAACACAAATGTTTGCATATCCCGATAAAACAAAAATAGTTCTGTACGGTACATCAAGAGCAGGAAAGCTTGCGTATTACAAGTACAGATCTCACTTCGGCATTCTCGGATTTATGTCGTCGGGAGCGCAAAGCGGTACATTCTGCGGAATCGATATTCTTCCTAATTCTCAGATCATCCCTCTTTGCAGACAGGGAGTAAAGATAATAGTTATAGACGAGCCCGATAAATGCTGTGCTTCATTATCTCAGAAAAGAGGGCTGAAGTTCTATGACGATTTCCTGCCCGCAGAGTATTTTGAATATGATATGATAGACTGTCTCGGGCTGTACTCTTTATGCGGCAGTGAAGAGTTCGGCAGAGTTCTGCCGCTTCTTATGAGAGATAAGAAGGGCGCTCTGATAAACGGCAACTGCCAGACAGAGCCTATCGCAAAGTATCTCAGCCGCAACGAGCGTTTTTCAAAGCAGTATATTTTTCTTAAAACGACCGTTGTACACAGATTCGACGCAGAAAGCATAAAGATACTTTCCGACAGGGCTTTTCTTGACAGAGTAGCTTTGTTCATCACTCAGAAGATATCGATCAACAACAGTCATTGCAGCGAAGCAAGCTCAGAGCTTATGTATAAAAAACTGCCCGATGACTGCAAAAAGGTGATGATAAACAACTACTGGTTCCAGGGTTATTTCCCTCAGCACAAGAAGAACGAGTACAATGTCCTTACCGATATGTATACTTACGGCGCATTTAACTGGGGAGATGAATTTCTCGACAGTATGGTGCAAAAGGGTATGACCGGCGATGAGATATTCAAGGCTGTCCATACCGACGCCGTTGTCGATGAACAGACGGTAAAGGAGCTGGTGAAGTCTCAGTTTGCGGATATGCGTGAAAGAGAAAAGCCCTGCGATATAAAGATGGCAGACTATATCGAAGAAAACTACAACAAGAGAGTGCTTTTCTACAGATGTAATCACCCTGTAAACGAACTGCTCAAGCTCTCCGCGGAAAAAATACTGAGATTTATCGGTCTGTACAAGGACGATGAAAAAGTAACCTTCCGTTTTGAGTACGGTATGGATTCAAAGCCTATGCTGAAATCGGTAACGGAAACCGTTTACCCTGCCGTTCTTAAATATCTCGGACTTCAGAAGTGCGAACGGGATATGCTGTACAGCGCAATATACGGAGAATTCTGCGATTTTGATATGTATGTAAAGAATTATCTGTCGTTCTGTCACGGCGTATATGTGTCTGACGGTGACTGATATGGTGTTATATCACAGCGTAAGCTTTTTTCAGCTGCTTGAGGTCATACTGCACAGACAAAAGTATCATAAAGACGAAAAAGCGGTGCTTGTGCTGCCCGACTTTATAACCGACAAGCTGCCGGAATATGAAAAGACGGTGCAGAACGGACTTTTTGACGAGGTATATCTTTTCCCTTATCTTCACATACCGCATATCAGCAGAACGGTTGAGCGTACAACGCTCAGAAGCTACGATGAGCTTATTCCGTACCCGATAGAGTCGTTTGACAAGATATATATTGCCGGATGCCATTTTTATTTTTCACTTGTTCCGACAAAGAGAAAAGTACAGTTTACGGTGTTTGAGGACAGCCCCGGTATGATACACAACAGGAACTTCCTTTCAGCTCCGCTGAAAAAACAGTTTCCCGTTCACGCCAAAAAAGCAGACCGCTACGGACTTTTCAGCTTCGATAATAAGTATATAGAGCGTGTTATCGTCAACAGCAGGGACAACAGCGTAAGTAAGCCGCAGAGCGTTTTCTCCGTGAGGGATGCGCTGAGCGAGTGTCAGGGCGGATTTATCGACCGTATATGCGATGTGTTCGGGGCGGAAAGGATCAATACCGCAAACGATGCGGTGATACTTCTTACCGAGCAGTTTGCCAATCTCGGTATGATGAGCGCCGATGAACAGCTGAGGCTGTACCGCTTTGTCTGTGAAAATTATATAAACGGCAGGGAGCTTATTATAAAGCCCCATCCCGACGACAAGACCGACTATGAGAAAGAAATAGGAAACTGCCGTGTTATCAAGCAGGTTTTTCCGTCGGAGCTTATGCCTTATCTTTTGTCCCCTGTGCCGTCGGAAATGATAACGGTAAGCTCAACGGCGGTGCTTGGTTTTGAAGGAATGTGCAGGACAACGGTTCTCAGCGAGGATAAGGATTTTATGGGAAAGCTGAGAGAGCTTGGCGTCCCGACAGAGCATCTTATAAGACACATCGGCTGAGCGGCGCTCAGCCATAAATAAAAAATGCGAAAGGAAGCAATAAAATGAAGATAATAGGTGTAATTCCCGCAAGATATGCGTCATCAAGATTCCCGGGCAAGCCGCTTGCCGATATATGCGGCAAGCCTATGATATGGTGGGTATATCAGCAGTGCAAGAAGGTTGAGGACTTTGACGAGGTGTACATAGCTACCGACGATCAGCGCATTATGGACGCAGCAGAAGAGTTCGGCATGAAGGCGATAATGACCTCCGACAAGCATAAGACCGGTACAGACCGTATAGGCGAGGTAGCAGAGAAGATACCTGCCGACCTTTATGTAAACATACAGGGCGATGAGCCGATGATAGAACCCGAAACTATCCGCAAGGCGATCACTCCTTTCTACGATAATCCTTCTCTTGAGATAACAAATCTGATGACGAAGATACACGATCCTGTGGATGTTGTTAATTTTACCGTCCCCAAGGTTATCGTCAACAAGGATAATATCGGTGTTTATCTGACAAGAAGCACGGCTCCCTATCCTAAGGGAAGTATAGATTACAGCTATTATAAGCAGGTATGTGTATACGGCTTTAAGCCCGAAACGCTGAAATTCTACTGCGATTACGGCAAGAAATACGGCAAGGCAAGGGTAGAGGCCATAGAGGATATAGAGATATTAAGATTTATAGAAAACGGCTACAAGGTGCAGTATGTAGAGGTAGATTCCTGTACGGTAGCAGTAGATACGCAAAACGATCTTGAAAAGGTGCGCAGACTGGTTGCCGAAAAGCTCGGCTGAAATGCTCTGCTTGAAAGGTAAGTTAAATGGACAATATAAGTATTCTTGACTGTACGCTCAGGGACGGCGGTTACTGCAACAAATGGCGTTTCGGTCACAGCAATATCGAAACGATCATCAGCGGTCTTGAAACATCGGGCATAGATATTATTGAATGCGGATATATAACGCAGAAGATAAGCTCGTATGACGAAGATGTGACGCAGTACCGCACATTCGCCGATCTTGAGGAGCTTATAAAAGACAAAAAGAATAATGCAATGTATGTTGCAATGATAAACTTCGGCGAATTTTCGTCCGAGGATATTCCGGATAACAAGACCGGACTCATTGACGGCATACGGCTTGCATTCCACAAAAAGAATGCTGCTGCGGCGCTTGATATGTGCCGCATTCTTAAAGAAAAAGGCTATGCTGTATTTGTACAGCCCATGCTTACGCTCTCCTACAGCGACAGCGAATTTATAGAGCTGATAAAAAGCATAAACAGCGTCAAACCTTATGCTGCTTATATCGTTGACAGCTTCGGCTCCATGAACGCAAACGACCTTATGAGGCTGTTCTACCTTGCCGATAATAATCTTTGTGACGGAATAATGCTCGGATTTCATTCGCACAATAATCTTCAGCTTGCATATTCCAATGCACAGACGCTTATCAGTATGCCCACCGAAAGAAAGCTCATAATCGATTCAAGCATCATGGGAATGGGCAGAGGCGCAGGCAATCTCAACTCCGAGCTTATAATACAGCGGTTCGGTGACAGATATTATATTGTTCCGATGCTTAAGATAATAGATGAGATACTCGGCAATTTCTACAAGCGGAATTACTGGGGATATTCGCTTGCGAACTATCTCTCGGCAACATATAATCTGCATCCGAATTATGCCAATTATCTTGATGACAAGGACACGCTGTCGTTTGAGAATATGAACGATATATTCTCACTTATGAGTGATGAAAAGCGCTTTGAATTCGATAAGGGATATATCGAGAGGATCTATTATGACTTTATGGAGAGGCGCAACAGCGACAGCTTCAACATAGACAAGGTGACCGAGCTTATCACCGGAAAGAATGTGCTGGTAATCGCACCCGGAAAATCGATAGACGATCATTCCGACGAGATAGCTCAGCTTGCCGCAAGTCCCGATATGGTATCCTTCTCGGTAAATTTCTACTGTCCTTTCTGCGAGAGCGATTTTATCTTCTTAGGTAATATCAAGCGTGAAAGAGAGATAAAGGAGCATTGCAAAAACAGCAATTCAAAGCTGGTGGCGGTGTCAAATGTGTCGATAACTTCTCCTTTTGCGAAGCTTCCGTATGCCGACCTTATAAACGAAAATGAAGCAGTAAGCGACAACTCCTGCCTTATGCTGCTGAAATTTCTTGCAGGTGCAGGCGTAAAGAAGATTTTCATTGCCGGAATGGACGGTTATTCCTACAACCGTGAAGAAAACTATTCACGCTATCAGACCGGATTTATAAAACGCTCTAAAGATATAGACGCTATAAACAAGGGACTTTCCGATATTGTCGGAAAGCTGTCGAAAAAGGCGGATATCAGTTTTATCACGCCTACTCTGGTAAAATAACAAAGCTGAGCCGCAGGATTTCCTGCGGCTTCAGCGTGTCTAAAAAGTCTATTTTTTAAAAAATAGAACAAACTCTCAATCCCCTATCCCTATGTGAACGCTCTGTGGCGCATCGTCCTGATGCGCTTTGGGCGCTCACTTTCAGGCATCCTTGCCTGCAACCCCTTCCCATAAGGAAAGACAAAAATTGGGGCTCAAAAGCGGAGCTTTTGAAAATCAGCCGTAAGGCTGATAGAATCGCACCCTCAGCCCTGTCGGGGGCTTCGCCCCTGCGACCCCAATTTGAGGAATATTTAGGCTTTTCGACAAACTGAATCGCAGGATTTCATTTCCTGCGGCTTTTTGCTATACTCCCCCGTGAGTACCCTTTTTACCGTAAGTCCTGCTCGAAGGGTCGGTCATCTCGTCGGATAAAGGAACGCCGTAAGGGTATATACTGCGATAGGCTTCGGCTTCTTCGGATGTGTCGGGGTCGGACGGGATAAGTCCTGTACAGTCCGACGCACAGCTGCTGCCGCAGAAGCTGTCAAGAGTTATCTCGTTCATCTCCGAGCGTTCTTCCTCGGCCTTCGGTACGGGCTTTTTCATTATTTCTTTTTGCTTTTTTATGCTTTCGTTATCCATATTTCTTTTGCCTCCGTTTTAGATATGATGATATTATGCCCGACAGATAAGGATATAACCGTAATTTCTTTAGCCATATCGTCGAAAATAACCGTTTTGCGGCCGCAATTTTGAATATTTTATGAAAATTAGGGCTAAAAGGCTTAACATTTGCTCTCTTTTGTGGTATACTTATAGCATGGTATACTCTGTTGCACGGTAAATATTCACCTCATCAGAGAAAACAAGCGTTTCCGATTCACCCAAAAGGACAATAATATGAGCAATAACAAAACGCAGTATGTCAATGCTGATTCAGAGCTTGATGAAGAGCTGAACAAAGCTGACACGGCAAAAAAGACAGATAAAAAGAAAAAGAAAAAACAAAATAAGGCATTAAAGACAATAAAGCACGTTTTCGGCGTGATAGGCACGACCTTGCTCAGCCTGTTCATGATCGTCATCATCACCTGCTGTATAGTAGCGGTATCGCTGACTGTGTACATCATGCAGTTTGCCGACAGCGCATTCGATGTTGATTTGAAGAATGTCGATTTAAGCTATACCAGCTTTATTTATGCCAAGAACAGCGACGGCGAAATGGTTGAGCTGAAGCGTCTTTCCGGCGATGAGAACCGTATCTGGGCAGATATGGAGCAGATACCGAAGCATACGCAGGACGCCTTTGTTGCGGTAGAGGACAAGCGTTTCTACGAGCATGAAGGCGTAGACTGGAAGAGAACGGTAAGAGTTACCATATCCACGCTTTTCAACGGCTACGGCGAGGGCGGTTCTACCATAACACAGCAGCTTGTCAAGAATATCACAGGCGATGACAGAGTAACCCCCGAGCGAAAGATAAGGGAGATATTCCGTGCGCTTACTCTTGAGACCGAGTACACAAAGATAGATATTCTTGAGGCGTATCTTAACCGTGTGCCTCTGGGCGGTACGGTATACGGAGTAGGCTCTGCGGCGTACTTCTATTTCGGCAAAACCGTAGACCAGCTTACAATTGCGGAGAGTGCGATACTTGCAGGTATGACTCGTTCTCCCAGCGTGCTGAATCCTTACGCAAATCTGGAAAGATCGAAGGAAAGACAGCTTTATGCGCTGAAGTGTATGTACGATCAGGGACTTATCACTACCGATGAGTACGAAGCGGCAAAGGTCGAACAGGTCAAGTTCCGTCTTATCGTCGAGGGAGACGCCTACGGTTATGTTGATCCCAGATATGACGAATATTACGGCAACAATACGTCTTCCGATGATGACGACGGATACGATGACACCGACACGTACGAGGCATATAAGTGGGATGAGTACGAAATCTCGCAGAACTGGTATGTTGACGCCGCTATCGAACAGGTAATAGAAGACCTTTCAAGAGCAAAGGGAATGACATACGCCGAGGCAAAGCAGGATCTGTACAAGGGCGGATACAAGATATATCTGAATATGGATATGGATATCCAGGATAAGCTTGAAGAGTTCTTCAGAGATCCTAACAATTTCTTCTACAGCTATGATACTACGGCTATTGAAGAAAATCTTGTACAGGGCGCATTTGTTCTCACCGATTACAGAGGAAATGTTATAGCTCTTGCAGGAGGCATCGGCGATAAGCCCGGCGACGGATGCTTTAACCGTGCTACGCAGGCGTTACTGCCTATAGGTTCAACCATGAAACCTATCTCCGTTTACGGACAGGCAGTAGATAAGGATATCATAACCTATTCTACCATGATATACGATAAATGCATTAAGCTGCCCGAAGGAACCTTCTGGCCGAGTAACTTCGAGGGCGACTACGGAAGCGGCGGTTATATACCTGCATGGTACGCAGTACAGCAGTCAAAGAACACTACTGCGGTGCGTATGGCGCAGGTGCTCGGTATAGAAACTTGCTTCAACTTCCTTACCGATAAACTCAATGTAACAACGCTTGACTACACAAGCGACAAGGCTTATTCGCCTATCGCACTGGGACAGCTTACGCAGGGTATGACTCTGCTTGAGCTTGCAGGCGCATATCAGATATTCGGTTCGGGCGGACTTTACTACGAGCCTAAGCTGTACAATCTTATCACCGATTACAACGACACTGTTATCATCGAGCAGGAGCCGCTGGGCGAAAGAGTAATAGACAGCGACAGCGCATATATAACCAACAGACTGCTTAAGGCTGTTACCGATACCACCAACGGTTCGGGCCGTTATGCAAGGATCGACGGCATTGAGGTAGTCGGAAAGACGGGTACTTCAAACGATGAGCGTATACTCGCATTCGCAGGCCTTACTCCCGACTATTGCGGAGTTATCCGTATAGGCTATGACGATAACAAGAAAATCAGCAACACCAACTATATTTATCTTGCACAGGTATGGCATGATTTCATGGTAAATATAGTGGATGAAGAATCCACAAAGACTTTTGAAAAAGACGCCAATGTGGTAGAAAAGAAGTACTGCACCGAAACGGGACTTCTTGCGACCTCAAAATGCCCGAAGACCGCAATAGGTTATTACAAGGCGGATAAGCTGCCGGCTACCTGCGACTCTACTCATAAAGAGGGAGAGTATGTAAAGAAGCACGGCGGAGAAACGCTGTTCAAATATGATGATACCGATACGCAGTCGGGTAATACCACATCGTCAGCAACTTCAGGCTAAATAAATGTAAATCAGCGGTTGTATAACATACAATCGCTGATTTTGCGAAAGGAAATATATAACCATGACATTCAGACTAACTGCGCCGTGTCATTTCGGCCTTGAAAAAACGCTCTCTTACGAAGTAAGAAAAATCGGCGGCGAGGATATCTCCGTTTCTGACGGACGTGTGACATTTACAGGCGATGAGAGAGTTCTTATAAGAGCAAATATGTGCCTGTCTGTAGCGGAGCGTGTGGGAATACTGCTTGCTCAGTTCAAGGCACGCACATTTGAAGAGCTTTTTCAAGGCGTTAAAGCTATACCTATTGAACAATATGTCGGAAAGTTCGACAAATTCCCAATCAAAGGATTCAGCCTGAACTCAAAACTATCCAGCGTTCCCGCCTGCCAGAAGATAATTAAAAAAGCAATGGTAGAGCGTATGAAAAGCGCATACAAAATAGGCTATTTTCAGGAGACGGAAGCGCTTTATCAGTTCAGCTTCTCTATTATGAAAGACAATGTCATGATGATCCTTGACACATCGGGCGAAGGACTTCATAAAAGGGGATACCGCCGCTATTCCAATGCCGCCCCGATAAAAGAAACGCTTGCCGCAGGTATAGCAGACCTTGCAAGAATAAGAGATAACGATATGATCTGCGATCCGTTCTGCGGAAGCGGTACTCTGCTTATCGAGAGTGCGCTTAAGGCGCTTAATATTCCGCCTTGCCTTAACCGTGAGTTTGCGGCTATGCAGTGGCAGTGGCTGCCGCAAGAAATGTGGGAAGAAGAGCGTGAAAAGCTCCGCTGTGAAATCAAGACCGACAAGCCTTTAAAGCTCTACGGCTTCGATATCGACGCCGAAGCGGTAAAGCTTACCCGTGACAACGCACAAAAGGCGGGAGTAGGCGAGTATATCACGGTCGAAAAGCGTGATATTGCCGATTTTACTTACCCCGATGGCTGTACCTGCGTTATCTGCAATCCTCCTTACGGAGAGCGTCTGCTTGATGAGGAGCAGGCAAGGGAGCTTTATAAGATAATGGGCGAAAGAATGTTGCCGCAAGATGGCCGCAGGCTGTTTGTCATCACTCCCGACAGCGAGTTTGAAGAGCTTTTCGGAAAGAAAGCCGATAAGAACAGAAAGCTGTACAACGGTATGCTGATGTGCAGGCTTTACAGCTATCTTTGTAAAAATAATACCGCAAAATAACCGATTCTGCTTAAAGATTTTTTCGCAGGATAATATTGTCTGTATCGAGATGCACTAATTATCCTGCGAAAAAGCTTGGATCGGCTGTTTTTATATCGTTTTTCAATTACCACACTATGTATTAACAAGAAATAAATGTCATTCAAATTGTGAAAGCTGTCGTACTCTGTTTGTATAAAAATAACAAAATATACCGATACAAATCGAAAATCAGCTATAATCGTTGACTTTGGTGCAAATTTAATGTAAAATTAGTATAGAATTATAGATTCGCCGTTTAAAAGGAGTAGATTTTTGTGGAGAATGTATTTTTTGCTCGTCAGCCTATTCTTGATGTAAATAATAACACATACGGCTATGAGCTGCTTTACAGAAATCAGCCGGGTGTTAATCAGTATACCGGAGACAACGGTGATGTAAGTACAGCCGATGTTATCAACAATGCATTTTTTGTTGATAATCTCACAAGCGTGCTTGACGGAAAGAAGGCTTTTGTCAATTTTACGGGCAACCTTATTGAACGAGGCGTGCCGAAAATGATCTCAAGCGATATTCTTGTAGTAGAACTGCTTGAAAGCGTTGTTGCAAGCCCCGAGATAATCAAGCGATGTCTTGAGCTGAAAAAACTCGGCTACATACTTGCCCTTGACGATTATGAGTACAACGACAGCACCAAAGCGCTATTTGAGCTTGCGGATATAGTTAAGCTTGATTTCCGCTCATCACGGGAGGCTATCGAAAGAACCGCATCTAAGTGTATTGAGCTTAAAAAAACTATGCTTGCCGAGAAGGTGGAAACTCAGCTTGAAGTGGAGTATGCGAAAAGGCTCGGCTGCAGCTATATGCAGGGCTATTTCTTTGCAAAGCCCCTGCTGATGACTCATAAGGCGAATACGCCTATGGCTAAGACCTTCCTGCACATTCTGGGACTTGTTTATTCGCCCGATCCCGATTATGAAGAGATTGCGGCGGTTATTTCGACCGATGTTGTGCTGACGATAAGACTTCTTCGCCTTATAAACTTAATGTACGGAAACTCGGGCAACAAGATATCGACGATACATCAGGCTCTTGTTATGCTCGGCTTTGAAAAACTGAAAGAATGGATTTATCTTGTCGGACTTCAGCGCCTTCAGAAAGACACGCCCGACGAGCTTATCCGTCTTGCGCTGTTCAGGGCAAAATTCTGCGAGAGTGTGTCAAAAGTAGTGCCCGGCGCATATATACACAGAAAAGAAATGTACCTTATGGGACTTATGTCCATTGTTGCAGGTACTACTGACGAAAAGAGCATAAATAACGTAATGAAAGAACTGCCCGTTACCGATGAGATAAAGAACGGACTTATCGGTGCAGACGGTCTTTACGGAGATGTCTTCAGGCTTGTTATCGATTATGAACACGCCGATTGGAACAAGGTTGAAGAATTTGTCAAGAAGTACGATGTTGACGCACAGCAGCTCGCCAACGAGTATGTTAAGTGTATCAGATTTATGCAGCAGTTTTATATCAGATGACAATAAACCACAGCAGATACGGCTTTTTACCTTAACCTTACAATAAACGGAGAGAAAAAGAATGACCTTAAATGAGACAAAGACGGCTGAAGCTTGCAGCCAGGAAGTGCTGAGGAAGCGTATAAAACCGGGATATGACATTGATAATATTTCCTCTATGATAATCGATCACCTTATGTGCGGAGTAGCTGTATATGAGCTTTTCCCCGACAGAGTAGGCGCAGTATATCTCAGCGACAGATACTACGATACGGTCGGATACACAAAGGAAGCGTATGAACAATACATAGACAATGTTACCGGCTCGCTTTATGAAGAATCGGTGAAGCTGATTTTTGAAAAGGCTCAACATTCGGTCAAGACGGGAGAAACCTTCTACGGCGAATGCAGAGGAAAGCGCCAGGACGGAAGCGATGTATGGGTGCTTGTAAAGGCACAGCTCGTTGACTTTATAGAAAGCGATAACCCCATATTCCTTGCTATTGTTCAGGATATAACCGCAAGAAAGACCGCCGAGTTTGAAAACGCCATAAATGTTGAAAGAAACAGGATACTTGAGGCGACATCAAACGCAGTAACCTTTGAATACGATATAGAAAACGATGTTATGACTTTCTTTTACGGCGGAGCGGATAAATCGGCAAACCGTTCTATAACCAACTATTCAGAGGCGTCAAAACGCACCCAGATAGTATTCCCGCAGGACACCGAAAGGTTCTTCTCTGCGCTTAATCAGGCGTGCAGAAGACCGGTCAGCTGCGAGATACTCGATTACAGATCGACTATAATCGACCAGAACAACTACAGATGGGTGCGCACATATTACTCAAGCGTTGCAGACGCAACAGGAAGAATAGTCAAGGTGCTTGGCAGAACGCAGGATATCGACGATGACAAGCGTGAGCGTCAGCGTATGGCGGAGCTTATCGAGACGGATTCTACTACAGGGCTTCTCAACAAGCTTGCTATCACTAATCATATACAGGAGCTTATTCACGAAAAGGCGGCGGCGTCAAGCTTCTTTGCAATGCTTGATATTGACGACTTTAAAAATTTCAACGATACATACGGCCACAGCTTCGGAGACGATGTTCTTTATGCTGTCGGCAGACTGCTCTCTGAGATGTTCCCCAATGCCGTTGTGGGCAGATTCGGCGGCGATGAGTTTATCGTCTTTTTAAGAGG
>Ga0129308_1002146_pt1 | contig 17643 bp, 18 predicted proteins | sample L827metagenome_FD_94440 | JGI IMG/M metagenome (GOLD analysis project Ga0129308, IMG submission 94440) | Ring-tailed lemur group fecal microbial communities from Wisconsin, USA - L827 metagenome | ecosystem: Host-associated > Mammals > Digestive system > Large intestine > Fecal | place: USA... | reverse complement strand
ACAGCCGGGAACTTCCGGCTTGATGTGAAAGGCAGCGACAAAGCCTTTAACTTCTGCTACCGGGGCGCGGGCGAGCGGTTATTTGTCTTTGAAGCCCCGATTGACCTGTTATCTTTCCTCTGCCTGTTCAAAAAGGGCTGGCAGAAGCAAAGCTATTTGTCACTGGGCGGCGTGGGAGAAAAAGCCCTCTTACGCTTCCTCTCTGACCGTCCAGACATTCAGACCGTCTATCTCTGCCTTGACAGCGACCAAGCCGGAAACGACGCTTGCAGCCGCCTTGTGGAGCTTATGCCGGAGGGCTTGACCGTCCACCGCCTTATCCCTCTTTTCAAAGACTGGAACGAGGTACAGACGCGCCGGGGAGAAATCACAGACGGGAAGTATCTCCGCGAAGCTATCTATGGACTGAAAGAGCCGCCGCAGGAAGAAACGGTTGAGATTATCCGCATGAGCGAGGTTGACACACAGACCGTCGAATGGCTATGGGAGCCGTATATCCCCTTTGGGAAAGTGACGATTGTGCAAGGCAACCCCGGCGAGGGAAAGACCACCTTTGCCCTACGCCTTGCCGCCGCCTGCACCACTGGCGGGACGCATCCGGGCATGAAGCCCATGCAGCCCTTTCAAGTGATTTACCAGACCGCCGAGGACGGTTTAGGCGATACCGTCAAGCCCCGCTTGATAGAAGCCGCCGCAGACCTTGACCGGGTGCTTGTGATTGATGAAGCCAAGCGGGAGCTTACCCTGTCCGACGAGCGCATAGAGAAAGCAATCACACAGAACGGGGTGCGGCTGATTATCCTTTACCCCATACAGGCGTATATGGGCGACAAAGCCGATATGAACAAGGCTAACGAAGTGCGCCCTATCTTCCTCCGCCTTGCCGAAGTCGCGGAGCGTACAGGGTGCGCCGTTATCCTTATCGGACACTTGAACAAAGCAGCCGGAGGACAGAGCGCGTACCGGGGATTAGGCTCTATTGACTTCCGAGCCGCCGCGCGGAGCGTGCTTTTAATCGGGCGCGTAAAGCGTGAGCAGAATGTGCGCGTTATCGTCCATGACAAATCTTCCCTTGCGCCGGAGGGGAAGCCTATCGCCTTTTGTCTTGACCCAGAAACGGGCTTTTCATGGATAGGCGAATACGACATAACCGCCGACGAGCTACTGTCCGGCGCGGGCGGGAACACCGCCACCAAGACCGAGCAAGCCGAGAAACTGATACTTGATTTACTGTCAGACGGAAAGGAGCTTGCCAGCGAGGAAATAGAGAAAGCCGCCGCAGAAGCCGGGATTTCTGCCCGCACCGTCCGGGCGGCAAAGAGAAACCTTGACGGGCGCATAACCTCAAAGCGTATCGGCGCGGCGTGGTATCACGCCCTTAAAAAGTGAAGTGGCAGAATCCAAGTGGCAAAACCCAGATACCTTGCCACTTTGCCACTTCGCCACTTCGCCACTTCAACCGAAAAGCCACAGCCAACAGCCCTTATGTATAGACCGCATGAGGGCTTTTCTCATGGAAAGGAGAGCCTATGAACAATGAAACTACCAACCGCGCCGCCACCGCTGCCGCTTCCCCTCTGACCGTAAAGGAAGCCCCGCAGCCCGACCTTGTAAAGACAATCGGCGGCACAACCTTTGACATTCATATCCATTTCAGCGAAACGAGCCGCGAAGCCTTTACGGACAAGGTAGTGCGCCTTATCCAGAACGACAGCGGAGATGTAACCGCATGAAAAAAAGATGATTTTTTTCTTGTTCCTTACTTGCAATTTCCGAAAGGAACCCTGATTTTGGAGACCGGTAGCCTCTTAGTGAGAACTGGCTATAAGGTCAAGGTCCTCAATACGATCAATTTCAGAAAATCCATGCACTATAATCCATTCGCTTATCTACGGAGTGAAAACGATATTTTGAAACTGACGAATACCATTATCGCCAACACCAAAGGCGATGGGGAAAAATCCGGTGAGGACTTTTGGGAAAAAGCAGAACACCTCTTGTACTGTGCCCTGATCGGATATATCTGGTATGAGGCACCGGAGGAAGAAAAGAACTTCATTACCCTCCTTGAAATGATAAACGCAAGCGAGGCCAGAGAGGACGACGAAGAATACCAGAGCCCTGTTGACCTAATGTTTTCCAGGCTGGAAGAAAAGGAGCCGGACCATTTTGCTGTAAAGCAGTACAAAAAATATAAGCTGGCGGCGGGCAAAACGGCTAAGTCGATACTGATTAGCTGTGGTGCCAGATTAGCCCCATTCGACATTAAGGAACTGCGTGACCTCATGGAGTTTGACGATTTGGAACTGGATACCCTGGGAGACAGGAAAACAGCCCTGTTCCTCATTATGAGCGATACGGATACCACTTTTAATTTCGTGATCGCCATGCTCCAATGCCAGCTATTCAATTTGCTCTGCGATAAAGCGGATGATGAATATGACGGCAGATTGCCGGTCCATGTGCGGTGTATCCTGGACGAATTTGCAAATATCGGCCAGATACCCAATTTTGATAAATTGATTGCAACCATACGAAGTCGGGAAATCTCGGCTTCTATTATTTTGCAGTCACAATCCCAGTTAAAGACCATTTACAAGGACGCCGCAGATACCATAGTCGGTAATTGTGACATCACCTTGTTTTTGGGAGGCAAGGAGAAATCCACATTAAAAGAGCTCTCTGAACTTCTGGGGAAAGAAACGATTGACAGTTTCAATACTTCGGAAAATCGGGGGACTCAGGTTTCCCACGGCCTCAATTATCAAAAATTAGGAAAGGATATGCCATACTTGTTTGTGAAGAGTTCAGCTGCCTTGAATTTCACATGAACAGGGACACGATCAGCTGGATTCTAAAAAAGAATACAGGAGGTCGCTATGGAGAAATTGGAAAAACGGATTCATGATGACAGCAATGGTCTGGACTATGTTCTGGTCGGAGACTACTACATACCAGACTTGAAGCTGCCGGAAGAAAACCGTCCCATTGGGCGATGGGGACAGATGCACAGGGATTATCTGAAACAGTACCGCCCAGCCCTATACAATGAACTGCTTTTGGCGGGCAGGCTCTGGACATATCTGGCAGACCTGAATGAACAGGCACAGAATCGGTTAGACACCATCATGGAACAGATGAAAGCTGCCGAAGGTATCACTGAGGAATTGAAAGCCCATGAACAGATAGCATGGGTCAGAGCTGTCAATAACATTCGTAACCGGGTAGAGGAAATTATCCTCTCGGAATTGGTGTACGGAAAGGAGCCGCTATGAGATACCGCATTGAACGAATAGAAGGTCAACATTGTCATTTTGTTAATGGGCGGAAAGAACTTCTTGCCTATTTGAAACACACACAGGCGGGAACCATCACAGACATCCGCAAGATTTATCAGAGCGGCGTTACCGATTCTGTCATGGAACTGTATCTGCCGTATATGAAAAAATAGAATGTTTGTTATACCAAAACAGAGTATTTTTTGAACCACTCACTGAATTTTCCAGCGGGTGGTTCTTTTATTACCGCTTTTTCTTCTTGGGAACAAAGTAAGGCTGCGGCTTCGCCTTTCCCCTCTTGCTGTTGGGATTTTTCAACAGCTTTGACAGGCTCAGTATCCGTAGGAACGCAGAGAAGTCCTCGGAGGAGATTTTTTCAAACGGTATCATCATCTGGTCGCAGAACTCATGAATCATCCGTTCTTCATTACTCCCCAGCTGCATCGTGCGTTGGAACTTTTCCTGCACTTGCGTAAGCGTTGGCTGCGGATCGGCGGTTGTCGGGTCGGTGACATGGGCTTTGCGTATATCACGGACAATGCTGTCTAAATCATCATGTATCGTATGATGGAAGAAGTCACTTTCCTGAACCTGCCCTACTTCCAGTGTACGGACATAAAGGTCATCTTCTCCCGGAGCATGGCTGTTTAGGATTTCCTGCCGGGCAGCTTCCAGTACCATGTTCATCTGCTCGACACGCATATCCGCAATTCGGTCAACAAAAATTTCTATATCTGCCATCAGCCGCCGGAAGTTTGGGTGTGTGGCAATCTCGCACAAAAGCCGGTTGTTGATGGTGCCGCTGCTTAAAAGTTCTACCATATCATCGCTCAGATGCAGAGCCTGTAGCTCTGTGTTTGGGTGATTTTTATTTTCCGTCAGCCCCATCAGGTAGTCGGTGGACACGCCGTAAAATTTTGCCAGTGTTGCAATGGCAAAGGGGCTGATGTCCTTATAATCATCGTTTTCATATTTCCCCAGAGCCGATTTGGATAATCCCGTCTGCTCTGCCAGTTTTTCCAGTGTCAGGTCTTTATTTACTACCCGAAGGTCTTTTAACCGTTCTTGAATGGAAAGTTTTACGTGCATCGAAATGCCCCCTTTTTATCAGGAAAATCCTGTTGCTATTTACCATTATAGCACGTTTCCATAAGCGTGGAAATATGGCGTTTTTGTGGATTTTTCCATCGTTTTGGATATACGGGAGAAGCCCTGTTTTTTCGGTAGAATGATTCTTGTCAACAGACAGGAACCTTGAAAATCGAATGACCGGCTGCATGATGTATGACCTTTGGGGAAGTGACGCCATGACAGGAGCGCACCAAAAAGGACAATACGCCGGTGGGGAGCGTACCCGCTTGCAGGAGCAGATTGCAGATAGGAAACGGCAAAGAAGATTGTAACTTATGCGGGGTTTGCCCCGCTGTAAATAGAAGCTGCGTAAGCGGCTTCTCCATGAAATGACAGGAGGTTGATTTTTATGAAGTTAAGTATCAGGGAAAAGAAAGTGCTGTATGCGTTTGGCTGTCCCAACTATCAAAACACAGTCACAAGGATGAAATGGCTCACGGCGCTTACCGTTGATCCGGAAGCAAAGCGCCGGATGCTGGAACTTGCCCGGAAGCTGGAAATGGAAACCGATGAAAGCTGGTACAACTGCTTTTATCATCATCTGCGGGCTGAGATGGATGAGTATTACCGGGCAAAACGCTGTCTGCGTGTAGTCAGGAAAAGCACCGATTATGAGGAGGATTTTTATGATTATGAGGAGGATTTTTATGAGGAAGCCGTCTAAATATGAAAAAGAAACCATTATCAACTTCAACGAAGCGGAGGACACCGCCAATATTTATACGTTCAACGCTGACTTGAAGCGTCGTCTGGCTGAGTTCAGCCGGAAATACCCTTTGCTGTGCCGGTTGGAACACAGTACCGCTGAGGGGAGCGTGACTTACGTGATGGACAAATCCCGCTTATCTATCCGGCTGGTGCCGCCGTATAGTGAGGAGCGCAGAGCCGCCGCCAGAGAATACGCTAAACAACACGGCTTTCAGGTTCTGCGGACAGAGAAGGAAAGTGCCTGATATGGGTGCGTTTTACGGTAAAACAACGGGTCTGCACCCAGCATTTTTATCGTGAAGATGCTAAGGGGTACTCTGTACCGTCTCCTATGTAAAACCGGCACATGAAGCGTTACAGAGCCGGAAGAGCTGACAAAAGCCTCCGCAGAGGGGGAGGTCAGCTTTTCCGGGCTGGGTACAGGGGTGCAGCACCCCGTTGGGGTCAAGGGGCAACGCCCATTGGCTGGGGTGAGGGACGGCAGTTCCCATCGGGTCAAGGGTGAAACGCCTTGGCAGGTCAAGGGCGGCAGCCTTGCCCAGTGAATTGGCGTTGCGCCGATTCGTACTGGGTATTACTTGTCGCAAAACTGCTCAAGGAATCGGCTTCGCCGCCACTCCCCTGTCGGGGAAAGAAAAAAGATTGGAGGGAAAAACAGAATGAAACTGACACGGCATAACGGCAGGTCTGGGAAACATGGCACTTATAATCCGAAGCACAATGACCGCAGCTTTGATTTGGAAAACAGTGAGCATATCAACGCAGAGCTTGCTAAGAAAAATGTGTATTGGGATTGCTACAACGGTTTCCGTAACCTTGCCAAAGAGGAACTTCTGGCAGATACATTTGAGGAAGTTGAGGAAATGTATTATTCTTCCCATTACCGCAGTTATGTAGAAGCACAGAATCAGAGGAACGAAAAAAACAGACACCCGGAACGAAACCGCACGACTTCGGATTTACTGAAAAATAAAAAGACAGCGCCAGAAGAAACTATCTTCCAGATTGGAACCATAGACAACCATGCACCGCCGGAAGTCCTGCTTCTGGTTGTGACAGATTTTCTGGCTGAGATGGAAAAAAGGTTTGGTAAACATGTCCATATCCTTGACTGGGCGCTGCACATGGATGAAGGTACGCCCCATATCCACGAACGGCACGTTTTTGATTGTGAGAACCAGTATGGGGAGCTTGCCCCGCAACAGGAAAAAGCATTGGAGGAACTTGGTTTTGAACTTCCTGATCCTGCACAGAAAGCAGGGAAAACCAACAACAGAAAGAAAACTTTTGATGCCGTCTGCCGCACATTGCTTTTTGATATGGCAAAAAAACATGGCCTGCACCTGGAGGAAGAACCGGAATACGGCGGTCGTGCGTATCTTGAAAAACAGGACTATATCCTGATGAAGCAGAAACAGCAGATGGAGCAACAGGAGAAAAAGCTGGAGGAACTGACCGTTAAGATTGAGGACATTGAAACGCTGGTAGATGAAGTTGCTGATGTTGCCTACGATAAGGCAGTTGAGGTTGTGAGCGATACCGTCCGCATGGAAACCCATAAAGAAGATATTCGTCTGATTGAAGAAACACAAAATTGGCTGCGCTCGCCGGAGCGTAAAGCACCAAAGAAAGAGCGTGACTATGCCATTGACCGATTAGACGGTGTAGTGAAAAAAATCAGAAATTCCATGCAGAATACGTTGCAGAAAATCCAGACCGCCCTGATGAAGCCGTCTGCTAAAAAAGCCGGAAAGGAACAAATCAAGGAAAAAACAAAGGAATCCATTTATTCCAAGCTTGCAAGAGGAAAGATTTCGGCAGACGCAGCCAATCAGGCTCGATGGGAACAGCAAAAACGGAAGCTTGGGAAAAAAAGGGACATGGAGATTTGACAGGCACTTATTGTTTTCATTTTCTGAAACGGTCAGTTTCTTTTCTATTTTGTGAGGTGATTTAGAGATGAATGTATTTGAAGCTGTGAAGCAGTCTGTCACCGCAAGACAGGCTGCGGAAATGTATGGAATCAAAGTCAGGCGCAATGGCATGGCGTGCTGTCCATTCCATAATGATAAAAATCCCAGCATGAAGCTGGATAAGCGTTACCATTGTTTCGGATGTCAGGCAGATGGGGATGCGATTGATTTTACTGCCCGTCTGTTTGGTCTGAACAGTAAGGAAGCCGCCCTAAAGCTGGCGGCAGATTTTTTCATTGTATTTGATGCCAAAGGGCATGACCCGCCGGGGAGAAAGAAGGTCAAGCCGAAGATACGGGAAGAACTGCGATACCGTCAGGCAGAACAGAAATGTTTCCGGGTGCTATCCGATTATTACCATTTACTGTGCCGGTGGGAACGGGATTATGCCCCAAAGACCCCGGAGGAGGAATGGAATCCGTTTTTTGTAGAAGCCCTGCAACAAAAGTCCTATATCGAATATCTGCTGGACAGTTTACTGTCTGACAATATCGAAGAACGGGCGTCTGTGGTGGCAGGGTATGGAAAAGAGGTGAGGAAGATTGAACAGCGAATATCAGAGTTTACCGCCAGCCACCCGGCAGGCGGTGATGAGCGCCGCCGATGCCATGCTGCCGCCCCGGAGCGTTGAGGAGATTCGGGAAAGCCTTACGGTGACGGAAAAGGGACAGACGGCGAACACCATCGGGAACTGTCAGACTGTATTCTGTCAAGACCCGCTTCTGAAAGGCGCTATCTGTCTGAACCTTCTGACTGACCGTGTGGACATTGTGCGGGATCTGGGCTGGCGCAGAAGTACCAGCGCCCTGACGGACACCGATGTGAAATATCTTCTTCTTTATTTTGAACAGAACTATGGGCTGACCAGTGAAAAGAAGCTGACGGCGGCGCTTTCCATTGTAGCAAATGAAAACTGCTATCACCCCATACAGGATGCGTTAAATGCCCTTGTCTGGGACGGACAGCCCCGGATTCGTTCCTGTTTGCATCATTTTCTGGGGGCAGAGGTGAGCGATTATGTGGAAGAAATGTTCCGGCACTTTCTTCTGGGCGCTGTCCGACGGGTATTCCACCCCGGCTCTAAATATGAGGAAATGCTCTGTCTGGTGGGCGGTCAGGGGGCGGGAAAATCCACCTTTTTCCGTCTGCTGGCAATGAAAGACGAGTGGTTCAGTGATGATTTGAAGCGGCTGGACGATGACAAGGTATTTGCAAAGCTGCAAGGTCACTGGATTATTGAGATGTCGGAAATGCTTGCCACCAGCACTGCAAAAAGCATTGAGGAGATACGCTCGTTTATCAGCCGTCAAAAGGAAACCTATCGAATCCCCTATGAAACCCAGCCAAAAGACAGGCTGCGGCAGTGTGTGTTCGGCGGTACTTCCAATACGCTGGATTTTCTGCCGCTGGACAGAGCCGGGAACCGCCGGTTCCTGCCTATCATGGTGTACCCGGAGGTTGCGGAGGTTCACATTTTAGAGAACGAATCTGCTTCCAGAGCCTATCTGCTGCAGGTCTGGGCAGAAGCCATGAGCATTTATAAAAGAGGCAGGTATTCCATGAAATTCACAAAAGAGATTCAGAAGCAGCTGGTGGAGGTGCAGAAAGACTTTATGCCGGAGGACACGGAAGCCGGACAGATTCAGGGCTTTTTAGAACATTATTCCGGCAGCATGGTCTGTTCCAAACAGCTTTTTAAGGAAGCGCTTGGACGGACGTTTGAAGAACCGAAACGCTGGCAGCTTCATAACATCAACGAGATTATGAACACAGTGGTGTCAGGCTGGAAGCCATTTTCCAACCCTCGGATGTTTGCCGGTTATGGTCGGCAGAGGGGCTGGGAGCGTGAACCTTCCGGCAACGAACTGCCCGGCAACGAAAGCGGATTTGTAGAATTGAGTGAGGAAGAATGCCGCCAGCTAGAACTTCCAAAGGAGTGGATTGCCTGATTTGTGGCGTTGGTTGCAGGGTTCATTGTCAGTTGGTTGCCGACTTTGTTGCCGGGGATTTTCGGGTCTGGATGCGGAAAAATCCTGTAAATAAGGTATTCTTTCATGAGTATCTATATCTTTGGCAACGAAAGCAACGAGATTTGATAAGAAAATAAGAAAAGTAAGAATGGAAAGCCAGGGAATAGAGAATATGTTTTTTGAGGTTCGTTGCCGGACTTCGTTGTCATTCCCTGTTGTCTGGCTCAATGTATCATGGAGGTAGCTTATGGAGAAAAATAGAAAACAAAATAAAAAGGTACAGTTTATCGTGGTGCGGGAGTTTTCCGGGGAAAAGCCCATGCGGGAAGCCTTTGAGGAACTGATCGAGCGTCAGACCTGCGGACAGTTTGAAAAATGGCGGCAGCATCGGGAAACGGCAGAAAAAGCTGCGTAAAACGGTTGAATCAGGGACAGGGACATGGTACTATAATGGTATCGTGTCCCTGTTCATAGAAGGAGAACACTATGAGCAGGAAAAAAGAAATAAACCAGAAAATCACGGCTCTCTACTGCCGCATTTCCCTTGAGGACGGCGGTGATAATGAGAGCATGAGCATCAGTAATCAAAAACTGATGTTAAAGGACTATGCTGAAAAAATTGGTCTGTTTCAGCATGAGTATTATGTAGATGACGGGTACACAGGAAGGAATTTCAACCGTCCTTCGTTTCAGCGCATGATTGCAGATATTGAAGCCGGGAAGATTGGCTGCGTCATTACCAAAGACCTTTCCAGACTTGGCAGAAATTATATTGAAGCCGGAAGTTATATCGAAATCTTTTTCCCGAAACACCGTGTCCGCTATATTGCCATTACGGACGGTGTGGACAGCCTGACCCGTCAGGAGATGGACATCACGCCGTTCAAGAACATCCTGAATGACATGTACAGCCGGGATATTTCCAAAAAGGTGCTTGCAGGACGTATGACCCGTTCCAGACAGGGAAAGTTTTGCGGCGGGCAGCCGCCCTTCGGTCTGATGCGTGACCCGGAGGACAACGGACATTTAATCCTTGACCCGGACACAGCGCCGGTTATCCGAAAAATTTATGACATGGCGCTGGATGGCTTGGGCTGTATGCGGATTGCAAAGCAGCTGATGGAGGATAAAATCCCTATCACAAGGGTAAAGGGAGATACCGCCTGTGATGTAAACTATTATTCATGGGGGGCTTCCAGAATTAGCCATATCTTGAGGAATCCATTTTATAAGGGCGCACATCTGGTCTGCCGGACACACCAGAAAGGGATTCGTTCCAACACCTATGACATTATCCCACGTGAAGATTGGGAAGTTATTGAGGACTGCCATGAAGCAATCGTATCCCCGGAGGAATGGGAACAGGTGCAGACCATTATTGACCGCAGACCGCCTGTTATGAAAGGCAATGCCTGTCCTTTTTATAACATTTTTCACGGCATCATCTACTGTGCTACCTGTGGAAAGTCCATGCAGGTGCGGTATGAAAAGGTGGGCAGAACCTCAAAGAACCGTTTTACCGGCGAAGAACGGGAACCCATTGATAAGGCATACTATATCTGCCAGACCTATAACCGACTGGGCAAAAATGCCTGTAGCAGCCACAAGTTAGAAGCAAGGGATTTATATAATCTTATTTTAGCAGACATTCAGGAGCTGGCAAAGACCGCACTTAAAGATTCCGATGCCTTTTACCACCGGCTGAGTAGCCGGATGGAACGCCGGTATATGGCAGATATATCTGAAATACAGAAAGAATGTGACCGGCTGACTGCACGAAATCAGGAAATTGACGCTATGTTTTTGAGCCTTTATACCGACAAGGCAAAGGGTGTACTGACGGAACAGCGGTTTCTGAAGCTGACTTCTGCTATGGAGCAGGAACAGGAATCCAACCAAAAGCGTCTGCGTGATCTGATGGAAATGATGCGCCACTCTGACGAACAGGAAAGTGATGTTAAAGCATTTATCAAGGAAATCCGGCAGTATGCCACCATTGAGGAACTGGACGAGGTGGTGCTGCACCGGCTTATCCATAAGATTCTGGTGGGTGAGGTCAAAAAGATTGACGGTCAGAAAGTGCAGGAAGTTAAGATAGTCTATAATTTTGTAGGTGAAATACCTGAGATAATAGAATAATAAAAAGTAGCTCTTCTCCTATGTTTTGGAGAAGAGCTACTTTAGTTATTTTTTAATTACTAAATCGTATATCGTAACACTTAGTCCGGCCAATCCAAATAGGTGGAATCAACCAATGTACTGCCACTTGCTTTGAATGTATCCAGGAAAGTACAATCTTTTGAAATATTCAAGCCTTCCCACAAGTAGTTTATCGTACCTTTCATATGGATTTGGCAAAATTGTTTATTACTTGAAATTTCGCTCCATGAATAGTTTGGTTCCCATGATCCCAATGTAAATCCCGTATCATAAGAACTTCCAACTAATGAAACACTTGATATTTTAGAAGAACTTACTGTGGCTTTGAAATCTTGTTTTATATATCCCCAACCAATAGCTGGAATCATACTCTCGACACTGGCAGTATAAGTGCCAGTTGCGCGTGTTGTAGGTAGAGGAGTAACTCTAATAGACATACTATCCATAGCAGTTTTCATCATTTCTACATAAGAGCGAACAGATGCTTCTATCTCAGCATCGCTAATGTTATCATTGATTGGCGTAATATGAAAATTTTCGAACCTTACACCAATTCCATTTTCTTCAGCCCATGTATTCAATTCTTCAGCAGCGTACTTTTCTGCATTAAACTCTCCATTTGTATCTGCTGCAAACACTGTCATTGATGACGCAAGTATCAGACATAGTGATATTAAGAGAGCAAAAATTTTTTAAACATTATGTTTCATTACAATACCTCCTTTTTTATAGCTTTTCTGATTTTCACAGCTAATGCAAGGATTAACGTATAAATTAAATATGTAATAAACACATCTAAAAGAAATGTTCCTATACCAAAATGTATTGCAAAATCATCGCGTGCATAAATGGTATAGAATTTATACGGAAATCCCAACCATAAAGCATCTGACATTGTTTCTTGTGTAAAAGGAATGTATGCAAGAAACAATGTAATACACAGACTATGAATTAGCCTCTGTATGTTCCAAAATCTTTTGATATTGCTCACTTCCTTTCACAAATAACCCAATTAAACCGTTGCTTTTTATTTTCTTTTCTCTCCAACGGAATCACCCCTTTTTCAATATTTCATTATGCTTAAACCTATTTATATAATAGCATATTTTTTTATTTCATTCAATAGAAAAAATGATTATAGGACATCTTGAGCTTTTAAGAATATCTTCAATTCATCACTTGACATTGTGGCAAAGAGTTGATGAGCAAGGACGAGATTGCAGTCATGGACAGAGGCAAGTGTATCTTGCAGGTTAGAGGAACCAGGCCATTTTTATCGGACAAATTCGATATAACCAAACACAAGAACTACAAATACCTTGCTGACGCCGACAAAAAGAATGTGTTTGATGTTGAACGGTACATGAGGTGCAGACCGGCGATAGTAAAGCCGGACGAACCTTTTGATATGTACGAACTGGAAATATAAAAAGGGATCTTTCGATCCCTGAATAGTTGGCGTTATCCTGCCGGTTGCCATACAACCCTGCTCACTGGAGGCTCCCCGCGGTTCCAAGCAGGATAACAAAAATCATACTAAACATAGACATCCACTCCTTTAGTGTTGGAAAAATATTGCTTGCAACTTCTTGAATTAGTGCCTCAGCAAAAGCTGAAAGCACAAAGCCAAGCGGTGTAATGACAATGTTAGGGAGCGTGGGAGTTGCACCCACACAGAGGAACATGCTCTTTGTTTTAAAAAATTATATCAAAAATATGGAGGAAAAACAATATGGCAGTTTTTAACAGCGCAGTTGATGTTTTGCAGACTCTTGTTATCGCTCTTGGAGCAGGTCTCGGTATCTGGGGAGTCATCAATCTTCTGGAGGGATACGGAAATAATAACCCAGGTGCAAATGCTCATGTGCGGTAAAGTAACACATAAAGATTTTGATAGGCAGCCGCCCGCTATTCCGAATGTATTAGCATTTTCTTCTTGACATTTTAATACAAAGCGTCTATATAGTCAAAAGAACTAAATCTGCAATTATCATTCAAAAATAGCAAAACCAGCCGAGTCAGTCAACGGCCAAGATGAACGGGCTGCGCCCGCCGTTGACAGCCCCGTCTGTTTTCGCAGTTGGGCACAGCCCAAAGTGCTGCCGCCCCTCACATCATAAAAAAGCAACTGTCAACCAACCACAGCCCTTTATGGAGGAAAGGGGGAATTTCCATGACCTGTACAGAAGAATACAAGGAGCATATCGTTTACACAATCCATGCCTTTTGTAAAGTTGTTATCCGCAACGCCATGTATACGGCGGTACGAACACAGAACAGGAAATACAAAAGAGAAATATCCCTTGACTACCTCTCAGACGAGAAGCACTATCCATTCGGCACAAAAGATGAATATTTCAAAGCACCGGAGCCGGAGGAAGAACACCTGTTGACGATATGCGGCGATACCGTCATTTTCAGTAATTCCTTACTTGTACAAGCCCTCTCCCGCCTGTCTGAGCAGGAACGGGAAATGCTCATGTGCGGTAAAGTAACACAACAATACGATGGACAGCAACCCAACTATTTCGTGCCTTAAAAGATAATGACTGTAGAAAGAAGAAATATTGTGTGATAAAATCGAAACAAAAAGAGGGAAAACAAAGGTGCAACTACTGGTTGCCGAATTGAAAGGTGAAAATGATGGTTTTGCAACCCTTGTTTTTGCTATTATTTTGTTATCAAACACAAGGAGGCTTTGCTTATGAATATAGCAGACAGAATACAACATTTACGAAAATCCAAAGGAATATCTCAAGAAGAACTTGCGGATAAAATAGGTGTTTCCAGACAGGCAGTTTCTAAGTGGGAAAGTGAACAAAGTATTCCAGATATAGAAAAGATAATTCTTTTGAGTGATTATTTTGAAACCACAACTGATTTTCTCTTGAAAGGGATTGAGCCTGTACAAGAACTTGAAAAGAAATATAGTGCAACAGTGTTCGCTGTCGCTGGTACGATTCTAAACGCAATTGGATTGGTTTCTTCTATCGTCATTTGGATTGAGCGGCAAATGGTTTTCGCTGTTGGAGTAGGATTAGTAATTATGTTATTGGGAACGGGAATTTTCCTGACAGGACAGTTTATTGACACAAAGGATAAACGAAAAGCAAAGTATCTTTTTATATTACCAAATGTATGGATTTTACTGTTCATTCCGTTGTCTTGTTGTTTTAATATTTTTGATGGATTACTGGGAGGCTTTGCGGGGCAATTTGCGCCAATCCCACTGTTAGGAAATTCTTTCTCAACCTTTTGCCTTTACTGGATAGTATATATTGCTATATGTGTTGTCGTTGATATTTTTATGAAAAAGAGAAACGTAAATGAGAAATAGCAAAACCAGCCGAGCCAGTCAACGGTCAAGATGAACGGGCTCCCCGCCGTTGACAGCCCCGCCTGTCCTTGCTGGTAGGCTATCAAGGAGCGACAGCCTAAAGTGCTGTCGCCCCCATATCATAAAAAGCAACTATCAACCAGCCACAGCCCGTTATGGAGGAAAGGGGGAATTTCCATGACCTGTAGAAGAATACAAAGAGCATATCGAATACACGTTCCATGCCTTTTGTAGAGTTGTTATCCGAAACGCCATGTATAATGCGGTACGGACAAGAAACAGGAAATACAAAAGAGAAATATCCCTTGACTACCTCACAGATGAGAAACACTATCCATTCGGTACAAAAGATGAATACTTCAAAGCACCGGAGCCGGAGGAAGAATACCTGTCGACGATATGCGGCGATACCGTCATTTTCAGTAATGTTCTACTGGTACAAGCCCTCTCCCGCCTGCCCATACAGGAACGAGAAATGCTGTACCTGTCTTTTTTCAAGCGCATATGAAATCGTACAGGCGACCAGCGGCGAGCCGGAAACCGTAGGCGTTGTACTGAAATATTATAAAAGATACATACAGTCTGCCGCCCGTATCAGCGGACGGCAGACCGGGACGCAGAGGATTTCATCACAGAAACGCTTCTGAAAGCATTATTTAAGTTCCGTATGGACAGCCCACCGCTTACAACCGAATAACCGCCGCCATGCAGCGGCACAACGAGCAGGAAATCAGATACAAGGTTTCCTGCTTTTTTTGCGCCTTGCGGTGCCGGAATCACCTTTCCCGCATTACCTATGCAAAGCAAACCAGAAAAAATTTCTGTTTCATTCGGCGTTTTTGGAAAACCCCTGTATTATCCGGCGAAAAGGGAAAATAAGATAAAAACTTCTGAAATCTCCGTCCATTTTACCTTTTGTTTGTAGGTATTAAAGAGAAAAATATCTGCCGCAGCATTGGCAAAAGTTTTTCTTCCCCGTGGAGAGAAACAGCGGGCAGAAAAGTCGTTTTTCAAGCGAGCAGAAACTGCCGTTGCAATCGCTTTGTTAGTGAAGCCTTATATCAAAAGCACTGTTTAGGGGAGGTCAAAGACCATGAGCAGACAGAAAAAGAAAACAGATAACACGCAGCTTGAATGGTTTTTCATGGAGCTTGCAGAAAACGCAGACGCAGCCTTGCGGGAATACTGGCAGGAGCGCGACGGGGAACACCGCCTTTATGCTGCCGAGTATGTCCGGCGCAGGGGCTTTTTACTGGAACAGTAACGCGGCAAATGCCGCTTACATGACGATAAGCTGGGAAACGGAAAGGAGGGATTGAAGCAATTACAACCACTATCGGCTACATGATACGCGCCCCTACTTGGGGCGTGGCAGGAAGCCGCAGACAGACCCCTTGCATTTTACAACTGAATCCCGCTGCGCCGCAGAGGTAGGGCGGCGCGGGGAACCCGTCAAATCCGGCGGGCTTATGACCGCGGCAGTTTTGAAACTGATCGCCGTTTTTTATGCCCTTTTGAGAGCAGCCGCACAGCGGCAGAAAGGACTATATTTATGGCATTTTTAACAGCACAGTAGGAGTTTTGCAGACACTTGTAATCGCACTTGGAGCTGGTCTTGGTATCTAGGGCGTTATCAATCTTATGGAGGGTTACGGAAATGATAATCCGGGCGCAAATGCTCATGTACGGTAAAGAAGCATGGTGAAGAGAACTGATACAGACAGTCACCCACGCTATTCCAAGCAAGGCAAACATGATAGAATCGCTTTGACGAGGACACAAAATCGTCGGAGCGTTTTCTATTCCACATGGATAGATTATTGTGGCTAATAATATGTGTGATGCGCAAACAATATTGAAAATCCAGTCTATTGGGAGTATAATGTGACGAAGTTAAAAAGCTAATCTTTTTTGATGAATCTACTAGCGAAAGGAAACCTATCATCATGAAAAAAAGAGCAACTATTTTTCTTGTGACTTGTCTCATGTTTTCCCTTGTGGCGTGTTCGTCCGATGGGAACAGCGAGCAGTCATCGCAGGCGCAGAAAGCAACCCAGACACAAGAACCAACCTTACCAGAACGCAACGAAACAGAAAAAGGGACGTCTGCCAAGGAAGAACAAACCGAAGAAGTCCCTTCGGAAAATTCGGCAACAGAGAACTCATCCACAAAAGCAGATCAAGAAACAAACAACGAAAACAATGAAACTGAATTGAATGATGAACTTGAAGTGGATTTTACATATGACTATTCGGAGGATATCAAGGCGGATATTGACTATGTGGTATCAAGTTCAACTTCCCTTCAAAAAGAGCTGGAGAATGTTGAAACGGTTATTCAGAAGTACAATCTGCTAGCTGAGGAAACTCAAAGTCAAGGCGAAATGAATGTATCATCTAAGTGGCTTTACGTAATATGGGATACGGAATTAAATAACCTGTGGAGCAGATTCAGTAATTCTGCTGATCAGCAGACAAAGGAGTATATCCTTGCAGATCAAAGGAATTGGATAGATATGAAAGAAGCGGCGGTCTTTGAGAGCATCGGATCCAGCGAAGAAAACGGCAGCATGTATCCTCTGCTTGTAAACTCTTTTCTGGAAGAGATTACCAGGAACAGGGCTTATGTTCTTGCTAATGAGCTGGCGAAGATAAAAGGCGAGTCCTTTATCATGCCGGAAAAATCGGCAAAGTACGGTTTGTTTGTAGACAATCAGGGGACAGGCAGCATCTACAGTTCTCTGATTACCCGGCAGGGAGTGTCGGGAGACGATGAAGCTGTTATCTCCATTTACAGACTGGGGGAAATAGAAGGAGTCTTTGTTGACAATGGAAATGGAGAATTGTCTTTCACATCGAATGATGCAGATACCAGAATTGTAAAGGGAATCATAAAAATCAACGGATGGAACGGCGCAAGTTTTACAGTTACAGAGGCACCGGAAGGGTTCATCTCCGTAGGGGAAGAATTTGATTTTCCTTTTGCATTTTGACAGGTACTCATCACAAATTACATTTATAAGGCTAATACATATATTGAGTATAGGCGGCATAGGGAGCAGGAAATCACAAATGGTTTCCTGCTT
>Ga0129308_1002145_pt1 | contig 17646 bp, 15 predicted proteins | sample L827metagenome_FD_94440 | JGI IMG/M metagenome (GOLD analysis project Ga0129308, IMG submission 94440) | Ring-tailed lemur group fecal microbial communities from Wisconsin, USA - L827 metagenome | ecosystem: Host-associated > Mammals > Digestive system > Large intestine > Fecal | place: USA... | reverse complement strand
CCCCAGGTCGCCCAACTGGATTTTTTGTCCTGCCAGCAGTTGCTCGCGCATACAATCCACGGACATGGTGAGGATGGCTACGATGTCCGAACGCTTGTACACGCAGCCATGACTGGCAATATGTTCGGCAAAGCGGTTGATGTCCATCACTTCCGAATACTGCGCACTTGCGTACGCCTTTTTGGCAACCGTCTTATCGGTAGGATTGCCACGCATCACGATACTGTAGTTAATCATAAATTAAAAATTATAAGTTAAAAATTAAAAGACAGGGAGACGATACTAATCCCGGGGAATTACGATTACTAATCTTCGCGCGTCACGATTACTAATCTTCACCCCTCATCGTCTGACAGAACAAAGATACGACATGCCTATAACCGACCCGACCGATTTGCCACGATGGCACCCCATGTTGCCGGATGATGCACATTGATGCACGATAACAACATCCAAACGCTTGATAATGTGGAGGGAAAAGTGTATATTTGTAATGAATTAAAACCGAGCTTCATGATACAGAAATACACTTCCGACATACAGCCTTCTTTTCACATCCGTCCCTACGGCATCGGTGAGCTTGCACGGCTCTACAGCCCCCACATCACCGTGGGCGCCGCCCGCCGTAAGCTGATGCTCTGGATTGCCTTGCAACCAGCCCTGGCAGCCGCGCTCCGCAGTTCGGGCTTCTGCAACAAAGTACGTAGCTTTACATCTGCGCAAGTGCAACTCATTGTGGAAGCGCTGGGCGAGCCTTGAACCACGGTATCCGGTCTTTGACCATCACTTTGCCCTGCATCTCGGCCACCACTTGTTCCTCGGACTCCCGTTCGTCATATCGGCCGCAGGGCTGGCGCACATAGAGTACGCTTCCGGTCTGGCACAGGTCCTGGTCGCGCACTTTCAGCATATCGAGCCGGGTGTAGGCGCAGTCTTGCCGGTTGATGCGGGAGATGGAAAAAATGAAGTCGGCAAGGTTGGCCCAGTTGGCGCTACCTGCAATGGTATACATGTCTATATCCTCCAATTCATTCCTGCCGTTCAGCCTGGACAGCTTGCGGGGATGGGCCACGATGATGACCCACACATGGTTGATGCGCCCCCAGTTCTGCACTTGTGTCAGCATGCTTTTAATGTCCTGCGTCTCGGTGCTGTTGCGGTTTGTCTCTACCTCCATGAAGAGATACGGGTCGATGACGAGATACTTCAGCGGCACAGTACGGCGTATCATGTCGGCACGGGCAAGGATATTGGCAGGAGTGGGCGGCACTTCATGCAGGTCGAGATGCACCATGTGGCAGTTCAGGAAATCGACAATCGGCTGCAACTGTTCCCTGCCGTATCCGGTGGTATTCAGTTTCCCCAGCATCAGCTGGACAAGGCGGGCGATGTGCTTGTTCTTGTCGGGCACTTCGAAAGAGAGGTAACAGACGCAACGTCCGGTTTTGGCCATCAGGCGGCAGGTAAGGTCATTCAGGAAGTCGGTTTTCCCGCTGTTGGGCTTTCCGGTCACTATGATCAGCCCTCCCAGGTCGGTGGGATGGAACACATGGTCTGTCAGCGGGCCGTAGCCTACCTCATAACCGTGGTCGTATTCTCCGCGCAGCACGTTCAGCACTTCGTCCGCACGTTCGCTCACGGTAACGATGTCCGCCGTTTGCTGCGGACAGGCCGATTCGATGACTTCGCGCACAGTCTCCACGCCGTAGATGGCAAGCACATCGGAAATGTCCTTGCAGTCGGCAGGCAACGTGGCCAGCAGGCTGCGGGCTCCGAAATAGTCCGTCAGATGTTTGACGAGCGTTCGTCCGGGCAGGTCGCAATCACCGCAAATCACGACATCGGCCACGCGGTCCAGCCAGGGTTCGAATGCCTCGAAAGATTTTCCTAAATCGCTTGCCGCCCCGTTGGGCACGCTGATGACATAGGGGTAGCCCGCCTCGGCCAGTGTGAGCACGTCCTTGCCGCCTTCGGTGACAAGCAGACGCGGAATAGTCTCCTCACTGACCCGCAGCGGGTTGATACAGTCTATATTATAGGGCGGGCATGGAGTGGTAGGCGAATCCTGACTCCAGAATTTGGTGTAGTCGGCAACCTTGTTTCCATCCGGAGCAGACACGTGTGAAGGGTCGCAAGAACGATATTTCACATTGACAGGCTGCCCGTTGACATAATTGACGTATGCAATGCAGTGGTACATCGTTCCGGCGGATTTCTTTTCGTCGTCCTTGCCGAAGCAGCGGTGCATCAGGCAACCTATACGGGCATCGACGGCTGTTTTCAGCGAGATGCCCTGGTCGGCAAGATAACGGCGGGCCACCAGCTGATCGGGGTCTGTCGTCTCCGCGTCAACGGTCAGCGGCTTTATCCGGGCAAGCACTTCAGGAGCCACGCGCTTGTAGTCTTCGGGAATCATCGGCACTTCCGAGGTTGTTTTCCGGCTACCTTTTTCGGGCATGTGGCTTCCGACAGCTGCCCGGCGGACCGGATTGTGAATGCCGGCTCTGCCCCCGGCCTGCCCAGCCAACGGTGAATCGGCAAACGACCGTTCTTCCCAGAAGTCCTTCAACTTTCCGTGGAAGTCACAGCCGGCATAAAAACAATGATAAAGTCCCGTCTCTTTGGAGATGGAGAGATGCTTCTTTCCGCATTTGGGACACATGGTTACAAAATTCTTCCCGGCACTTTTACGTTCGGGGAAATCAGAGAGAGAATAAAAAGCTTTCATTGAAAATTGGTTTTGATTTATATTTTTTAATGAGTTATCCATTCCTCGCTCAACACATTCCATATGGCTTCGGTCGACGGCCTTGGCTGCGCCTCATCAGGAATGTTGACCACTCCTTCTATGGCATCATCGTAGAATCTCAGTCCCGATTCCGGGTCGGTCCATTCAAACTCGCAAAGAGGACGGTTATTGCGTTGCGTGCTCCGGTTTGCCTGCGCAGTCTGCTCCCGTTTTTTTCGGCCTTCCCGTGCGGCATCATTCAACAAATGCTGTCCGTGGGCAGACTTCATCAAGTTTCCGAGCCAGCAGAGCCTTCCGGTGTGGTTGGACTTCATGAAACGGGCCTGCCCTGCAAAGTAGGGTATCAGCAGTTCGTTGACAAGGTAAACCAGATTTTCGCAAGCATGCTGCCGGGTGAGTCCTTCATGGAGCTGGAACCAGTCGATGAGCGGAGTCAGCATCTGCCCCTTTTGCGCAGGAGCCCCATTGATGATGTGAAAGAAATCTTTGGCTGCCGCCAAAGAATCCGGTGTAACGATATTTTCCCGAGTTGAAATCTTACCTGAAGGCTTATCGCCCGAAGGCGAAAGTTCTTCTTCGGAAGAATCTCCTTTAGTATTTATATTATATATATTATCAGCCGCAAAAGTTTGCGCAAAAGCTTGTGGCAGATTCTGCGGTACGGCAGCAGGGACAGCGGGGTGATTTGTTGCATTTTCTGATTTTTCATCGCAACATAGCGGAGAATAAAACGCTTGAATCCGGCTCCGTTCATCATTCAGGATAAACTTGAAAGACCGGCATTGCTTCACGGCTTCAACGAGCGCCTGCGTGGTAGCGAACCTTAGCGACAGCTTGATGTCGTAGAAATTTTCGATAGGGTATACCCCTTCATCATTCATATAGGCAGTCAGTCCAAGATAAAGTTCCAACAGTTTGGAAATGGCGGAATCTGTAATTTTGCAACTTCTCCACCTCCTGATGGTCTTTTGCAATTCCGCCACGGCGACGGATTTTTTCTGTGCTTTCATAACTTGCTGTTTTTTTATTATGCCGTGAAGTTACAGAGAAACCACAGAACCGGATTACCAGCATGCCGGTAATCCTTTCAACTAAATTACATATAATCAACAACAATTAACCAAATGAAAACCGATAAAACCAATTACAACTATCAAGACTGGGGCAAATGCATCGACCGCTTCCGCCGCAGTCTGGACATCCGCATCATAGACCTTTGCATAGACTGCAATTTCAGCACCCGCACTTATTACCAGGTACTGTCGGGGATGATATCCACATCAGCTATTACCTCCGTATCCTGGACTACCTGCACGAGTTCGTCATAGAGGAAACGGACTTCCAGAAGGTATGGATGGAGCTGGGAGGATTTTGAAAAAGACTAGAACTTACCCAAAATGCAGAAAACAGCAGGAAACAACAAGCGTATTGCCAAAAATACGTTGATGCTATATATCAGAATGGGATTGATAATGTTAATGACATTATACTTGTCCCGGGTTATTCTGAACATCTTAGGAGTAGAAGATTACGGTATTTATAATGTCATTGCCGGCTTCGTACTGATGTTCTCGTTCCTTACCTCTACCATTTCCAGCGGTACAAGCAGATTCTTCGCCTATGAAATCGGTACCGGCAATGAGGAAAAACTAAGCCAGTACTTCAAGCTGTCTCTTCTATCTTTCGGCATCTTGTCCGTGATTATATTAGTGCTGGCAGAAACGACCGGACTCTGGTTTATCAAGAATCTGTTGGTAATTCCGTCAGGCAGAGTGTCAGCCGCCATCCTGGTATATCACTTTTCCATATTAGGATTTATCGTAAGCATGTTTTCAATCCCTTATAAGTCATTGATTATAGCTTATGAAAAAATGGACTTTTATGCCTATATGGGGATTGTAGAAGTAGCGCTGAATCTCCTCATCGTATTCGTGCTGACAAAACTGCCCGTTGACAAGTTGGAGTTATATGCCATCCTGCTGTTCGCATTAAATGCACTGACAACTTTCTGTTACTATTTATACTGTAGGCTCAACTATAGTACATCACGCTATTCTTTCTTTTGGGAGAAAAGCATGTTCAAGGAGTTCTTCAGCTACTCTTTCTGGGTTATTATAGGAAGTTTGTCCGTTTTGCTCCGTGGGCAAGGAGTAAACATACTACTAAACCTATTTTTTGGTCCCACAATTAATGCAGCCAGAGGAATTGCCTATCAAGTACAATCTGCCATCAATCAATTTGTCAGCAATTTCTACATGGCATGTCGTCCACAAATCACTAAATTATACGCTGCCGGAGAGAAAGAGCAAATGATGCAACTTATTTTTAGTTCCTCACGAATATGCTACCTATTAACACTCATTTTCACACTTCCCATTTATTTAGAGACTCCTACTATCCTAAAACTATGGTTAAATACGATGCCTGCCTATACTGTAGTTTTTACCAGACTGACCTTAATTTCAATCATCATTGATACCATCAGTTATCCTTTCCAAGCAGCAGTCTCGGCTACCGGAAAAGTCAAATGGTATCAACTTATAACTGGTGGAATTATTGTTTCGGCTCTACCTTTATCCTACATTACACTAAAGCAAGGGTACTCTCCTGAGACGGTATTTTATATAACCATAATTACTGTGTTTACAGCTCAGATTTCAAGATTGTTCTTTATGAAATCCTTATTGAACATGTCTATAATATCATTCATGCGTAATGTCGTGTCAAGAATGGTATTTACATCATTCATATCAGCAATAATTCCAACCATGATTTATTATAACATGCAACCTGGAATTTACAGATTATCATGTATTGTTTTTACCTCATTAATATCTGTCGTCACTCTGAGTTTCATTATAGGAATGCCACCTAATGAGCGCAACGCTATTATTACAAGAATCAAGAATGTACATCATTACAAACTTTCCCAATAGGTACTATCTTCTGACAATCGTCATGAACAAATCCTTAGAATACGATGAACTACAATAGAAATATCGCTACATTCTATCTGATATTGATGTGTATCCAAATTATCCCGATAGAAGGCATCGAAGCCAGTATGGTCAAATTCGGAGCGATGTGCTATGCACCGATATTACTGTTCAAAACGTCTCAAATGACAAAAGCAATGGTATGGGGAGGATTATATTTTATCTGTATATTACTCTCCACACTCTATCATTTAGAAACGTTCCGCTTTACCAAAATCGGATATATTCTAATGGCAGTGATATCATTTATAACTTTTTACAATTTAGTACATTGCAATAAAGCGTTCACTGCCGATTATTTTATCTCACTCATCAAAAGAATTATTATGGCCTATATAGCCGTTGCTTTAATACAACAATTAGCGAGAATCACCTTTGTCGGATATCATAGTTTTCCTTTGATAAACTTAGTTACAACTTCAAAGCACACACTTACTGCGAACTCCCTTTCTGTCGAACCTTCTCATTTTGCACGAATTCTAAGTGCACTGTTCCTATCACTACTTAGAATGTATCAATGCAAATGGGGAAAAGAACATGTCACATTAAAAGTCATATATCAAGATTTCAAATGGGGAAGTGTCGGCTTTTTATGGTGTATGCTTACGATGGGAAGCAGTACTGCATTGGTTGCATTAGGAATTACATCTCTGTTCTTCGTTCGTAAAAGAGTTACAGTCATTGTCATTGCATTTATCATTGCCGGCTATCAAGTTATTCCATATATTAACTTTAAACCACTACAACGAATACACGCATCCATCGAAGCAACATTGACAATGGATACTCAGAACATAAAAGATGCTGATTTAAGTGCTTCGGCAAGAATTCTCCCTTACCTCTATACCATAAAACATTTTGACATATTCAATACAGAAACATGGGTGGGGAGTGGAACAGATACAGGTGTAAACAACAACAGATGGGGATTAAAGCGTATGATTGGTGGAATATCCGACTTTGGATTTCTATCTTACATTTTTGCACTATTCCTAGTTTTCTCATGCTGCATCAGACGGTTTTTCTCCGTTGAGACATTGTTTTTCATTGTTTTATTAATGGCCGAAACACGCAATGTCTATGTATGGTGGGCTGTTTTTATGCTGTTTGCTACAACCAACTATTTTTTAACAAATACCCAGAATTCCCCCAAAGTGGTAACAGATTGAAATATGAAATATTTTATTTACAAAAACCTACCCATAGAAAATTGTTATGGCTGTCGCGCTTGCGAACAAATATGTACGTATCGTGCTATTTCCTTCAAAGAGAACGAGGAGGGCTTTCTGTACCCTGAAATCAATCAGAACTTATGCACAGACTGCGGAGCTTGCGAAAAAGTCTGTCCGACGCAGACAGCCAATCACATAAGAATACTTCATGAAGCACAAAAAAATGTCTATGCAGCCTGGAACAAAAATTTAGAAGAGCGATTAGAATCTACCTCAGGTGGAATATTCTATCTGCTTGCCCAAGAATGGTTGAAAAATGGCGGAATAGTATATGGAGTAATTCTAAATGATGAATTACATGCAATACACGCCAAAATTGAAAATGAAGAAGATTTAAAAGCAACACGTGGTTCAAAATATGTGCAGAGCGACACTAATTCTACTTACAGACAAGTACATAAGAACCTGCAAGCCGGTAAAAGAGTCCTCTATTCCGGAACACCTTGCCAAATAGCCGGATTGCGACTGTTCTTACGCAAAGAGTATGAGAATCTGACAACTATAGATTTAGTTTGTCACGGAACTCCAAGCCCCCTTATTTTCAAAGCCCACATCACCTACATTGAGGAAAGACTGCATGATAAGGTGACAGATATGAAATTTAGAGCCAAAAAGAAAACCGGATGGCGCACATATGCTAAATATACATTCAGAGACCACAAGCCCATATTCCATTTCTTAGGAGATGACTTTTACTGTCATGCTTTCCATAAAGGATGGATAAACAGAAAAGCTTGCTATACATGCGATTTCTCAAGAGCGGAGAGGGTTGGCGACATTACACTGTCCGATTTCTGGAACAGTGAAAAACACCTGAAAGAATTAAAACATATCAGGAAACATGGGTTCAACTTAGTAATATGCAATACTCCCAAAGGAGAAATCTTGCTGAAAAGAATCTATCCGAAAATTGAGAAAAGAGTATTGCCTGCCACAATCGCAATCCGAGGCGACAAACGCTTGAACAACATCCAAAACAAACCTGAATTCAGGAATAAGTTCTATACTATATACAAAGAAAACGGATATGCTTATTTGGTGGAGAACTATAGCAAAGAAAAATTTATTATAAAGAAACTCATCCCAACCTGGGTAAAAAATATCATTAAAGAAATACAATCATATATATAATAAAAAATGAGGATAGGAATCTTAACGAGAAGAGCCGGTTACAATCACGGAAGCAGTTTGCAAGCATATGCGATGGCACAATTTATCAGCAGCTTAGGATTTTCATGCAAAATCATTGATTATGACGAATATGCGCCGCATTTCAGGTGGAAAATACGTCCGGCTATAGAAAACATCATGTGGGCTATATTACGTCGAATGCCATCAATAACAAAAAGGATATGCAACAGCAGATACCAACACCTATACACCAGAAACAGACAGCAAGAAAAATTCAAAATCTTTGAGCAACAGTTCATGCCACTGACAAAGGAAAGATGTTCGTCATCCGGCACCTTATGCAAAATAAGCACACAGTTTGACGCAATCGTATGTGGTAGCGACCAAATATGGAATCCTGCATTCTTTGACCCAGCCTTCTTCCTTGAATTTGTCCCAGCGAACGGTAGAATCTTAAAAATAGCGTATGCGCCCAGTATCGGCATTACGGATAAAACTCTAATTCCTAAAAAAGAAATAGACTTACTAAAAAAATTCGATGCCATCTCATGCAGAGAAAAGGAAGGAACCCTGTTATTGAAGCACATCACCGATAAACCAGTAAGTATGGTACTTGACCCCACCTTAATGGTTTCGGCTGATAACTGGAAAAGCCTATGCAGCCCTATCGCAACAGACGAGAAAGGATATATTCTGGTTTACTTCTTACATTCTAGTTGCTATGAAGACAATATACCTCATAATTTCATCAAAAAGCTACGAGAAAAAACCGGCTTGCCTATATACAACATAAAAATGCACAACCTGATAAACAATATAGAGGCCGACAAACACTTTGAAGAAACAGATCCGTGTGAATTTCTTTATTTATTGCAACATGCAACATGGATATGCACGAATTCATTTCATTGCAGCATCTTCTCTTTCTTGTTTCAAAAGAAGTTTTTTGTTTTTGAACGATTTATGAAAGGAGGCAACGAAGGCAACAGCCAAAACTCCCGCATTCGCTCATTATTAGAAGTATTCAACATGCCTCAATGTTTAAAAAAAGAGAGTGACTCTCCTAAACTCAATCAGGAATTTGACTTTGAAATGGGTATAAAAAAGCTGCAAGCTTACCAACAAGAATCCAAAAATTATTTAATATCAGCATTAAGTTCACATAAATAAAGTAGGTAAATGAAGCTCCATTCATTTCTTGACAGAATCTTCAAAAAACAACATGCAACAAAAATGAAACACATCACTTGTTTTCATCTGTTCAATGACTATAGCGGCAGTCCGAAGGTATTACAAAACATATTACAATCGTTATTGGACGAAGGGTATGACGTTGATCTGATTACTTCAAGGGGGGGTATCTTGGATAGCCTAACAAGTTCCAAAGGGCAACTTAAACGAACGACATATCACTACCCCAAGTTTTCTACATACGCATTAGAAGCTGTCATTCGCTATTCAACCTATCAAATTTATACATTTTGCATCGCATGGAGGTATTTATTCAAAAAAGACACAATCTTTTATATCAATACAATTCTACCTATCGGCCCCGCGATAGCCGGAAGATTAATGACCAAAAAAGTAATTTACCATTATCATGAGAATGCTTTTGTAAAAAGTGTATTTTATCGACTGCTATGCAGAGGTATGTGTGCATTAGCTTCCCAAATAATATGTGTATCGCAATACCAACGTTCGTTCTTAAAACGTCAAAAAGGTGTATACATAATCCCTAATGCACTCCCGGCAAATTTCACATCACAACTTACTCCCCATATTAAAAAAGCGTTCGAACGAAAAAACATATTGATGCTTTCATCGCTAAAAACATATAAAGGGATTCTTGAATTTATTCAGCTGTCACAAAGATTACCACAGTATGAATTTACATTGGTAATAAATGACACGCAAGCAGAAATAGACTCATTTATAAAAAAACAGAGTATCGTTCCGAGTAGTAACCTATTAATTGTTCCCCGTCAAAACGATGTTACTCCATTCTACAACCATGCTTCATTGGTCTTAAATCTTTCTAACAAGAAGAAAATTATAGAAACATTTGGTTTAACAGCTTTAGAAGCGATGGCAGCAGGACTACCTATTATCGTACCAACACAAGGCGGCATTGCGGAAATGGTAGACGACAATGTGAACGGGTATAAAATAGACGTGCAAGAATTAGATAAAATTGCAAATACTATAGTCCAAGTCTTTTCAGACGAATCATTATACTGTCAGTTGGCAACCAATGCATTAAAGCATTCAAAGTTATTCAACAATGCCAACATAATCGAACAAATCATAGCGGTTTTCAAACTTCAAGTCACAACATCAATTTAGTAACTATACATTTATCACAACTATATTATGAAAAGAATAGCAATCGTGGGTACTGTGGGGGTACCTGCTTGTTATGGTGGGTACGAAACACTCGTGGAAAACCTGCTTGACAACAAGCAATGCAAGGACATCAAGTATCAAATTTACTGCTCCTCAAAAACATATAAAAAGCATTTTACCAATTACAAAGGCGCCAAACTGGTTTACCTGCCTTTCTATGCCAATGGGTGGCAATCAGTGGTTTATGATTCACTATCGCTAATCCATGCCTACTTTACTTGCCATGTAGTGTTGTCGCTCGGAACTGTCGGTTCGTTTGTGCTACCTCTTTTACGCATCTTTTCAAAAAAGAAAGTAATAGTCAATTTGGACGGACTGGACAATCGGCGTGACAAATTCGGCTTTCTCTCTCAAAAAATGATAGGATGTGCACGCAGGCTTGCTGCCAAATATGCTGACACATGCATTTCTGATAATCAAGGTATAAAAGATTATGCAATCAAGGCATATCACCGCGATACTGAATTGATAGAATATGGAGGTGATAATGCATTTGCCATTACTGATGACCGAAAATTACAAGAAAAATATGGTTTAACTAGAAATTCATACAGCTTCAAAGTAGCACGCATTGAGCCAGAAAACAATATTGAGCTAATATTAAAAGCTTTCGCACAACTGCCTGAAGAACAATTAGTAATTGTAGGCAACTGGACTCGAAGTAAGTTTGGACAACGAATGAAAAAAGAGTACATCAGCTACCCAAACATACTAATGTTGCCTCCTATTTATCTTCCCGAAAACATAAACCTACTTCGCAGCAATTGCAAATTGTATATACATGGACACAGCGCCGGCGGCACGAATCCGTCATTAGTAGAAGCTATGAACCTGCATTTACCTATCCTTGCATTTGACGTTGTGTACAATAAAGAGACGACCGAATACAAAGCTGCATACTTCAAAGACACAAAGTCGTTGGTCGCAACTATAAAAGAGTTGAAAACACATCAACTCAAGGAAATAGCAGACAATATGAAAGAAATAGCAGAACGAAGATATAAATGGGCCATCATCTGTAAAAAGTACGAAACTCTATTTTTATGAAAAACAACATCCGCGTATTACTTTTAGACGGGCATACCATTCAAGCGCTCCCGTTCTTAGAAGCCTTCAACAAATTAAAAGTAAAGGTTACAATATTTTGTGAAACGAGGATATCTTATGGATATTTCTCCAGATACAAGAAAAAATCGGTGATTTGTCCACAGATAAAAAACAATGAGAAAGGCTATCTTTCTTTCCTTACCTCTTATCTGGCAGTACACCCCCAAGATTTAATCATTCCCCTTTTCAATGACACTGCTGAGTTTACCAGTAAGTATAAATATGAAATAGAAGCATTGGGATGTAAAGTCGAAATTCCCCATTGGGAAATTTTTATAAAAGTTCATAACAAAGAATCGCTGATGGGTATATGCAAGGAACTAAATATTCCACATCCGCGGACTGCCAATCCCGATAAAATCGGCTATAAAAAAGCAATCGAGTACATAGGAGGGTATCCCTGCTTGATAAAACCCAATCTAAGCGCAGGCGCAAAAGGAATCAAAATACTTCACAATAAAAACGATTTCGACATCAACTATCCAGTAATCGTTTCTCTATTTGGAGAATCAACGCTTCAAGAGTTTATTCCTCAAAGCGGAAAACAACTAAAAGTACAAATATATCGAACTGAGAGCGGAAAAATTATCGCATCAAGCTGTTACGAAAAATGCAGATATTATCCCATTGACGGAGGAACAAGCACTTGTAACAAAACAGTAAACCGACCGGATTTAGTTGAACGTTATAAAATGATTTTAGATTACACGAATTGGGTAGGTATAGCAGATTTCGATTGCATAGAAGACCCCCGTAATGGTGAAATTCTATTAATGGAAATTAATCCGAGAGTACCAGGTACTATAAAAGCTTCTTTTCTTGCCGGAATAGACATTGCAAAAATAATGATATGCCACAGCATGAATTTTCCGTATGAAAGATATGAATACAGAGAAAATATCTACATGAGAAATCTGGCTACGGAAATAGTCTGGTTTCTATCCTCCAAAAACCGTTTTCACAGTACTCCTAACTGGTTCAACTTCTGGGGTTCCCAAATATATTACGCAGATGGAACATGGAAAGACCCTCTACCCTTTCTCGGAGGACTTTTAGGGGGACTGAATAAACTCCTAAACCCCGAATTCAGAAAAGCTAAAAAGAAATAATTATGAAAAGAAATCTTGGCTTTGACATAGCACGAATAATTTCAATGTTTTATATCATAGGCGTGCTCCATCTATCCGGTTACACTGGAATATCAGTTGCCAATTACGATACTTGCGTATCCTTTATTTGGAGTACATTGGGAGTCTTCACTTTCTTATCTGCATATCTACTTGCGTCTAAATACAATTTTTCTTCCAAACAAGAGATTATCAAATTTTATACAAAACGGTTACTACGTTTTTATCCCTTATTCTTCATTTCATCCATAGCTCTAATAGCTATCAAATTCAATACTTGGAATGAAACATGGAAAGGTCTACTTGGTATTTCACCATTTTGGAAACCACAGCAACAAACTCTGTGGTATATTGCAACATCGATGTTCCTATATATAATCACACCTATTTTATGTACGAACAAGCTTATACATACAATTTTGAGGGCAATTCTGATTTTAAGCGCTACTTTTTTAATTGACATCTCATTCCACTCTGTGGATTCGCGTTTCTATTATTATTTTGTGATATATACTTCCGGCATTATCATTGCAAAACATTTTTCTACAATCGGAATCAGGATTTTACAATCCAGATGGACTTTAACTACCGGCATTCCTTATATCATTTTACTATTGGCAATATATCAGAATAGTAACCAAATCTTCATGTTAGGAGCAGGCTATGTAGGCATCATTGTGATTTTAAACACGACAATACTATTTTCTAAAGCTATAGGAAACCAAAAACGTCTCTGCAAAATTATATATTTCGTCAGCTATGGAAGCATGTGTGCCTATCTATTCCATCGTGAAATATACTGGTTCTTCTTAGAATTGTGGAAGCCAACTGAACCAACAACAATATGGGCTTATTTATTCTTCATAGCCTTCCCTATCACATTACTAATTTCCTATTATATCCAAAAAGGATATGATAGGATATTCAATTAATAAAACTACAGATGAATATTTTAACCTTTGATGTCGAAGAGTGGTTTCATCTTCTCGACAATGATTCTACACGCTCTGAAGAAGAATGGAAACGATATCCGGCACGTATCTACGAAAATATGGAACGGATATTTCGCATTCTTGATGACACAAATACAAACGCAACTTTTTTTGTTATCGGCTGGATTGCAAAAACTTATCCGGATATAGTTAAACGTATCGCTGAAAAGTATGAGATAGGCAGTCACACAATGAACCATCAATTAGTATGGGAACAGAATTATAGAGAATTTAAAGAAGATGTCAGTTCGTCCATCAAGTTACTGGAAGACATTACCGGAAAACCCGTAAAATACTTCCGTGCTCCGGGATTTTCCATTCGCGAGAATGAATCGTGGGCATTCGACATTATTAAAGAATGTGGAATCGAAATTGATTGTTCGGTATTTCCCGCACACCATTCACACGGTGGATTACCATCATACGGGAAAGCCGTGCCAAGCATCATAAAGCATGGAGACACAATCTTAAAAGAATTTCCTATCAGCATCAAACGGCTGGGTAATCGCAATTTAATATACACCGGTGGAGGTTACTTCCGATTATGTCCTTATGCCATAATAAAACATTGGGTCCAAGAACAAGACGAATATTTATTGTCATACATACATCCGCGTGACCTTGATGCCGGACAACCTATAATAAAAGAGCTATCCCCATTACGGAAATTCAAATCCTATATAGGGCTCAAGAATGCAGAGCACAAGCTCCGCAAGATGCTGACTGATTTTCAATTTGTAGATATAGGAACTGCAAACAACATGATAGATTGGGAGAAAGCTTCAGTAATAACACTTAAATAGAATATATTATGCGAAAACGACTTATTTTAATCATCGTAGCAGTCAGTTTTGCCGTAACCGGCGAATTGTATGCACAAAATTTTAAAACAAAAATAGAGACTGTGGTGCAAGAAACCGAATACGGAAAGACGGAAACTACCACCACCATAGACAAATACAAAGTGGAAACCAATTACTTCCTTGACAATTGCTTTGTAACCTTCGGCATAGGAACCCAACTCTATATGGGAGACAACGAAAAGCACATGCACATCAAGGACCTTCTAACACCTGCCATAGATTTCTCTATAGGAAAATGGTTTTCGCCAGAACTCGGTTTGGCAATATCCTACAGCGGATATAAAATGAAAGGTCTATGGAACGAAAAATATGCCGGACAATACTTTAAAACAAATAAGGCATATCCCAATCCGGTAAATTACAAAGGAGGCAAATATAGATTATTTGAACAGAAAACCAGTTTTTATAATCTGCATATAGATGCGCTGATAAATCTAAGCAACATCTTTTGCGGTTACAATGAGAACAGAATTTATAATTTCATTCCTTATATCGGTGTAGGATGGATACAGAGTTACAATAACAATGACAACAGAAAAGAAGGCGACATAAGCTTTAATGCCGGAATCATCAATCGTTTTCGCTTATCTGACGCACTGGACCTGAATATCACTTTAAGAGGAGCGTTGGTTGATGATGACTTTGACGGGGAAGTCAGCGGAAGGGCATATAGAGGTGTAGCGAGCTTAGAGCCTGAGAATTTTGAAGCAGGCACACAGAATTTTGCTTTGGACGGCTATGGAGGCATCACCATCGGATTGACCTACAAATTCAAGACAAGAGGCTGGAACAAAGCCCGGACAACAAAAGAAACATACATCAACGAGAAGGAAATAGCAAGGCTGAAAGAGGAACTGAGCGCCCTACGCAACCAAAATGAGTCCCTAAAAAACACCCCCCCGACCGTTTATGTAAAGAAAGAAGTGGTCACTTTCCCCTATCTAGTCAATTTCACCATCGACAAGGCAGAAGTGGTCAACCGCGAAAAGGTCAACCTAAAGACGATAGCCGGAATGATAAAATCGACTCCAAAACAAAGGTACCTGATATGCGGATACGCTGACAAAACCACTGGTTCAAAAGAACGCAACCGATGGTTGGCTGAACATAGGGCACAGAATGTTTACGATGTCTTGACTGAAGAGTTCGGAGTGTCACCAGAGCAGTTGGTGACAGACTCTAAAGGGGGCATAGACAACTTGTATTATGACGACCCGCAAGTCAGCCGTTCCGTTGTAATCTCAGAGATCAAATAATGCGAGAAAACATCAAAGATTATGTACGCACAACACTTACCATAAAGACATGCGGCTAATAGCGTATGGAGATGACCACGCCCAAAGAAACGTACCGGAAAAAATACATAATCCGTTGGCAGAAATAATACATAGAAAAGGAGCGAACGTTGCTTCACGGCACGGATGTTTACAGGAAAACTGATGGAAGTTAATAAGGAAAGTTTTCTATTTGCCCTTGCTAGTTAATTCCGCCAACGGGTATTGCAACATCAATGTCGTTTTTTCAACATTGCGCGGATCTCTGATAACAATAAACGTTCTTGCTTCAAGAAAAACGTTCCCTACCTTATCATTATTTAGTTTACAATACCCAAAGCGCTCCATTTGCTGTACACAAACAGCAAATGGAGCGTTTTCCTTATTTACTTCTCTTTCAGCAAATCACGAATTTCGGTCAGCAGCACCTCTTCCTTGCTCGGTGCTGGAGGAGCCGGAGGAGTGGCAGGAGCCTCTTCTTTCTTCTTTTCAGTCAGTTTGGTAAGCAGCTTGATGAACAGAAAGATAGAGAATGCAATAATAAGGAAGTCGAACGTAGCTTGCAGAAAACTACCATAATTCAACGTCACGGCAGCAATCTCCTTACCGTCCACCATTTCGGCAGGCTTCAGCACCCACTTCAAGTCTGTAAAGTTGACACCGCCCACCAGCAACCCGATAGGAGGCATAATCACATCTGCCACAATGGAAGAGACGATTTTTCCGAATGCCCCACCGATAATCACACCGACAGCCATGTCTATCACATTACCCTTCATGGCAAAAGCCTTAAAATCTTGTAAAAATGAACTTTTTCCCATCTTTTCAATTATTTAATTATGATTTTGAGCACGAATATAAAAACATTTTCTTACTTTTGCACCGCAATTCGGAAAGAATTGTAATTTAGAAGTGAAAGTTTATTTTTAGACATTATAAAAACCCTTAAAAGTTTAAACAAAATGATTAAAGTAGGTATTAATGGATTCGGACGTATCGGACGTTTCGTATTCCGCGCTGCTCAGACAAGAAACGATATCCAAATCGTTGGTATTAACGACCTTTGCCCGGTAGATTACTTGGCTTACATGTTGAAGTATGATACTATGCACGGTCAATTCGATGGTACTATCGAAGCTGATGTTGAAAACAGCAAGCTGATTGTAAACGGCAAAGAAATCCGTGTAACTGCTGAAAGAAACCCTGCTGACTTGAAATGGGATGCTGTAGGTGCTGAATATGTTGTTGAATCTACAGGTCTATTCCTGACTAAAGAAAAAGCTCAGGCTCACCTCGAAGCCGGTGCAAAATATGTTGTAATGTCTGCTCCTTCTAAGGATGACACCCCGATGTTCGTTTGCGGTGTTAACGAAAAGACTTACGTTAAGGGTACTCAATTCGTATCTAACGCTTCTTGTACTACCAACTGCTTGGCTCCTATCGCTAAAGTATTGAACGACAAGTTCGGTATCACTGATGGTTTGATGACTACTGTTCACTCTACAACTGCTACTCAGAAGACTGTTGACGGTCCTTCTATGAAAGACTGGAGAGGTGGTCGTGCCGCTTCCGGCAACATCATCCCGTCTTCTACAGGTGCTGCTAAGGCTGTAGGTAAAGTTATCCCGGCATTGAACGGCAAACTGACCGGTATGTCTATGCGTGTTCCGACTTTGGACGTATCTGTAGTTGACTTGACAGTTAACTTGGCTAAGCCCGCTACTTACGCTGAAATCTGCGCTGCCATGAAGGAAGCTTCTGAAGGCGAATTG
>Ga0129308_1002144_pt1 | contig 17653 bp, 17 predicted proteins | sample L827metagenome_FD_94440 | JGI IMG/M metagenome (GOLD analysis project Ga0129308, IMG submission 94440) | Ring-tailed lemur group fecal microbial communities from Wisconsin, USA - L827 metagenome | ecosystem: Host-associated > Mammals > Digestive system > Large intestine > Fecal | place: USA... | reverse complement strand
GCCTTTGCCGGCTACCAGACCGCCCTGCTGCTGGGCCGTGGCTTTTCCAGCGGCGACGCCGGCGTGTTCGCCGCCATCCGGTGCCTGGCCGGCATCATCGCCCAGCCGCTGCTGGGCGGGTGGGCGGACCGGCACCCGCAAGTGCCCCTGAAGCGCATCCTGTGCGTTTGTCTGGGGCTGGGGCTGGCGGTGAACGCGGTGTTTTACTGTACCCGCCCCGGCTTTTGGGGCAGCGCCCTCATTTTCCTGGCGTTGGGGGTTCTGGACCTGAACATCTATCCCCTGCTGGACTCCATGGCGGTGCAGTTCATCAACGCCGGACTGGATGTCAATTACAGCCTGGGCCGGGGCCTGGGGTCCCTTTCCTACGCGGTGGCCTGTGTGTTCCTGGGCCGCCAGTCCACCGCCTTCGGTACGGAGTCCACGCTTCTGACCCACATGGCCCTGCTGGTGCTGCTGACGGTCATCATCACCGTTTACCCCACCTTTCCGGCGGAGGCCCTGCCGCCCCGTGGGCAAAGCGTCCGGTCTCACTCCATCTCCCAGATCCTCCGGGGCAATCCCTCCTTCTCCCTGATGCTGGCGGCGGTGTTCTGCGGCATGACCGCCGTGATGCCCATCGTCAGCTTCATGGTGAACATCGTCACGGACCGGGGCGGCGACACCTCCCACCTGGGGCTGGCCCTGTTCCTCATGGGCGCCTCGGAACTGCCTGCCGCGTTGCTGTTCCCCCACCTGTGGCGCCGCCTGGGCAGCCGGAGCATGATGGCGCTGTCCGTGGCGTTTATGGCGGTGAAGCCCCTGCTGTTTCTGCTGGCGCCGTCTTTGGTGTGGGTGCTGCTGGCCCAGCCTATCCAGATGCTGGGCTACGGCCTTTTTACCCCCGCTTCCGTCTACTACGCCAATGAAAACGTCTCCCCCGCCGACCGTATCCGGGGCCAGGCCATCATGATGATGGCCTCCAACGGCCTGGGCGGCATGGTGGGCAATCTCATCGCGGGCTTTGTCATCGATCTGGGCGGCGTCAACGCCATGCTGGCCCTGTGCACCGCCATCGGTGCCCTGGGTCTGCTGCTGGCCCTGGCCGCCGTCCGCCTCTCCCGGAAACGGGCCTGAGCCCCCAGTGTTTGTTTCACGGCCTCTGGCCGTATGATAAGGAGGTTTTTTCATCCATGAAAGTGCTTTTGCTCAATGGCAGCCCCCACGCGGACGGCTGCACCGCCGCCGCTTTGCGGGAGGTGGCCTCCACCCTGGAGTGCGAGGGTGTGAAGACGGAGATCCTCCACGTGGTGGGCCAGCCCATCCGGGGCTGCACCGCCTGCCGCCGGTGCAAGGAGGTCCCCGGCCGCTGCGCGTTTGACGACGACCTGGTGAACCGGGTGCTGGAGAAGATGGAGCAGGCCGACGGCCTGGTCATCGGCTCGCCGGTGTATTACGCCTCCGCCAACGGCGCCCTCATCTCCCTGCTGGACCGGGTGTTTTACGCCGGCAGCTGCTTCCGCTGCAAGCCCGCCTGCGTGGTCTGCTCCGCCCGCCGGGGCGGCGCCACCGCCACCTACGACCAGCTGAACAAATACCTGGGCATCAGCGGCATGATCCAGGTGCCCTCCTGCTACTGGAACATGGTCCACGGCATGAACAAGGAGGAAGTGGTCCGGGACGGCGAGGGGATGCGGAACATGCGGGAGCTGGGCCGGAACATGGCCTGGCTGCTGCGGGTGCTGGAGACAGCCGGGAAGACCATCCCTCTGCCGGAGCCGGAGCCTCCCGTCCGCACCAATTTTATCCGATAAAAAACCGGGCGCATCCTTTCGGATGCGCCCGGCTGCTTCTCTGTCAGCGGTCGGAATGGCTCCAGGAGGGGGAGGCGTTGTAGGGCTTATAGGTGGAGGTCAGGACCTTTTCAAATACCCGGGCCTCCGGGTCCTCAATGCGCCGGAGGATCTGCTCTCCCGCGGCCAGGCCCAACTCCTCCACCGGCTGGATGATGGAATCCATCTGGTTTTCATACAGCTGGTAAATGCCGGAATCGTAGTCCACAAAGCTCACCAGGTCAATGTCCTGGCCCAGGCGGATGCCCCGCTTGTGGAGGTGGATGATGGTCTCGCCGCCCATGAGGCCCTGGCAGACGATGATGGCGTCGCACTTTTGCTGCAGCAGCTCGTCCAGGCAGGTATGGGCGCTGTCCTCCATGGAGTTGCCGTAACGGATGAGGGACTCATCCTCCGGCAGGCCGCAGTCGGCGATGGCCTGCTGGTAGGCGGAGATCCGCTCCCGGGTGGTGGACAGGCGGGGCAGGCCGCCGATGATGCCGATGCGCTTGGCGCCCTTGCCGGCCAGGCGGCAGACGCTGCGGTAAATAGGGCGGAAGTTGGACACGCAGATAGAGGAGTATTTTTTCACATCAAAGGTCCGGTCCACCAGCACCACCGGGAAGCCGGCGGGGATGAGGGAATCGAACCGCTGGAAATCGTCCATGGTGCTGGCGATGAGCAGACCGTCCACCAGACCGGCGGACAGCAGGCGGATGTTGTTCTCCTCCCGGTCCATGTCCTCCTTGGTGTTGGCGATGATGAGATGATAGCCGTGGGCCGCCAGACAGGTCTCCACAGACTCGATCATGGTGGCAAAAAACTTGTTGGCGATATCGGGCACGATAAAGCCCACGGTCTTTTTCTTGCCGGTGCGGAAGCTGCGGGCGGAGGCATCCGGCGTATAGCCCAGTTCCGAGATTGCCCGGTACACCTTTTCTTTTGTCTCGCTGGAAACATAGCGGGTATTGTTGATGGTGTGGGACACCGTGGCGGTGGAGACTCCCGCCAGCTTGGCCACGTCACTGATCGTCACTTTCATTGGCTTTTCCCCTTGCGTAATCGGTTTTCGCCTTACGTAATCCATTTTTTCTTCCAGTATAAGGCCGCCTGTCTCATTCGTCAAGCACTTTTCCCCATATTTCGCCCCTTCTTTGTCTAAAAGCACGTTTTTCTTATCAAAAATTACAATTTAAAAAACAGATTGTTATTCGAAATGACAGTTGCCAAAAGCGGTTCCGTGTGATAGTATACTCCTGTAAATCGATTAAGCAAAACGTTTGCGCAAACGTTTTGGCGGCAGTTCTCTGTCCCGTCAAACTTGAAAGGAGTATTTTTGACTATGAAAGCCAAGATCGGTATCAATGGTTTCGGCCGTATCGGCCGCCTCGTTTTCCGCGCTGCCCTGACTCACGACGACGTTGAGGTTGTCGGCCTGAACGACCCCTTCATGAACCCCGAGTATATGGCCTATATGCTGAAGTATGACTCCACCCACGGCAAGTTCCCCGGTGAGGTCTCCGCTGAGGACGGCGCTCTGGTGGTCAACGGCAAGAAGTACCCCGTCTTCACCGCCATGGACGTCAAGGACATTCCCTGGGCTTCCGTCGGCGCTGAGTGTATCTGCGAGTGCACCGGCAAGCACCTGACCAAGGAGCTGTGCCAGGGCCACATCGACGCCGGCGCCAAGCACGTGGTCATGGGCGCCCCCTCCAAGGACGACACCCCCATGTTCGTCATGGGCGTCAACAACAGCAAGTACACCTCTGACATGAAGTTTGTGTCCAACGCCTCCTGCACCACCAACTGCCTGGCCCCCATCGCCAAGGTCCTGAACGACAACTTCGGCATCGTGGAAGGCCTGATGACCACCGTCCACTCCGTCACTCCCACCCAGAAGCTGCTGGACGGCGCTTCCCTGAAGGATTGGCGCGGCGGCCGTGCCGCTACCGGCAACATCATCCCCTCCTCCACCGGCGCCGCCAAAGCCGTGGGCAAGGTCATTCCCGAGCTGAACGGCAAGCTGACCGGCATGTCCATGCGCGTCCCCACCCTGGACGTTTCCGTGGTGGACCTGACCGCCAAGCTGGCGAAGCCCGCTTCCTACGAGGAGATCTGCAATGCCATGAAGGCTGCCTCCGAGGGTGAGCTGAAGGGCGTTCTGGGCTACACCGACGAGCCCGTCGTGTCCTCCGACTTCCTGGGCGACCCCCGCACCTCCATCTTTGACGCCGAGGCCGGCATCGCTCTGACCGACACCTTCGTGAAGGTCGTGTCCTGGTACGACAACGAGTGCGGCTACTCCAACAAGATGGTGGAGCTGATCGCCTATATGTGCTCCGTTGACAACAAGTGATCCACTCCACAGGATCGTTGTTTTACAGTGATGCATCCGCCCGGGCTTTGCCCGGGCGGATGCATTTTTATAATCTGTCCGTATACAACTCAAATGAGCAGGCGAAGCCCGCCCATTTCAAGATGTTTGCTCCGCAAAAATACTTGCACGCCGCTTGTGCGGCGGCGCGGCCCTGCCGCGCGGACAATCCTGTTGAAATTTTCCCCCAACATAACATTTCCCCCCATCCGCGTCGTCGCAAAGTCCGCTTTGCTCCGCTTCCCCCCTTTCGGGGAGAGCTCCGCCCTCTCCCTCGCTCCTCCTTTTCCCGCCGTGACCGCTCCGCTGGGTCCCGGCGGGAACGTTACACTGACCCTATTGGACGATCCTGTTGAAATTTTCCCTCCAACATAACATTTCCCCCCATCCACTCCAACGGTGAATGGGGGGCTTACTCATTGATTGGATTGTCCAATGGTCGGTACCTCGTACTTTCTTAGATTCCGTTCGATGCTGGGGGAAAAGTGGGAACTCAAGGGTTTCGCCAATCCTTAAAACATTGGGTACACGCAGTCATCTGCTCTGGTCATTGCCAAAACTTACTCGTGTGGCTCATCATAGTGAGGAATGTTTCGTCTTTGGGTTCGCCGGAGTTTCACTGTTTTGAGGAATTCCTCATTGCCGAACGGTTCAGGTTCTCTGGAATCTCTGAGCTTGCTAGCCCATGGGACTCACTCCTTTCCTGTGTCTATAATATACAACAGCCGCACACATCTGTCAACTATCTTTATTCATTTTTTACAATTTGCACAACGCAAATCGTTTTCCCTTCTCCGTTGTGCACAATTGTCTTTATATGGCGCACAACTCATTCCGGAAGCGTTCCAGGGAAAACGTTTCCCTCTGCCAGAAGGCTTCCAGCAGCCGATCCAGATTTTCCTCGCTGTGCTCGATCTCGCAGCTGAACCGCCGCAGCGCCTCGGGAAGGCCGCACACCGCCGCCAGGCGCTCCGCCGTCAGCACCGCCAGCACGCAAAGCTCCGCCCGCCCCAGCACATCGCCGTCGTTGACGGCCTTCAGGATATGGCGGAACAAAAAATAGACCGCGGTCCGCTCCAGCAGCGTTTCCTCCACCGCCGCCGTTGCCGCTGTTTCCGCCTGCTTCAGCAGGGCGGGCCAGTCCGGCTCCAGGACCTCCAGCTCCAAAAACGCCGAAAGGGCCTCCGGGAACAGTCCCGGCCCGGCGGCGGGCACGGTGCCATTTTCCGGCTGCCAGCCGCCGATGAGACCGGGCAGGTCTTCCTCCCGGTCCGCCTCCAGGCACTGCTGCACAGCGGATGCCAGGTCCAGCACCTCCCACAGCCGCCGTTTCAGGGGGCGGCTCCTGTCCTCTGTCAGAGCCAGCATCCGCTGCCGCAGGGGCAGCAGCCAGGAAAGCCACGGGTCACCCGGCTCCGCCGGCGCGCCGTCCTCCCGCTCCCGGAAGGTCAGCGCCTCCCGGCTTCCCAGCAGCAGGGCATTGGCCGCCGGACAGCTGGCGGACAGGGTGATCTCCCGGAAGGGGCCGTAGTCCTCCACGAACCGGGGATGCTCCCGGCAGGTGACGCTGGTAGCCGCCTCTCCCAGCTTCCGCTGGATCTCGCAGAGGCCCTCCCCGTCCAGAAACGGGCACCGGCCGCCGTCCAGGGGAAAGCAGGCATCCCCCTCCTCATCGTACCGCAAAACAGCGCGCAGCTTCTCTCCCAGCGGGCCGGGCAGCTCCTGATAACGCTGGGCGGTCTCCTCATCGATGACCACCTCCCACTTGGCGCAGCAGGTGTGGGGGCACGCCCCCGCCAAACAATGAAACTGTTCAAAATAATCCGGCACCCGCAGCAGCATGGCGTTTCCTCCCGACCGGCGGCGATTTTTTTCACCGCAATGTTCATTTTGTTGAAAAAGCAACAGACTTTTCAGGGATATTGTAAGATAATTTCTCTATCAACACAAGCCTGTGTTTGAAACAGAAAAAAGGAGAAATACTATGTTACGTCGGATCATTGAGATCGACCAGAAAAAATGCAACGGCTGCGGCGCCTGCGCCGCGGCCTGTCATGAAGGCGCCATCGCCATGCGGGACGGCAAGGCCGTTCTGCTGCGGGACGATTATTGCGACGGGCTGGGCGACTGCCTGCCCACCTGCCCCACCGGGGCCATCACTTTTGTGGAGCGGGAGGCGGCGCCTTATGACGAAGCCGCCGTTCTGGCGAAAAAGGCCGCGAAGCTCCGTGGCTCCGCGCCGGTGACCCGCTCCGGCTGCGCCGGCAGCGCCATCCAGACCCTGCGGCCAGCGGACGCCGCACCGGCAGCGGAGGAGGGCCCCGTGTCCTGCCTTGGCCAGTGGCCGGTACAGCTGAAGTTGGTTCCCGTGGAGGCGCCGTTTTTTGACGGCGCCCGGCTGCTGGTGTCGGCGGACTGCGCCGCCTATTCCCGGGCGGATTTCCACCGGCGGTTCCTGGCGGGCCGCGTCACCGTCATCGGCTGTCCCAAGCTGGACGAGGGCGATTACGCGGAAAAGCTGACGGAGATCCTTCGCCGCAACGACATCCGGGAGGTCACCATCGTCCGCATGGAGGTGCCCTGCTGCGGCGGCATCCAGCGGGCGGCGGAGACCGCGCTGCGGCAAAGCGGCAAGTTCATCCCCTGGCAGGTGGTGACACTGGGCCGGGATGGAAATATCATCGAGTGAATCGGAGGAAATTCCATGAACGCAACTGTCAATGAATCCTGCATCGGCTGCGGCCTGTGCGCCGGCACCTGCCCGGAGGTCTTTTCCATGGGGGATGACGGCTTTGCCCACGGCGGCGGCGTGCCGGAGGAGCTGCTGGACCAGGCCCGGGAGGCCCGGGACGGCTGCCCCGTCAGCGCCATCAGCATTGAGGAATGATACAAAGAACAGTGCCCGCGCCAAATGGCGCGGGCACACTTTTTTATGTCTCCGTTTGACAGCGTTTTTCGCCGTACATCCGCCGGTCCGCCTGGTCCAGCATGGCGGAAAGGCAGGCCTGGTCCGGCGTGAAGTGGTCCGTATAGGCATAGCCGAAATCCGCGGACACCACTGCCGTCACAGCACTCCGCAGCTCCTCGATCTTCCGCAGGACGATATCCTCGCCGCAGTCCGTCAGAATGACCACGAATTCGTCGCCGCCGAAACGGACAACGGAATCCTGGCTGCGCACATGGGCTTGCAGCACATCCGCCACCTGAGAGAGCATTTTATCCCCCGCCAAATGGCCCAGGGTGTCATTGACAGCCTTGAACTGCCGCAGGTCCAGCAAAATAAGGCCGATGCGGGGAGACAGCCGCTCCCTCCCCCGGTGGAGGAAGGTGAACTCATTGAGGTATCGGCGGTTGAAGGCCCGGGTCAGATCGTCCCGGTAGAGCTTTTCCTGAATCTCCTCCAGCCGCTCCAGCATGGTCTTGCCATCCTCCTGGGGCTCCAGCAGCAGCTGGTTGGACACGTGGCTGACGATCTCCATCACCACCTCCAGCTGTTCCTCCCCCACAAAGAGCGTCAGCGGCTGGGAGACCACGTAAAACACGTTTTCCCGGATGAACTCATACTTGGTCCGCTGGCAGTTGCCGGCCGCGGCCTGCATACTGGTACAGTTGCGGCAGCGGCACTCCCGGTTCCACACGTGAAAGCAGGTGTAGGGTGCCCGGCTGAGGGAACCGTCCTCCTCCAGTGTCACCACCGCCATGTCCGTGGGGTCCACCAGACGGACTACATCGAAAAGCGGCGCCAGGCAGCGCAGGGTCTCCCGTATCGTGTCCACTGTATAGCAGCTTTTGGCGCCCATGTACAGTACCTCCCGCTGTTTCCGGAAATCTCTGGAATTTGTGTGATGTCTTTTTATTATACGCCCTTTTCCTAAAAAGGCAAGTAAATTCCAGAGATTTCCGTTTTTCGGTCAGGTATTGTCCCGGCTGATGGGCTCCCGCAGCAAAAGCCGCCGCAGCGCCTTGCCGTTGAAGGGGATGAGGGGGTAGAGATACCCCTTCCCCACGGCGGGCTTCGTGGTGGCCAGCAGCACCAGAATGCCCACCACCCCCAAAACGAAGCCCCACACGTCAAAGGCCGCCGTCACCAGCAGCAGCACCAGCCGCAGCAGCTTGAAGGCGTAGCCCATCTCATAGCTGGGCTGGGCAAAGCCCGCCACGGACACGAAGGCCATATACACCAGCACCTCCGGTCCCAGCCACCCGGCCTGGACGGCGAAATCGCCCAATATGAGCGCCCCCAGCATGGAAAAGGAATTGGACAGGGAGTCCGGCGTGTTCAGGGACGCCAGCTTTAAAACGTCGATGAGAAACTCCACCACCAGCAGCTGCCACAAAAGCGGCAGCGACGCCGGCTCCGGCGAGGACAAAAAGTCCAGCCAACCCGGCAGCCGCCCCGGCTCGCAGACCATCAGGTACCAGGCGGGGGTGATGAGCAGGGAGATGAGGAACACGATGATGCGCAGCAGGCGCAGGTAAGAGCCCACCAGAGGCGGAAAGTAAAATTCGTTGGCCTCCTGGGTGAAGTCAAAAAAGGTGGTGGGCAGCAGCATCACCGATGGGGAGGTGTCCACCATCACCACGATGCTGCCCTCCATCACCGAGGCGGCGGCGGTATCCGGCCGCTCCGTGTAGCGGACCTTGGGAAAGGGATTGTACCACTGCTTGGGGCGGATGGCCTCCGCCACGCTCTCCTGGCTCATGGTGAGGGACTTTGCCTCAATGGCCGTCAGCTTTTCCCGCAGCTCCGCCAGCAGTTCCCGGTCCACCTTGTCATCCAGATAGCACAGCACGATGTCCGTGTGGGACCGGGTGCCCGCCTTCAGCCCCTCCATAGTCAGGTGCGGGTCCCGGATGCGGCGGCGCAGCAGGGCCATGTTGGGCACCACCGCCTCGATAAAGCCGTCGTGGGCACCCCGGAGCACCTTGCCGTCCGGCGGCTCCTGGACGCTGCGGCCGGGATACTCCTTGCAGTCGATGAGGGCCGCGCCCCGGACACCCTCCACCAGCAGCAGCGTCTTGCCCAGCAGCACGGAGGTGACAATGTCCTCCCGGTCAGCGGAGACGTTGGCCTCCATGAAGGTGACGAAGCGGTCAATGAAGGCCTGCATCTCCGTCAGGCCCTCCACCTCCGCCGGCGCCAGCCCCAGCCAGAAGGAGCCCATCCGCTCCAGCACCGCGTCACCGCCGAAGCCGTCGATGACCCAGATGCGGGCCCGGCGGCCGCCGATGCGCAGGTCCCGGCTCACCAGGTCGCAGCTGCGGCCCACTCCCAGCGTCTCATCGAACCAGCGGACATTGTCCTGATACTTTTCTGCGATCTCTTCCATATACGACCTCCATATCTGGAGGTAGTATGCGCGGAAGCTCCTGGCCCTATGCGAAAGGCCCCGTAATTCAAATACGTTTTGGAATATTCAATTCACAATATACGTTTTGTTTTCAGAAAAAGAACCGGACGCTTTCGCGTCCGGTTCTTCAAACCTTTGGAAATTCCACGGTAAAGGTGCTGCCCACGCCCACCTGGCTCTCCAGGCTGAGCTTCGCCCCCAGGTAGGCGGCGCCGTGCTTCACAATGGAAAGCCCTAAGCCAGTGCCGGTGCCGGAATGGCTTTTGTCCAGGCGGTAAAACCGCTCGAACACCCGCTCCCGGGCCTCCGGGGGGATGCCGATGCCGGTGTCGGCCACCGCCACCCGGGCGCCCCGGTCCGTCTCCTCCACAGTGACGGTGACGGAGCCGCCGGGGCGGTTGTAGGCCACGGCGTTGTCGCAGAGGTTGTAGAGGATCTCCTCCAAAATCTGGGGCACGCCCCGGGCAAAGGCCTCGCCCCCCTCCAGATGCAACGTGACCTGCTTTGTCTCCGCCGCCTGGCGCAGCTGGGCCAGCACGCTTTCCGCCAGGGCGTGAAGCTCCACGGTCTCCCACTGGCCGCCGCTCTCTCCCTCGTCCAGGCGGGAGAGCTTAATGATATCGTTCACCAGGCCGATGAGCCGCTGGGCCTCCCGGTGGATGTTCCCGGCGAAGTGGGGGATGTCCCCCGGCTGCACCAGGCCGTTTTCCAAAATCTCCGCCGTGCCCAGGATGGAGGTCAGGGGTGTTTTCAGCTCATGGGACACGTTGGCGGTGAACTCCCGCCGCAGCTGCTCCCGCTGCTCCTTCTCCGTCACATCCAGCACCACCAGCACCGCGCCGCCCACATCGCCGTCCTGCTGAACGGGGCTGGCAATCACCTGGCGGCAGCTGCCCTCCCGCTCCAAAAGCTGCTCCGTCCGTTGGCCGGACAGGGCCCCTTCCACGCAGCGGCGGAAGCCCGCCTCCCGGTTCAGGGCATACACGCTCACCGCCGCCTGGGGCTCCTCCGCCCGCAGCAGGCGGAGGGCGGCGGTGTTGTAGGACAGCACCCGGGTCTCCCGGTCGATGACCAGCAGGCCCTCGCTCATATTCTCCGTAATGGCGCCGAACTCCTCCTGATGCCGCCGCAAGTCCAGCATTTGCCGCTGAATCTGGCGGTTTTGGCTGCGGATGCGGCCCAGGAGCGGCGCCAGCTCCTCATAAGGGGGCTCCCCCTCCGGGTCCTCCAGGTCCATGGCGTTGATGGGCGCCACCAGCTGCCGTGCCACCCGGCCGGACAGCCACAGGGCCAGCGCCAAAGCCGCCAGCAGCACGAAGGCCACCGGCTGCACCGCCTCCAGCACCAGCAGCCACACGGCGTCCTGGGTGTCCGACACCCGCAGCACGCTGCCGTCAGACAGGCGTAGGGCGTAATACAGCGTTTTTTCCGCCAGCGTGTCGGAATAGCGGGCGGAGCTGCCCTTTCCCGTCAGCAGGGCCTCCCGGATCTCCGCCCTGTCGGCGTGGCTGGCCATGTTTGCCGGGTCCTCCCAGTTGTCAAAGAGCACCGTGCCGTCTGCCGCCACCCAGGTGACGCGGCTGTCCCGGGGCAGCTCCCCTGTCAAATAGTCCATGCCCGCCTGCTCCACGCCCCGGGCGGCGTAGACGGTCTTTTGCCGCAGCTCCTCCAGGACCTGGTCCTGGAAATAGCCGTGGAGCACCCCCACGATGAGCACCAGGCTGGCCGCCAGCGCCGCCAGGGACACGGCGGCCATGGAGCGAAAGATCTTCCTCGTCATCGTCAGACCGCTTCCCCGATCTTATAGCCGTAGCCCCGGACCGTCTCCACATAGGCCCCGGCCTCCCCCAGCTTCTGCCGCAGGGTCCGCACATGGACATCCACCGTGCGGCTCTCGCCGGTGAAGGCGTAGCCCCACACCTGCTGGATGAGCTGCTCCCGGGACAGCACCTGCCCCCGGTTTTTCAGCAGCAGGCACAGCACCTCGAACTCCTTCTGGGTCAGGGCCACGCTCCGGCCGGACACCTCCACGGTGTGCCGCCCGGGGTCCACGGCCAGTACGCCGCAGCGGTAAGCCGCCCCCTCCGTCTCCGTCCGCCGCAGCAGGGCCCGGATGCGGGAGAGCAGCTCCATCATGCCGAAGGGCTTGGCCAGGTAATCGTCGGCGCCGGCGTCCAGGCCGGTGACCTTGTCGTATTCCGTGCCCTTGGCCGTCAGCATGATGATGGGCAGGCGGGCCGTCCGCCCGGCGGCGCGGAGCTTTTTCAGCACGGAGATGCCGTCCTCCTCCGGCAGCATGATGTCCAGCAGCGCCAGGTCCGGCACCGCCTCCTCCACAGCCTGCCAAAAAAGGGACGGCCGCGCAAAGCCCCGGGCCTCCATGCCCTGGCTGTTCAGGGTATAGATCACCAAATCCCGGATGCTGTCGTCATCTTCCAGTAAGTAGATCATAAGGGCCTCCTATGTGTTGGGGTCTTGACAGCCCTCTGGGCGGGAACGGCGTTCCCGCTCAGATGAGCTGCTGCTCGTTGATCATGAGCTTGAATTGCAGTCCCAGCTTCTCCGCCGCCTTCCGGCAGAGGATCATCCGCTGCATGAAGATCTCGAAATAGTCCATGATGGAGCCGTAAGCCGTGTCCACGGACAGCTTCAGCTTAATGAGGGTGTGCTCCTCGTTGATTTTCAGCTTCGACTTTCTCACCGAGTAGTTCACCCGGTCATGGATATCAAAGGACGCCATGTCCGTGTTGCGGACACGGCTGCGGCGGACGTCGGACTTGTCCGCCAGGATGAGGGCCGCCGCCACGGCGTTCACCGGCTGGCCGGTGCCCTCGTCGTGGTTGCCGATGGCGGTGACGATGGTGGCGATCTCCGCCGGGTCACAGTCCAGGTTGTCCAGGATGCGGAAGGCCATGACGGCGCCGGACTGGGAGTGGTCCACCCGGTTGACCAGGTTGCCGATATCGTGGAGATACCCTGCGATCTTCACCAGCTCCACCGTCCGCGCCGGATACCCCAGGGTCTCCAGGATATACCCGGCGGTCTCCGCCACCTGGGTCACGTGGGCAAAGCTGTGCTCCGTGTAGCCCAGGGCAATGAGGGACTCATCCGCCCGCTGGATATACGTGCGGATGGTCTCGTTGTTTTTTACATCCTCAAAGGTCAGCATCTTCCCGCTCCTTCCCCTTTTCACCGGGAAGGCGGCGCCTTCCCCCGCTTCAGTCATCAGAGGGATGGATGCCCGTCAGGGAATACTCCACCCACTCCGCCACGTTGGTGGCGTGGTCGCCGATGCGCTCCAGATACTTGGCCACCATCAAAATGTCCAGCCCCACCTCACCGGCGGCGGCATCGGCGGCAATGAGGTCGATAAGCTCCCGCTTCACCTGCTCAAACAGGGCGTCCACCCGGTCGTCGGCGGCCCGCACGGCCCGGGCCAGGGCCAGGTCCCCTTTCACGAAGGAATCCACGCTGTCCGTCACCATGGCAATGACCGCCCGGGCCATATCGCCGATGTGGAGGCGGCTCAGCCCGTCCGTCAGGCGGATATAGCGGGTCAGCTCCGCGATGTCTGCCGCCTGGTCGCCGATGCGCTCCAGGTCGGAGATCATTTTCAGGGCCGCGGAGATCTCCCGCAGGTCCCGGGCCACCGGCTGCTGCTGCAAAAGCAGCTTCAGGCACAGGTTCTCCACCTCCCGCTCCCGCTGGTCGATGTCCTTTTCCGCCTCCTCGGCCACATCCGCCAGGGCCGTGTCTCCCTTCAGCAGGGCCTCCGCCGCGGCGGAAATGGCGTCCTCGCAGGCGGCGCCCATCTGGATAAGCTCCACATGCAGCCGTTCCAGCTGCTCGTCAAATTTATTCCGCATGACGCACCTCCTCAGCCAAACCGTCCGGTAATGTAATCTTCCGTGCGCTTGTCCTCCGGCGTGGAGAACAGCTGCTCCGTCCTGCCGAATTCCACCAGCTCTCCCAGCAGGAAGAAGGCGGTGTTGTCGGAGACCCGGGCGGCCTGCTGCATATTGTGCGTCACCATAATGACAGTATACTTGCTTTTCAGCTCCACCGCAAGGTCTTCAATTTTGGATGTGGAAATCGGGTCCAGGGCGCTGGTGGACTCGTCCATCAGCAGCACCTCCGGCTCCACCGCCAGGGCCCGGGCGATACACAGCCGCTGCTGCTGGCCGCCGGAGAGGCCCAGGGCGCTTTTTTTCAGCCGGTCCTTTACCTCGTCCCAGATGGCCGCCGCCCGCAGGGAGCTTTCCACGATCTCGTCCAGCTTCACCCGGGAACGGATGCCGTGGGTCCGGGGGCCGTAGGCCACGTTGTCGTAAATGCTCATGGGAAAGGGATTCGCCTTCTGAAACACCATGCCCACCTGCTTGCGCAGCCACGTGGGGTCCACGCCGTCATCGTAGATGTTCTGGCCCCGGTAGTCCACCTCCCCGGTGATGCGGACGGAGGGGATGAGGTCGTTCATGCGGTTCAGCGTCCGCAAAAAGGTGGATTTACCGCAGCCGGAGGGGCCGATGAAGGCCGTGATCTCATGGGCCGGGATGTCGATGCTGACGTCGTGGAGGGCGTGGTTTTGCCCGTACCACAGATTCAGGTCTTTTGCTTGCAAAATCGTATCCATAGCGTACTCCCGTTACTTTTTCAGTTTCTTGCCCGCGTAACCCGCGGCCAGGTTGATGAGGAAGGTCAGCACCATCAAAATCGCCGCGATGGCAAAGGCCACGCCGGTCTCGCCCCGCTCGTTGGCGTAGACATACAGGGCCACTGTCAGCGTGGCGGAGGAGGATTGGAGGGCCTTGACAAAGCCGTTGAGCACCAGGCCGAAGCCGGCGGTGAACAGCAGGGCCGCGCTTTCCCCCACGATGCGGCCCACCGCCAAAATGCAGCCGGTGACAATACCGTCCACGGCGCCGGGCAGCACCACGGTGCGGACCATGTGCCACTTGCCGGCGCCCAGGCCCAGGGCTCCCTCCCGGTAGGCCTGGGGAACGGTCTTGAGGCTTTCCTGGGTGGTGCGGACGATGGTGGGCAATATCATGATGACCAGGGTCAAGCCGCCGGCCAGAATGCCCGGCGCCAGACCCATCTTCTGCACGAAAAACAGCATACCCACCAAGCCGAAAATGATGGAGGGGATACCCGTCAGGGTCTCGGTGGCAAACTCGATGAGCGCCACCACTTTGCGGTTGGAGGCATACTCCGTCAAATAGATGGCAGCCCCCACGCCCAGAGGCAAAACAATCACCATAGCAACCACTATAATATATAAAGTATTCAATATATTAGGCAAAATGCCGATGGTATCCTTAATATAGCTGGTCTGGGTGGTCAGCAGCTCCCAGGTGATGTTCCCCAGGCCCCGGTAGAAGATATAGCCGATAAGGAACACCAGCAGGGCGCAGGTAATGCCGGCGCACAGCCACAGCAGCGTCCGCAGCCCCTTGTCATAAAGTCTGCGGCGGGGAGAGAGTCTCTGGTCCACGGGTCAGTCCTCCTTCCGGTTCTTGATGAACACGTTCAGCAGTACGTTGATGAGCATGATGAACAAAAACAGCACCAGGCCGATGGAGTACAGGGCGTTGCGCTGGAGGCTGCCATAGGCGGCGTAGGACATCTCCGAGGCAATGGCCGTGGTGAGGAAGCGGACGGAGGTGAACAGCCCCGGCATATTGGCCACGTTTCCGGCCACCATAATGATGGCCATGGCCTCGCCGATGGCCCGGCCCACGCCCAGCACCACGGCGGTGGCCACACCGCTGCTGGCGGCGGGCAAGGACACCCGGAAATACGTTTCGATCTCCGTGGCCCCCAGGGCCAACGACGCCTCCTCATACTCCCGGGGCACTGCCCGCAGGGCCGTTTCCGACACATTGATGATGGAGGGCAGGATCATGATGGCCAGCACCACGATGGCCGCCAACAGGCAGGCGCCGGAGCTGAGGCCGAAGGCCTTCCGGATGGCGGGCACCAGGACGATCATGCCCACCAGGCCGTACACCACCGAGGGGATACCCGCCAGCAGCTCCACGGCGGTCTTGATGATACGGGCGGGACGGGGCGGCGCCACCTTCGCCAGAAATATGGCCGTCATAAGGCCGATGGGCACGCCGAGGAGCACCGCTCCGGCGGTGCCGTAAACAGAGGTGAGGATAAAGGGCAGGATGCCGTACGAGGGTTCCACCGTGGTGGCGGTGGGGGCCCAGGTCTTGCCAAACAGAAAGTTGACCAGGCCAATCTCCCGGATGGCGGGCAGGCCGGCGACGATCAGGTAAAGGCTGATGAACAGCACGAAGGCCACCGCCACCACACCGCACAGCAAAAACAGCAGGTGAAAGCAAAGCTCCATGGCCTCCCGGCCGCTTCGTTTCCGTCCGGAGGCGGGACCGCCGTTGGAGCCGCGGCTCTTTTCCGCCGCCCGGCCCCGGAGAGGCGCCCGCAAAGCGTTTTCCATTTCCATAGTTGAACTCTCCTTCCAATCACGGGAAACAGCCTCCACCCTGTTGATGCGGCAGGGGGAGGCGTTCCCTGGGGGGAATGGTCTGTTTACTTGGCCACGGGCACGGCGCCGGCGGCGCGGATCAGGTCGCTGGCATCAGCGGAGGTGGCAAAGTCGAAGAAGGCCTGGGCCTGAGCGCTGAGCTCTGCGCCGTCCTTGGTCACCAGAACGAAGGGGCGCTGAATGGCATAGCTGCCGTCCAGGACGGTGTCCTCGCTGCACGCCACACCATCCACGGTGACGGCCTTGACGGTGTCCTTGCCCTCCACGGAGGACAAGGAGGCATAGCCGATGGCGTTGGGGTTGCCGGCAACAGCCTCAATGACGGCGCCGGTGGAGGTCAACTCCTGGGCCAGCACGCAGGTGTCCTTGGTGCCGGTGATGGTCTCAAAGCCGTCCCGGGTGCCGGAGCCGGCTTCACGGCCAACGCAGGAGATGGTCCCGGCATCGCCGCCCACTTCGCTCCAGTCGGTGATCTCGCCGGTGAAGATTTTGGCGATCTGCTCCACAGTCAGGTCGGCCACCTTACTGCCGGCATTCACGATGACGGCGATGCCGTCCAGGGCCACGGTGGTACCCACCAGGCCGGAAGCGGTCTCTTCCTCCTTCAGGGCCCGGGAGGAAAGGCCAATGTCAGCGCTGCCGTTGGAAGCGGCCTCGATGCCGGCGCCGGAGCCGGTGGCGTCATAGGTGACGGTGACGCCGCCGTTGTCCGCCATGAACTGCTCGCTCAGAGCGCCGATGACCTTTTCCATGGAGGTGGAGCCGTTGGTGGCAACGCTGCCGCTGAGGGCGGCGGGCTGCTCCGCCTGGGCGTTGTTGTTTTCGGCGGGCTGCCCGGTCTTGGAGGAGCCGCAGCCGGCCAGCACAGACGCGGACAGGGCCAGCGTCAGGAACAGTGCAACTGCTTTTTTCATGAGAATGAACTTCCTTTCATCATATGTCTGTTGCTTTACGCTACGATCCTAGTATAAGCAGTCCCGCGTAAAATCCGTCACCGTTCCTTTGTAAAGTCTGGGTAAAAACAAAAAATCCGGGGCCGCCTTTCAGCGGCCCCGGAGCGGAGCGTCTTTTCTGTTACAGAATGGGAGACTGGAGATTTTCGTCCCGGATGCCGTGCTTTTCCGCGTAGCCGGTGAGCATCAGCGTCAGGGCGCCGTCGCCGGTGACGTTGCAGGCAGTGCCGAAGCTGTCCTGCAAGGCGAAGATGGCCAGCATCAGGGCGGTGCCGTCGTTTTTGAACAGCAAAATGCCCGTAATGAGGCCCAGGGAGGCCATGACCGTGCCGCCGGGGACACCGGGGGCGCCGATGGCGAAAATGCCCAGCAGCAGGCAGAACAGCACCATGGTGCCCAGGGAGGGTACGGAGCCGTACAGGATCTTGGAGATGGTCATGACGAAAAACACCTCCGTCAGCACGGAGCCGCACAGGTGGATGTTGGCGAACAGAGGGATGCCGAAGCTGACCATATCCTTGCGGAGGACCTTACTCTGCCGGGCGCAGTCCAGAGCCACGGCCAGCGTGGCGGCGGAGGACATGGTGCCCACGGCGGTCAGGTACGCGGGACCGTAGTGTCGCAGCACCTCCCAGGGGTTCTTTCCGGAGTAG
>Ga0129308_1002143_pt1 | contig 17677 bp, 14 predicted proteins | sample L827metagenome_FD_94440 | JGI IMG/M metagenome (GOLD analysis project Ga0129308, IMG submission 94440) | Ring-tailed lemur group fecal microbial communities from Wisconsin, USA - L827 metagenome | ecosystem: Host-associated > Mammals > Digestive system > Large intestine > Fecal | place: USA... | reverse complement strand
TGATAGGAGGAGAAAATGAGAGACAATAGGGGTTCCATATCCATGTTTGTTGCTCTTATATTATTAGTAGTTTTGAGTTCTATATTTCTTCTGATTGATGGTGTGAGAATTGTATATGGAAGCACAAAGTTAAAACAGACTATAGTTGGAGCAAATGAGCATGTTTTGGCAAACTATCATAGAGAGCTACAGCAGAGATATCATTTATTTTTATTAGACCCTGCTTTCATCGCAGAGAAGGGAATTTCAGAGGAAATTCAGTCTTATTTTGAGAAGTCTATTTGCAATTCTAAAGAAAAGAATATATTCTATCCATTTCAAATTCAGACAATTTCTATTGTAAAAGAAGTGTATCCAGACGAAGACAATTTAGCATTGATAAAACATCAGATTAGAGAGTATATGAAATATAAGCAAACAGTAGAGTGGACAAATGAGTTGACTGGGAAAATGACAATTTTAAAAGATAAAGATAGACAGGAAGAAGAGACAAAGAATTTACTAGAGCAGCAACAAAAGGATATGGAGTCCCAATTAGAGGAGGATACTGTGCTAAATCTTGATGAAGGTGAGATGAGAGAGGAAGAAAACTCAGAGAATGTGATAGAGAAAGTACAAGAAGATCCAAGGCAGATAGTGATGGAGATAGTAAATGGGGGAATTTTAAGAGCAGTACTTCCAAGTGGGAAATCTATTTCTAGTAGGACTATTATAAGTAATTCTCTCCCATCAACCGAGTTAAAAAATATGCAAGAGCAAGAGGGAATGGCAAAAATAATAGATTTTTCAGGACTAGATATGATAAAAAATATGTTTTCTGATTCTAGGATAACAGAAGCGATGAGTAATATGGCTACAGAGTCGACGACTATTTCTTATATTATGGATTCTTTTTCTAATTTTTCTAAGAAGTCGGATAAAAATCAGGCAACTAAATTAAATTATGAGATAGAGTATATTATTCACGGAGGGAAAACAGATAAAGAAAATTTGGAAAATATAGTAAATCGAATTTTGCTGTTTCGATTTGGTACTAATTTTTCTTATGCATTGACAGATGCCTCATTGAATGCACAAGCTTTATCGATTGCCGCATCGATTGCTGGCTTGATGGGATTGCCACCTATTATAACGGCATTAAAAACGATGATTTTGGCAGCAGTTAGCTATGGCGAAGCGATACTGGATGTGAGAAGTTTATTATCTGGCAATAAGATTCCCATTTTGAAAAATGCATCTAATTGGACAATCTCAGTAGAGAGAATTGGACAAATATTAAATTCTAAGACAGTGGCTACTAGCGATAAAAATGGAATGGATTATGAAGATTTTTTAAAAATATTTTTACTTTCGCAATCGAACAAAGAGGCGAAGTATGGAAAAATGTTAGATCTGATGCAGGAAAATATAAAAATAAAAGATAAAAGCTTTGATATTATGGAGGCGCTCTTTGGATATGAAGTATATTGTGAAATCAAATTATCAACTTTATTTGGAAATGGGACAAAGATATTGAAAGCGAATCGAAGCTGCAGTTATTAGTGAATGATATGATATTTCATAAATGATATAGTTTTATCGTCTTGTCAATGAAGAAGTAATTTGATAGGTATACTAGATAGAAATAATACAGAATAAGAATATTGGTATTTTAAGGAGGAAAATTGTGATGTTCTCTTACAAAAATTTTTTTAGGATAAAAAAGAATATAGATAATTCTCCCAAGAATTGGCTAATTCAAAAGAAAAGAAACCTTAAGGCAACAAAACACAAAAGAGAGGGTAAGAGAACATCACAATTTTCCTCCGACAGTGGTTATATGACGGTTGAGGCGAGTATTGTAGTTCCGTTGTTTTTCATTATATTGATGGGATTTGTCTTGTGGATACAAGTATTTATGGTGGAGGCGGAAGTGCAAAAGGGAGTGACTGAGACAGGTAAGTATATGGCCAGGCAGATTTATAAATATGAGAAATTGGGAGATAAAGCTCAATTGCTTAGTAAGTTTTCTAGTATAATTATAAAAAATAAATGGAAAGATTATGTGGATGAGAATTTTTTAGATAAATCTTGTTTAGTAGATGGAATAGGTGGAGTTTCATTTCAAAATTCAAAGTACGATGAGAATTCTGACAGTATAAAAATTAACGCAAAGTATAAAATACAGATTGCACTTCCATTTATCGGTCTATATCAGTTGTCTATGAGCGCAAAAACAGAGCAGAAGGCTTTTACTGGTTACAATAATTTTAGCACAGAATATGTATATGTGGCGAAATCAGGGACTGTATTTCACACGAATCGCTCTTGTCCTCATATTGCTCTGTCGATTATGAAAGTATATGACACGACAAAATATATATCAGGAAAAGGCGGATATACAGCATGTGAGAGATGTACGCAGCGTTACGAGGGAGCAATCTCGTATTTTTATATAACAAAGTATGGGAAAAAATATCATACCTCTCTTCAATGCAGTGGTTTAAAGAGAACAATTCAAAAAATAAAATTGGGAGAAGTGAAGGGGTTAGGAAAATGCTTAAAATGTCAAGAGCAAGTATCTTAAAAGATCAGCGAGGAACAGCCACGATAGAAATGAGTTTTATTATTCCTACGATTTTAATTATGACTTTATCTATCTTTTATAGTATATTTTATCAACTAGATAGGAGCATAGCAGAGTCAGTATTGAGTGAAGAGATAATAGGAGTGTCAGATATAGTAAAAAACAATGGAGAGATTGAAAATGGAAGATATACATTATCGGACTTAAATAATAGAGAATTATTTTATATGTTAAAGACGAGCTACCCACAACTGCAAAAAGAAGCAGTGAACCATATACAAGAAAATTTGGACAGAAAGTTGCTATTGACCAAGGCATCCCTGATTTTTGTTGATATAAAAAATAGAGAGACAGAAGGAGAAGTCGGAGTACAAATGGATATTCCTATATCAATGATTGGTCAAATACTTGGCTCAAAACTAAACTGGAGATATAAAATGAAAATTCCTCATATAGAGGGTGCAGAGGAAATTAGGAGGTGGGATGCGATTGAGCGAATTAAATAGAGAATATAAAAGAGAGGGAATCAATTATTATATTGTGATAGAACAAGAAGTGAAAAATCGATTGGAATTAAAAATGCTCAGCCGAAATCAACCTAGAACTTTACTGCCTATTGAAGTTAGAAATCAAAATGGGAGCACTTATTTTTATTATAATATAACAAATGAAAAAAACTTAAAGAAAATAACAGAAAAAAAAGCACTATCTTACATAGAAGTAAAAACATTATTCGAGAGTATTTTTGAGACGATAGAGATGACAAAAGAATATTTATTAGAGGCAGATAGCTTATTATTTCAAGAAGAGATGATTTATAAATCAGATAATTATCGATTTATTTATCTTCCAGGGAGGAAAAGTAATATCGTAAATCAAATTCAAGATCTTGTCTCATATTTGATGGATAAGATTGATCATCAAGACCAGGAAGCAGTTGTGTATATTTATAGTTTATACAGAATTGTCCGAGAGGGAAATTTCGATATTGAATCGTTGAAAAATTTAGAAGATAAAAAGGAACAAAATCCTTATAATCGAATTATGCAGGAACATACAAAACAAAAAGATGAGTTAGAAACTATATTGCATCAACGAGAAGAAGAACAAGAAAAACAAAATTTGATAGATAAAAAGCAAATGTCACAGGTTAAGACGGATTCGAAAAAAAAGAGTAAGTTTTTTATCTCTATTTTACATTGGATTCCTCTCACTTTTTTTGCTCTGCTTTTAATATATGAGGGATATTATATGTATGGTAAAGCGGCATCTATTGAAATTCAAATTTTATGTATTTTTACTTTTTTCTGTTTTGTTGTTTATCTAATCATTTTATTTTGGTGGATGAAGAGGGAGAAGGAGAAGAAAAAAATTGATAAGTTGTTTGCCGAGTTGGAAAAACAAAGTAATGATACGTATTCAAATGAGACAACGGTCTTGGACGAAACATATGTAGGGAAAAAGCTAGCAAAATTATCTCCAGTCTCAGAAAGAGATGGATACCCAATTTTCATCACAAAAGAAAAATTTACGATTGGGAATATGTTGGGAAATGCGGACGGAAAGGTAGATAAAAAACAGATTAGTCGTATGCATGCCTTAATTGAGAAAAAAGGAGATAAATTTTTTATAAGAGATTTAAAATCGACAAACGGTACGAGTATAAATGGAATTTTTGTAAGAGAAGAAGAAAGTATTCGGATAAAAGATGGGGATGAGATTGAGTTTGGTGATTGTGCCTACATTTTTAAAATCTAAAGACCAAAAGTACTATATTAGTGGGTGATTAAAAAACATTTATGTTTATTTCATGAAAGAGAGGAGGATTTTCTTATCATCATTTTATAAACGTTACGTTTTGATTATAGTACTTTTGATCTTTTATACTTTGTCGGACAGCGCAGATTTGATGTCTATATGTAGGATAGGAAATGCGGTATGTCCGAATTGGTATATTTTTTATAGAGAAGCTTTACGAATAATGAGGAGAATACGAAAAGCTTACTCTTTGAAAAGATTTGTTGTGCGCTATCCGTAACGAGCGCACGCGTTTTCCCCTAAGTTTTAGAATGAATTGTTTTGCCCGTACAATTCATTGAATCATTAGATCCTATCGAAAGAAAATCTTTCGATAGGATTGCTTGGCTCTACCCATACAGAGATAGAGCAAATAATAGGCTTGCAGTAAAGTGACAATTCTATTTTAGAATGACATAATCTTATCGCATTTTTTAACTGGACCTGTAGGTTCGATTTTTAATGTGCCTTCAATATCCTCTGCGTTAGATATGAGAACTGCTGTAGTGATAGGATATCCAGCCTTTTTGATTGCCTCAATATCAAAGTCTACGAGTTTGTCACCAGCTTTTACTCTATCGCCAGTTTTAATATATGCTGTAAATGGTTCACCGTTTAATTCGACTGTATTAATACCAATGTGGATTAACATTTCAATTCCATCGTCACTTGATAATCCGATGGCATGTTTTGTGTCAAATAACGCGCTTACTGTTCCGTTAAATGGAGCGACTGCGCATCCAACTGTAGGTGTGATACCAACACCTTCTCCGAGAATTCCAGCTGCGAATGTTGCATCAGGAATCTCACTCATAGGAATCATCTCACCCTCTAATGGAGAGTAGATTGTTTTTGCTTCTGTCTCGATAGCAGGTGTGCTATCAGTCTCTGGTGTACTAGTAGTTGTAGATGTATTGTTAGTGGATACTGGTTCTGGATCTTTATATCCAAACATCCATGTTAGGATAAAAGAAACTCCAACTGCAATTGCCATCATTAAAAGATACTGAACTGGCATATTTAAGCAAAGTAAGATACCAAAGAGACCAGTCACTCCAGTTCCGCTTGCTCCAAGTTGTGTAATGGATGCGAATAGTGCTCCACATGCACCACCGATACATCCACAAATAAATGGTTTAAAGAATCGTAAGTTAACACCAAAGATAGCTGGTTCTGTAATACCCATAAATGCACTGAGGGCGGATGGCAAAGCCATAGATTTTGTTTTTGCATTTTTTGTTTTTAAAGAAACTGCTAAAGTTGCAGCACCCTGTGCTAGGTTGGCAGCAGATGCCAATGGAAGCCAGTATGTAACTCCGTATTGAGCAAGTTGTCCTATGTCGATGATTGTATACATATGATGAACACCAGCAACAACTGTTGGAGCATATAAAGCACCCATGACAAAGCTTCCTATACCAAGAGGCAATGCAATTAACCACTGAATTCCATTGATAATGCTATTTTCAATTAATACAAATACAGGTCCAATAATAGAGTAAGTTAAATAACCTGTAATAAATACGCTGAGTAATGGAGTTACAAATAAATCAAACATTTCAGGAACAAGCTTATGAAGTTTTTTCTCAATAAAGCACATTACAAATACAGCGATAATAACTGGGATAACATGTCCTTGATAACCGATTAAATCAATTTTATATAATCCAAACCATACGCTCTGTCTTACCTGAACACCTTCGGTAGCTACAGTCCAGGCATTCTGCAAATCAGGATGAATCATTAACATACCGATAACTGCTCCTAAATAAGGATTACCACCAAAAGCTTTCGCTGCACTGTAGGCAATTAGAATTGGCAAAAATACATATGCCACATTACTGAAGAGTTTGGCAAATACATAAATAGAACTTGTAGTATCTAAAGAGATAAATCCATTGGTTACCATGAAATTTAGCGCTTCCATAATACCCATCAAGAAACCACTTGCCACGATAGCAGGGATAATTGGTACAAAAATATCTCCCAGAGTTTTGATAGCACGTTTAAATACATTTTGTTGTGCTGCTGCTGCTTGTTTTACTTCTGCCTTTGTAGCTGCTGTAAGACCAGAAACAGCTATAAATTCATCGTATACTTTATTTACAGTTCCTGTGCCAAGAATAATCTGAAGTTGTCCAGATGCAAAGAATACACCCTTTACTCCTTCAATTTCTTCTACAGCTTTACTGTCACATTTGTTATTATCTGCAATAACTAAACGAAGCCGTGTTGCACAGTGTGCTGCTGAAATTAAATTTTCTTTTTTTCCAACTTTGTTATAAATTTCTTCAGCGACTTTTCTATAATCCATTTTTTCTTTTCCTCCAATCTGTGTCATATGACATATTTTCTTTTGATAAGGTGTTGTGCTATCTAGATTTTTATATCTGATATTGTCTGTGATTTAAAGGTAGATATACAAGATTATTAACAGTTTAAAGTTAATAACTTTGTTTCATACTAAAATATTTTTTTCTCAACCGCCTTTCTTGTAACTTCTCTTAATTTAAATAATACAAGAAGTTTTTAATAGAATTGTTGTAACATGTTATTTGAAATCGATTACATCTTGTGGTATTATAATATCATATTGAATATACAAAGTCTATTCATATTTTCAACAAAAAACAAACTTTAAATTTGTGCATAATATTGAAAACGATTTCAAAAATAATATTATCGTATTTAAAATAGTAAAATCGTATTTTGGAAAGTAGAGTTTATATATTATTGGATGATATGAAGGTTGCCAAATACTGTGAGTTGGTTGTTTTGATATGAGAAAAATATAAAGTTGTATTTGGGGAGAAAATCCTAGTGAGGGATAAAAGTTATTTAGTTATTCGTAGAATATAAAGTTAGAGATACCTAAAAAGAGGAAAGGAAAAAATCCCTATAGCAAGTATCTTGCTATAGGGATAAAAATTCTAATTTAAATTAAATGCAATTGATCAAATACTTTGTATAGTCCATCATCTTCCACAGTAGGAGCAATGATATCTGCGATTTCTTTTAGAGGTTCTGCTCCATTTTCCATGACAACACTGCAGGCTGTTGTTTCAATCATCTCAAGGTCATTCATACTGTCGCCAAAAGAGATACTATCTTCGATAGAGATATTATAATAGTCGCATACCTTTTGCACGGCTAGTCCCTTATTGAACTCTAAGTTAATGATTTCTCCATTGATAATTCCAGAAGCGTTATCTGGTTGAAGACAAAATTGGAATTCGTCAGATAATATTTTTTTTGGTTCTTCTAAAGACGATTCACTTGTTGCCATAATAATAATCTTATAGATAGGACTATTATCATACTCGTCAAGAGAGCGAATATTTAACTCTTTTTCAATTTGGTTTCTCCAGCGAAGAAGCTCTGAATTTGCTTCTCCTGGAGCATTTTTTAGATATTCCTTGAAACGAGGATCAGTAAAAGAGCCATCTGCGGATTCAATTGTACAAAAGACATTGTTTTTATCAAAAACATTCATAGCAGTTTCAAATTGTTTTTCTGTCATAGGACAGTCATAGATTAGTTTGTCATCGCATATAATATAGCCACCTGCACTGGCGATGACACCGTCAAAATTATATTTTAGAAGCGGGCTTAACATTGTATAGTTACGTCCAGAGCATAAAAAAACCTTATGTCCATTATTTTGAGCTCTTTTGACGGCTTCTATTGCAGAATCGGGTGGGATATTGCTGCCTGGAGGCGTCAATGTTCCGTCAATATCTAAAAATATTAATTTTTTATTCATAGTAGCTTACCTTTCAAATTTACTATGAAAGCTCCGTCAAGCAGCTGTGCAGCTGGGGAAGCTCGCTTACCCAGATGTGCAGATATTTGACGGACTAAACTGTATGAGTACGTAGCATGATAATGTGGAGTACGAATACAGTGGTGATTGCGGGAGTGCGAAGCACGGAGCAATCAGCTTTCATTTATGGTGGTGCCTGCGATAGCAGGCATGTCAGTTTAAATAGATTCTCTTTCTAAAATTTCATACGAGAGCATAAGTTGTCTGATAGTAGTTTCTTCTTTTTCCTCTTTGCGAGATGTCTCAATCATATCAAGAAGTAATTTTGCTGCCTCCATGCCTGCCTGCTTATAGAAAAGTTTTACTGTTGTAAGAGGTGGAGTTAGCATCGCACCAATTTTATTTCCACCAAAACCACAGATACTGATATCTTCTGGAATAGAGTAACCAGCATCGCGGATTGCTTTCATAGCACCGATAGCGATACTATCAGTGGCACAAACTACAGAATCAATATTTAAATTTTTATCTAAAATACGTTGCATAGCTTCGTAACCAGAATCAATCGTAAATAAAGAGGATTCAATCGTGACAGGAGATAGACTATGAGCAGTCAACTCATCAATAACACCTTGTTTACGATTTTTCCCTACAGCGATATCCTCGTCACGTACAGAAATATAGGCAACATTTTTCTTCCCTTTATCTAAAACAAGAGAAGCAAGCGCTCTCGCAGCGTGATAATCATCGTGATAAATACAGGGCATACGCTCCTGTATTTGCCCGACAATTATAATTGGAATCTTACATTCTTGAAATACTCTTAAATGAGAAGGTGTGATAATAGTACCCATCAGGATAATTCCTGCCAGGTGATTTTTTTGCATAATGCGAAAGAAATCTAATTCCCTCATCTCGTTATTATCTGTATTTCCAAGAAATAACATATAGTTATGCTTAGAAAGTACAGTAGATATACCAGCAGTCACTTCGCTCACGGACTCAGAATTGATTTTGGGTACAATAACACCTATATTATTCATATATCCTGTGCGCAAAGTTCTTGCATAGGCATTTGGTTCATAACCAGTTTGTTTGATTACTTTTTGAATTTGTTCTTTTTTTGCCTGGCTAAGACTGCCGCCGTTTAAATATCTGCTTACTGCGGCACTAGAAACGCCAGCCATTTTTGCTATTTCGCTAATATTCATATATTGGATACCTACCCTTTTATTTAATTAATTAAAATATATAAAACAAAGACAAGGTAAATATCCGTGGTTAAGAAGAAAATTTAGTTTTTCTTATCTGCAAGGAATAAGCGATATCCAAATGGTTCTAATTCTACAGTGTCGCCTTTAAAAATTTCTCCAGTTTCTATATCGCGCATAGATTCAATGCCTGTAAAGTCACAGCTTGTCGCATAGTCTCCAAAGTTAAAGTAGCTGACATAACATTGATTTTCATCCTCACGGCGAATACCAAGAATCTGATCTTGCCAAAGTGGAAGAAGACTAACCTCTGCTTTTCCAGAGAATACAGAGTTCTCTGCGCGGAGTTTTTCGAGCATTCTAAGTCCGTTGAAAATTTGATATTGACTTGTACCTTCCACATTTTTTAAGGTTTCTAAATCCCAGAGGAAGTTACCTCTGTGGATATAGCGGCTGTCATCCCATTTTTCAGGATCATTATGATAGTTGTAGTCATTTAACTGACCGATTTCATCACCACTATAGATAACAGGAATACCACTTTGAGATAACATATATGCGTGTAGCATAAGAACTTTTCTGCAAGCAATATTGATTTTTTCTTCGTCTTTCTCAAAAAGTGCTGCTTCTAGACCACATAAGCTTGCAGTTGTACCGCAAAGTCTTGCATCTCCAAGACGTGGATCATCATTGTAAAGCTCGCCTCTAGACTGGCTGCCCTCGAAATTGCCAGTGAAGTAAGCGTTTAAGTAAGCTTTATGAGGCACTTCCTTTATACCAAAATTTTCTAACCAAGGATAATCAAGTCCCCAACCGATGTCATCGTGACAGCGGAGATAATTTAAAAATACATATTCCTTTGGAAGATGATTTACCTGATCTAATTGTCTTTTTAATAATCTAGTGTCTTGTGTGGCAACTGTATGCCATGTAGTTGCCATAGTTGTTACATTATAAAGCATATGGCATTCTGGTTTTTCTACAGTACCAAAATAAGGAACAACTTTAACTGGTTCCATAACAACTTCGCCCAGGAGTAAAACACTTGGGCATACAATTTCAGAAATCATACGCATCATACGAACGATTGTGTGAACTTTAGGTAGATTTCTACAGTCAGTTCCAAGCTCTTTCCAGATATAAGGAACGGCGTCTAATCTCAAAATATCGATTCCCTGATTAGCAAGGAAGAGCATATTTCCAACCATATCATTGAATACCATAGGATTTGCGTAATTTAAATCCCACTGATAAGGGTAAAATGTAGTCATGACAACTTGTTTGCAGTCGTCAAACCAAGTAAAGTTACCAGGAGCTGTTGTTGGAAATACTTGAGGAACAGTTTGCTCAAATTGATTTGGAATGTCCCAGTTATCATAGAAGAAATAACGAGCTCTGTCCACAGGGTTTCCCTCTCTGGCCGAGCGAGCCCATTCGTGGTCTTCACTTGTATGGTTCATAACAAAGTCAAGACAGCAGCTCATACCACGTTTATGACATTCATCTGTCACTTCACTTAAATCTTCCATAGTTCCAAGAGAAGGCTGTACTTTTCTAAAGTTAGCAACTGCGTATCCACCGTCACTTCTGCCAGCTGGGCTTTCCAAGAGTGGCATGAAATGAACATAATTTACGCCAGCCTCTTCTAAATAGTCTAACTTATTTTTCACTCCCTGTAAATCCCCAGCAAAAGCCTGAGTGTAGAGCATCATTCCCAGCAAATCGTTTCCTTTATACCAATCAGGATTTTTTTCTCTCTCACGATCTAGTTCTTTTAATGATTTTTTTCGATCTTTGTAGTAATCATATAGGGAATTACATAAATAGTCAAAGGCCTGCATATCATTATTATATAATTCACAATAGAGCCATTTTAATTCATCATAATGTCTTTCGTATCTACGGGTATATTCTTTTGTCCAATTTTTCTGATCTACCATTTTTTTTCTCCTATTTTATATCCTAATTATTTATTATAAAAGTCTGAAATGAGAATACGATTCTGATTGGAATTTTAGATTAGTAAATTGTTTGGTTGGTATTTAGTCAGTTTACTAGAGCAATCAGAATTTCATATCCGGGGCATGTCTGTAGTGACAGACATATAAGTTTACTGTGCGAATGAAATATTGACACTTCAATAGTTAAAATATAGTATATTGGGTTCTTATGTATACTTATGTCTAATATACTTAAAAGTATATTAGATGAATGAGTTTTCATAAGACTTTCATTATCCATCATTTCTATGAATGCATTAGTGATAATATAAGGCTCGTGTCTAAACCTACTAATTATTATGCCATTCATCTCATATGAAAAGGCGTGTTTTTTTGCACTATAATTTGTAAAAATTTTCGATAGGCCATCGTGAAAAGAATATTGTAATCGATTTCAAAAAGTATTTTATCATGTTTAAATATAAGATTCAATAGAAAATATAACAGAAAAAATAGTAATATTCTTGGCACAATGAACAAAGAAAAAAGAAATTTGACTATGCTATAGTTATCATCTAAAATAGAGATTATTAATGAGATGGAAGGAATAGGTGAAAATATTTGGAAGAAGCGATTTTGGAATTATTGAGAAAACAAAAATATAGACAAATTGAAAATGCGAAAGAGGCAGAATTTACAATCTTATATAAGGAAAATGGGGAATCTATTTTAATGATTGCTGTCATCAACAAAAAGACAGAACAGGGAATATTAAAGTTAGAGGAATCATTTTTTCAGAACTTAAAGGAAATTATGCAGAGTCAAACAAAAAAGTCAATTATATTTTCTTATTGGGTCATACTGCCAGGAGAACCAGAGAGCGAAGATAGAAAGCTTGCTCTGGAGGTAGATAATATCTGGTTTATCGATGAGGAGAAAAAGAAAGAGTATATATTTGATGAAGTAAATCCTAATTTTTTAGTTTTATACAAACAATTAGATGCATTGTTGACAGGAAATTTTAAAATTCTTAAAAAGCTACAAAGAGAAGAGCGAAAAAAAGAATATAAAGAAGAGTGGGAAATAGTTTATAACAAAATGACTCCTGCTAATACGGTGCTAGTATTAATTAATATTTTGATTTTTATCTTTGCAGAGTTATCTGGACAGATAGGAGAGATGCTTTTTAGATATGGTGTAATGGAGTGGAGAAGTGTTTGTTTGGATGGAGAGTATTATAGAGTAGTTACTTGTATGTTTTTACATTTTGGGATTTCTCATCTTCTTAGCAATATGGTCTTTTTGTTTTTAATAGGTTCTTATCTTGAGAGAGTCGTTGGAACAGTTAGATATTTATTCCTTTATTTTGGAGCAGGAATCGGTTCGAGTTTGATTTCGCTATTTTATTATCGATATCAAGATGCCAATATTATATCGGCGGGAGCCTCTGGTGCCCTGTTCGGTGTAGTTGGAGCATTGCTTTATATTATTATGCGAAATAAAGGCAGATTGGAGGAGCTTAGCTGGAGAAGCTTTCTCATAATGATTGTCGGCACAATTTCTGTCGGATTTTTTACAGATGGTGTGGATAATGCAGCTCATTTAGGTGGATTAGCAGCGGGGTTTTTGTTAGCTATTTTATGCTACATACCCCGCAAGAAAAACTAAATTTGAGGAAATGAAAGACAAAATGTAGTTCCACGGTTAGGTGTAGAATTCACGGAAATATAACCAGAATTTTTTTGAACTAAATCTTTTACGACGGAAAGGCCAATTCCATGTCCAGATTGTTTCTTAGAGATTCCATAATCAAAAATATGCTCTAAATCCTGGAATGGAATTCCACATCCATTGTCCTCAATTTTTAAAATAATTTGATTTTTATAGTATTTTAGTAAAATAATAGTTTCTCCATTTTTTGAAATATGATTGAGAGCGTCATAGCTATTTGACAAAAGATTATTCATAATTTGCACAAAATCAGAGGGGTATCCAAAAAACTGAATTGGTAAGGCTTGTTCATAAATATAGTAGAGCGCATATCCCTTTTTTTGAAATCTTTTTTTCCAGGCCTTGTAAATTTCGTCCAATAATCGATTTAACATAAAATATTCTTTGGGAAGCTCTTTTGTAGGATATGTAAGTTTATATAGAGTGGATGATAAGTTTTTTGCTTCATGTTTTAACATAATCCAATCCTCATCTTCTTGTAATAGATGGTATTTTTTTTCCATGTATTGCATTTGACTATATAGAACAGATAAATAATTATTTACTTCATGAGAGAGCGTAGCAGTAGATGTATTCATTGTTTGAGTGTCTTTATTGGAGTAAGTCCTCTCCATAATTGTATTGGACATAGTTCGTTTCTCCTTTCTTTGTCTAAATATATTCTCAGAATTTTTGCAGTTTATAAAATTAGATGCAGGGAAAATTTCAAGAATATATGTCTATAATAAGAGTAGCAAAGAAATAAAAGAGAGACAAATTCTTTCGTCATCAAAATAGATACATTTTTTTGTAAGAAGAGAGAAAAAAGAACAAAAAGCGTCTTTTTTTCTCTGGATTTAGATGAAAAAGAGTGAATTATGGTTAAGAAAATTGACATTTCCTCTTTTCCAAATTTTAAAGTTGTGGTAGTATAATATGGTGTAGAGAAAATCTAGTGTTTTGTATGATTTACCAATAGGAAAAAATACAGAATATGAATAGAAGAGGTGAGCTTATGGCTTATATGGCACTTTATAGAAAATGGAGACCGTCAATATTTGAGGATGTAAAAGGACAAGAGCATATTGTCACAACATTAAAAAATCAATTGATGGCGCAGCGTATAGGACACGCTTATCTTTTTTGTGGAACGAGAGGAACGGGAAAGACAACGATTGCCAAATTATTTGCCAAGGCAGTAAATTGTGAGCATCCAATTGAGGGAAGTCCTTGCAATGAGTGTCCAACTTGTCAGGCGATTAATCGCCAAAATTCCATGAATGTAATAGAGATTGACGCAGCTTCTAATAATGGTGTAGATAATATCCGTGAGATTAAAGAACAAGTTCAGTATTCTCCAACAGAGGGAAAATATAAGGTTTATATTATTGATGAGGTTCATATGTTATCTATGGGTGCTTTTAACGCATTGCTTAAGACATTGGAGGAGCCGCCAAGTTATGTTATTTTTATTTTAGCGACTACAGAAGTTCACAAGATACCAGTGACAATTTTATCGAGATGTCAGCGATATGATTTTAAGAGAATTACCGTGGATACAATCTCGAATAGATTGTTGGACTTAATGAAAAAAGAAAATATTGAAGTTGAAAAAAAAGCGATTCGCTATATTGCCAAGGCGGCGGACGGCTCTATGCGTGATGCATTAAGCCTTCTAGATCAATGTATTGCCTTTTATCTTGGAAAAAAGTTGACATATGACAATGTATTAGAAGTTTTGGGAGCGACAGATTCTACTGTATTTGCAAAATTATTTTCAGCAGTGCAAGAGAGAAACGTAGAGCATATACTAAGCATTATTGAAGATACGATTATGTCAGGTCGAGAGCTTACTCAGTTTGTGACAGATTTTTTGTGGTATCTTCGCAATCTTTTGCTCATAAAAATAAAACCAGAGGCAGAAGATATTTTAGATATGTCTACAGATACGATAGAGATATTAAAGAGCCAGGCCGAGATGGCAGAAGTGAAGGAGTTAATGCGTTATGTGAGAATTGTGTCAGAGCTTTCGAATGATGTAAAATATGCTGTTCAAAAAAGAGTTGTGGTGGAAGTGGGATTTATTAAATTATGTACTCCACAGATGGAACAGGATACATCAAGTTTACTTGAGCGGATTAGACGTTTAGAGAAAATAATAGAAGAGGGCACTATAGCAATGCAGGCTCCACAGACTCAAGTTTTACAAAGTCAGGAGACAGAGCGAGCCGAGGAGAAAATCTCGATAGAAGAAGCGAAGAAGGAATTTCCAGAGGCAAACTGGGAAGAGATTCAGCAAATTATTGCGAACTGGAATAATATAAAGAAAAAGTTAACATTTCCGATGAGGAAAAATTTGGAAAAAGCAAGACCTGTTATTGGGCAAGAGGGAAACTATCTCATGTTAGTTTTTCAAGCGGATGGAGATGGTTCTATGGGTAAAATGTATTTTGACAGGGAACATCATAGACAGGAGCTATCAGAAAGTATTGCTAAGATGACAGGAAGGACTGTTCAGATAGAGACCTTGATGGAACAAGACACTTCTACTATGAGAGATACCGATGCGATTGATTTTAGTAGAATTAAGATGCCAGTGGAGTTTATTGAAGAATAGAAGATAGAATTAGGAGGATATATATTATGGCAAGAAGAGGTGGATTTCAGGGCGGTATGCCAGGAAATATGAATAATTTGATGAAGCAGGCTCAGAAAATGCAAAAGCAGATGGAGGAAAAGACAAAAGAGCTTGAAGCGAAGGAATACGAAGCTACAGCAGGTGGTGGAGTTGTAAAGGTTACTATTTCAGGTAAAAAAGAGATTACTTCTGTAAAATTAGCAGAAGAGGTTGTAGATCCAGATGATATTGAGATGTTAGAGGATTTAATTGTGGCTGCTACAAACGAGGCAATTCGCAAAATGGAGGCAGATACACAGAGCCAGATGTCTAAAATCACAGGTTTAGGAGGGCTTCCTTTTTAATGGATTATTATAGTGCGCAGATTATAAAATTGATTGATCAATTAAGTAAATTGCCTGGTATTGGAGCAAAGTCAGCGCAAAGGCTTGCTTTCCATATTGTGAATATGCCAAAAGATCAGGTGGATGCGCTCTCAGCTGCCATTGTAGAGGCAAAAGAAAAAATTAAATACTGTGAGGTATGCTGTACATTGACAGATACAAAGATTTGTCCAATCTGTGCGAGCGAGGAGCGAGATCATAGTGTGATTATGGTAGTGGAGAATACAAGAGATTTAGCTGCCTATGAGAAAACTGGAAAATATAATGGTGTGTATCATGTTTTACACGGAGCTATCTCCCCGATGTTAGGAATCGGTCCAGCTGATATTCGTCTAAAGGAGCTAATGACGAGGCTGCAAAAAGAAGAAGTAAAAGAGCTTATTTTAGCGACAAATTCTAGCTTAGAGGGAGAGACGACGGCGATGTATATTACTAAGCTCGTCAAACCGACAGGAATTAAGATTACAAAGATTGCCAGTGGAGTTCCAGTTGGCGGTGATTTAGAATATATAGATGAGGTAACACTTCTTCGCGCTTTAGACGGGAGAGTGGAGCTATAAAAAACTAACTATTTAACTTATTATGAAAGCATGAATAAGAGATTGTTTTCATACCTACAAGAGGAAAGGAAGGGTGAGACTATTGATAAGAGTCGGAATGCTAACAAGCGGTGGAGATTGCCAAGCATTAAATGCTACAATGAGAGGTGTTGTAAAAGCTTTAAACAATTTAGCTGGTAATGTAGAGATTTATGGTTTTGAAAATGGATATAAGGGTTTAATTCAGGGAAACTATAGACGTTTAAATTACAAAGATTTTACAGGTATTTTAACAACAGGAGGAACAATTCTTGGAACTTCTAGAACTCCATTTAAGTTAATGAGAACAATTGAAGAGACAGGAATTTATGCAGGAATCGATAAAGTAGAAGCTATGAAAGCTACATACAAGTATTTGAAATTAGATTGCCTTGTAGTACTTGGTGGAAACGGAAGCCAGAAAACTGCAAACCTTCTTAGCGAAGAGGGATTAAATGTAGTATCTTGTCCTAAGACAATTGATAATGATTTATGGGGAACAGATATGACATTTGGTTTCCAGAGTGCTGTTGATTTAGCGACAGAAGCAGTGGACTGCATCCATACAACAGCTGCTTCTCACAACCGTGTATTTATCGTAGAGTTAATGGGACATAAAGTAGGTTGGGTAACACTCCATGCTGGTATCGCAGGTGGAGCTGATATCATCTTACTTCCAGAGATTCCATATGACCTTAACCATATCGTAGAGGCATTAAAGAGAAGAGAAGAAAGAGGAAGTGGATTCTCTATCTTAGCTGTAGCAGAGGGAGCTATCTCTAAAGAAGATGCTCAGCTTAGCAAAAAGCAGTATAAGGCAAAGGTAAAAGAGAGAGCATACCCAACGGTTTCTTATGAGTTAGCAAAGCAGATTGAGGAGGCAACAGGACATGAAGTTCGTGTGACAATTCCTGGTCACACACAAAGAGGTGGAGATCCTTGCCCATTTGACCGTGTTATTTCAAGCCGCTTAGGTGCAAGAGCTGCAGAGCTTATTGTAAACAAAGAGTATGGATATATGGTATGTATGAAGGGATACGAAGTAGATAAGGTGCCATTAAAAGATATTGCTGGAAAATTAAAATATGTTT
>Ga0129308_1002141_pt1 | contig 17685 bp, 15 predicted proteins | sample L827metagenome_FD_94440 | JGI IMG/M metagenome (GOLD analysis project Ga0129308, IMG submission 94440) | Ring-tailed lemur group fecal microbial communities from Wisconsin, USA - L827 metagenome | ecosystem: Host-associated > Mammals > Digestive system > Large intestine > Fecal | place: USA... | reverse complement strand
GAGCATTCTTCACCTCGATATAGTCGGACGCAGGCGCATAGTGGTAAGAAGTGCCCTCATCCCGATATGCTGCCGTAGGAACGATCACCTTTCCGTGCGTAATCTTTTTATCCAGACACCCGCATCCGCCAAAAACGATATACCGGTTCGTCCTGATCTGGGCAAGTGTATCCTCTACTGTCCCCACGCACGCAGGCGCGCCGACATAGGTTTTGTAAAAAGCAAATTTCCTGCCATTATAATCGATCTGCCAGATCGGCGTAGCGCCCGTTGCAAAATAGAACTGTCCGATTTGTTTGCATGCATAATTTTCCAGAACAAACTTCTCAATCACATGGGAAAACGTTACGATACAGGCATCAACACACGGCGCATCCTCTTCTATCTGCGGATTTATTTTTGCAGGCGATTGGTTATCAAAGCTGTCAGTTATCATGATTATGTCCTTTCTTTTTGAATATTGATTTTATTTTGCAGATTTCATGTTTTACCGCGCTTCAAAATCACACTGACATTTTTCATGTCGACCACCTCCCATCTCTGCACTGATGGGGAAGGGCGATCAATGAAAAAATTTCCTGTGAAAGAAAAAACCCCCATCCGCAAATAGAATGAGAGTCGCCTGCTTTCTAACTATTTACGCCATACCATCATATGCGTTCCCTGTAACGTAGGAAAAACGTCAGTCTCTACTTGCATTCACTTTCGGACTGCCAATCGGAAGGGATTTTCAATTATGGCTGTCTGCACCGGTTCTCAGCTTCCCCGACTCTCTGTAGCATTCGCCATAATCTACTCGCTTCTTCAACTTGTTTGAAGAAATTATACTACGGTTATTATGAGTTTGTAAACTGCATTTACAACAAATATGAAAGGAGGATATTCATTACATCTCACCCCATCGGAGTGCAAACTGTAACGCTCATTTCTTCCAATGCAGCCGGTGCAGTTCCCCGGTTCCCTGAAGCCCCATAAAATGATTCTGCCGCAGCGCCTCATAGAGCACAACCGCCACAGAATTGGACAGATTCAGGGAACGGATCTGATCCAGCATTGGAATGCGGATGCAGGTTTCTTCATGCTCCACCAGAATTTCCTCCGGGATTCCCGCGCTCTCCTTGCCGAACATGATATAATCGTCAGCCCCGATCTGCACATCGCTGTAAACATGCTTTGCCTTGGTGGTAGCCATCCAAAGCCTGACCCGTCCTTCTCCGATCGCCGGATTTTGTTCCAGAAAATCTTCAAAATTAATGTAACGGCGCACATCCAGCTTATCCCAGTAGTCCATTCCTGCGCGCTTGAGCTGCTTTTCATTAAGAGAAAATCCCAATGGCTCGATCAGATGCAGCACCGCTTTCGTTGCCACACAGGTGCGCCCGATATTGCCCGTATTCTGCGGAATTTCCGGCTGATGCAACACAATATTTAACATGTCTTTTTCTCCGCTTTCAGTCTTGCCACAAAATCTGCCAGCCTGCCGATGGCCACCTTCAGATTGTCCAGAGAATATGCATAGGAAATACGCAAAAACCCTTCTCCGCATTCGCCGAACGCACTTCCGGGAACCACAGCGACCTTTTCCTCCTCCAGGAAACGGGTTGCAAACTCATCGCTGGTCATGCCGAATTCCTTAATACAGGGAAACACATAAAACGCACCGAAGGGCTCAAAGCAGGGCAAGCCCATCTCTTTAAAAGCGTGCATCAGATATCGGCGGCGCTGGTTGTACTCCTCACACATTCTCTCCACATCGCCGTCTCCGTTTCTCATCGCCTCCACTGCGGCATACTGACTGGTGGTCGGCGCACACATGATCGCGAACTGATGAATTTTTAACATCTGCTCCGTGATGACAGCAGGAGCGCAGCAATAGCCCAAACGCCATCCGGTCATCGCATATGCCTTTGAAAAACCGTTGATCAAAACGGTTCGTTCCTTCATTCCCGGAAGCTCTGCAATCGAAACATGCCGTTCTTTCCCATAAGAGAGTTCCGCATAAATTTCATCGGAAATCACGAAAATATCATGGTCAATGATGACCTTCGCGATCGCTTCCAGATCCTTTCGTTCCATGACCGCCCCTGTCGGGTTGTTGGGGAAGGGCAAAACCAATACCTTTGTCTTGTCCGTAATTGCTGCCTCCAGCTCCTCTGCAGTCAGCCGGAACTCATTTTCCGCTTTCAGGTTGATGATCACGGGAACCGCATCCGCCAGAATCGCACAGGGCTCATAGGAAACATAGGAGGGCTGGGGGATGATGACCTCCTCTCCCGGATTGATCATGGCGCGCAGCGCAATATCAATCGCCTCAGAACCGCCCACTGTCACGATCACCTCATGCTGATAATCGTATTCCAGATTAAAACGGCGCTTTAAGTAATTGCAGATCTCGATTTTCAGTTCCTTCAAGCCTGAGTTTGAGGTATAAAAAGTACGTCCCTTTTCCAGGGAATAAATGCCCTCATCCCGGATATGCCAGGGAGTATCGAAGTCAGGCTCACCCACACCGAGGGAAATCGCGTCTTCCATTTCGCTCACGATGTCAAAGAATTTCCGGATTCCTGACGGCTTAATTGTGACAATTTTGTCAGATAACGGATTTCTCATGGCGTAATTTTCTCCCTCTGGTCTTCATATTTTTTGGTCAGCACTGTGCCGTGATCCTTGTATTTTTTCAGGATAAAATGGGTGGCAGTGCTCAAAATGCTGTCCAGGGGTGCGAGCTTGTCAGAAACGAACGCTGACACCTCTTTCAAAGACTTTCCTTCCAGCGTGATCAGCAAATCAAAACCGCCGGAAATCAGATATACCGCATTCACTTCCGGATATTTATAAATGCGCTCCGCGATATTGTCAAATCCCTGCCCTCTCTGGGGTGTCACACGAACCTCAATCAGCGCAGATACCTTCTCGATACTGGTCTTCTCCCAGTCAATCAGCGTATGATAGCCGCAGATGATCCCTTCCGCCTCCATGGCTGCCATTTCATTGACCACATCTATTTCTTCCACGCCCAGAATAACCGCCAGCTCCTTTAAATCGATCCGGCTGTTTCTTTCAATAATTCTCAATAATTCTTCCCGCATTTTTTCTCCTTTTTCCGTATAAACGGTCATAAAATTTTATGGATTTCATCCGCTTTGGCCGGTTCCAGAAACCGGCGCTCTTCTCCGTTTAAAATGACTCTGTCATTGTTCGCCGTCACAGTCCCGATAATTGCCGCCAAAACGCCGATTTTGTCCAGCTTGCGCACCAGCGCTTCTCCATGCTCTGTGACACACAAAAGGCTGCCGTTTGCGGCCAGTTCATACGGATTTAAATCCAGATAATTACAGATCTCCACCGTCTCCTGACGGATGGGAATTTTCTTCAAATCAATTTCCAGTCCGGTCCCTGCACGTTCTGCCAACGTCCAAAGCGCACGAAAAATGCCGCCCTCCGCTGCAGCACACAACATGCTGACGCCGGACTTCGTGGCGGCTGCGGCCTCCGGAACGATGGACAAAAACCGGTCAAAATCCGCCGCTTCTTCGATCAGATAGGAGGGATAACGCTCTTTCAGCTTTTCTGCACAGTGCTCTGCCAGCAGAGCGCTGCCCTCCAGTCCAGCCCATTTGGTCATCACAATCTCACTTCCGGTTATGGGCATTTCCGTTCTCTTTGATACCAGTCCGCAGACTCCTAATGCAGCAGCAGTGACCACAGGGCTGATCACCGCCCCCGTCACGTTCGCCTTCACATCCGCCAGCTCCACATTCAGGGCTTTCGACGCATTCTGTGCATCCTCCACGATCCTCCGCAGCGTCTCCTCCCGGCTTTCTGCCGGAAGCAGGATATGCATCAGCACCCCTGCCGGAGACGCTGCTCCTGCACAGGCCGCCTGATTTACCGCCGCAAAAACGGCATATTTCCCGCAGTTTTCTCCATAATAGACAGTCTGTGCCTGCGCCGCCGCAAGAGCAATTCCCGCTGGGTTTTCCGTCCAGTGCCCGATTCCGGGGTCTCCAGGGAACTCATCAAACGCAAGAACAGCGCAGTCTTCCCCCCTGACTGCGCTATTTACAATTTCTTTCCTCGTAGTATTCAGTTTTTTGTGAATGGAACGGTCGTATACCACTCCCGTCACGTTTCCCAGTTTCATAAAAAACCTCTTTACAATTTACTGCAAAAGCCCAGTCTCAGTGCTCATGCAGACTGCATGCCCGCACGCAAGGCGGCATGTCAGTTTAGTTCCCCGCCGCTGCATCCGCTGCTGCCTGCTCTGCCGCTGCCTGCGCTGCTGCAATCGCCGCGAGCTGTTCCGGTGTCAGCGCTGCCGCAGCTTCCTGCGCCGCCTTGATATTGGCAAGCGTATTCTGCACCGTTGAAATGCTGCTGGTAGCGATTGCCGCCTGAAGCTGACTGCTGATGTTGGGATCTGCCGTAGAAGTTCCTACGACCGCAGTTCTGGGGCTCATCTGATAGTTGCTGCTGTTGACCTTTTCCCGGCTCACTTCCACGCCGTTTTCTTTGACAACCTTCCAAAGCTCGGCTTTGTAACCGATATGCGCGCTGGTGATATTGATCACGCCCACCGGCTGGGAAGGATCCGCAACAATGTTATCCTGCTCCGGCACCTTTTTTTCTATCACCTGGCTTTCATATGTAACCCTGTGACCCGAGTCTCTGGTCTCTACGCCATAAATATTGAACGTAATCTTCTTATCCTTCGTATATCCTTCAATATAAATCGGATATTCCGTATTGTTCACAAACTGAAAATCCTTCCCCGCCGATTCCGCAATCGCGGCATCCGCAGAAGGGTCCACATAGTTTACGATCATGGAATGGTTGTGCCGCTCCGTCACTTCCAGCTCCGCGCGCAGCACCGCATTATAAAGCGTGGTGGAAACCTGACAGATACCGCCTCCGATGCTGTCCACGACCTTTCCGTTTAAGTAAGAACCGGCCATATAATAACCGTTCTCCGTTGAAAAGGGTTTTACCGTATTATAGGTGGAAAAGGTCTCTCCCGGATAAATCGTCGTGCCGTTGATCAGACTGCAGCCGTTGGCAACATTCCTGCTTCTGTCCGGTCCGGAAGAGGTATAGCTGGTAGTGAACGTGCCCAGCACATCCTTCACCTGCAGCAATTCTTCCGCTTTCCCCTTCGGCTCATCTACCGTCATCACCAGTTCTACGCTTCCGTCTTCGCGATTCCATTCTTCCGTCAGATATTCATAAATGACGGAAGCGGATGCCTGATTGTCCACCAGATAACCGGTCTGCCCCTCTTCCACTTCAAATCTGCCGTCCACCCTCTTTAAACGGGCATCCACAGCATCCACATTGAACTGGCTGCAGCGCTCCCCAACAATGGTTTCAATGGTGCCAGGATCAAAATCCAGCACAATGTCGAAATTCCAACCCTTGTGCTTCAAATCCTCCAACGCTTTATAGCGGGCCACAATGTTGCCCTGTCTGCCCAGCCCGGCCGCTTCTTTAACAATTTCCGTGTTTTTCCAGACCAGTCCCATTTCTCCTGCAGTTACGGTCACACTGCCGCCGTCTGCTGCCTGCAGCTGCACAGTCTTCTCCGCCAGGGAATCCACATATCCCTGAATCGCCTGCATGGCCTGATCCTGTGTCATGCCGGACAGATCAATCCCGCCTGCGGTCACACCTTCATATATGGTGTCATTCGGTGCCGCCATGGCCTGCTGACCCAACAAAAGGAAACAAAATCCCACAGCCAGCGCCCATATCAGCACATTCTTTACTTTTTTCATCTCATACCTCACGTAATTTCAACAGCCAACCGCCTGCCATCATAAAAGAGACAACAGCGTGGGAATCACCATCGCCAGCACCAGTATAACAATGATGATGGACGAAATAATCTTCTGCGTTTTTTTATTATGAAAATTGAACATTTCTTCTCCTTTGCTTATCCGAAGCAGCGCATGCGAACTCACCTCCGGTGAGTTCTTTTAGGAACCTGCACAACCGCTTCGCTTGTTGTGAAGTAGCGCATGCGAACTCACCTTGGGTGAGTTCTTTTAGGAACCTTCACAACCGCTTCGCTTGTTGTGAAGTAGCGCATGCGAACTCACCTTGGGTGAGTTCTTTTAGGAACCTTCACAACCGCTCCGCTTGTTGTGAAGTAGCGCATGCGAACTCACCTCCGGTGAGTTCGCATGCTTCATTATAATCCACTTCGCTCAGTTTTGCAAGATTCCATATGACGCAAGAATCCTGTCGATCAGACGGCTTGCTTCATTTTTCGTCAGCAGGTCGATTTCATAGTCAGGCTCAATCCCATGCTGCGCAAGCAGTCGTGTCAGTCTCTCCTTCTGCGCTTTTGTGGCAGGGCCTTCCCTTTTTACTTTATAGACCAGCGGAACAGGTTTGAAAGCCTCCTCCTCATAAAAATTCTCGCAGAGCTTCCGATAAAGCCGGTGTGTCGCAGCCGCGTCCTCCAGTGCCCGGTGGGCCTGCATCTCGATTCCGTAATACACGCACAGATCACTCAGCCTTTTGCTGGGCAGATCAGACAAATATTTTCTGGAAAGCCTCAGCGTATCAATCCCGCTTCTTTCAAAAGTTCTTCCTGCATTTACCGCCGCTCTTTTTAAGAAAGAATAATCAAATAAAACCCTATGGCCAAGCAGTGGCAGCTGCTCCGCAAATTCCAGAAACTGCGGCAGGAGTTCACCGATAAGGGGCGCGTTTTCCAGATATGTCTCTGTAATCCCCGTCAATGCTGTCACCTTTTGGGGCAGTGTTTTTCCCGGCCGCACAAAGCTTGCAAACGTATCCCGGATCTCTCCGTTTTTCACCTTTACAGCGCCGATCTCAATAATTTTATCAGTCTTTGGATTCAACCCTGTAGTTTCCAGATCCACACATAAATAATCTCTGACAGGTTCCGACATTTCACTTTTCCTCCGCCCTGCGGCGCGCCTGATAGTCAGGACAATGTTCTGTCAGAAAGCATTCACCGCACTTCGGTGTGGGAGCCTTGCAGATCTGCCGCCCCAGCGTGATAATCTGAATGTTATACAGAATCCAGTGATCCTTCGGAAGCACCTTCATCAGTTCCATCTCCACCTTCACCGGATCGTCCTCTTTGGTCAGCCCAAGTTTTTTGGAAATCCGCTTTACATGCGTATCCACCACGATGCTCGGCTCGTGATATATATTTCCCCGAATCACATTCGCCGTTTTTCTCCCAACGCCTGCCAGAGAGGTCAAATCCTCCAGTGACGAAGGCACCTCACCATCAAACTTCTCCACCAGATCCCGGCAGCATGCAATAATATTTTTCGCCTTGTTATGATAAAAACCCGTAGACCGGATGTCCTGCTCCAGTTCTTTTAAGTCGGCGTTGGCAAAGGCCTCCACAGAAGGATATTTTACGAACAAATCCTTTGTCACAATATTCACCCTGGCGTCCGTACACTGCGCACTCATGATCGTGGCGATCAGCAGCTGCCAGGCATTCTCATGATTCAAATAACAAATATATTCCGTGCCGTAATGCTCATCCAGCAGGGCAAGAATTTCTTTCGTATGTGCCTTCATTTCATATTCCTCTCATTCCAGCTTAAGCTCCACCGTTCTGGCATCAAAAGTCAGCGGACTGCGCTGCCGGTAATCAAACAGGATTGCTGTCTTTCTCCTGCCGCCAGATTCCTGATCAAACACTTCAAGCAGCTCCCAGGGCTGCTTTTCCACAGGCCACCGAAAAACTTCCAGATGAGTCATTCGCTGCATCTGCTTCGCGTTACACTCTTCATATCCGGGCAGCCATACCCGGCTTTCCTCCTCCTGCCGGTAAAAGTTCAGGATCCGATCGTGCCAGGAGGACAAATCCGTCGCAAAAGCCGGCCGACTCTTTAAATTCTCACGCAGGTACATATCATAAACCAGCAGCTCCCGATACAACTCCTCATGCTTTGGATCGGCCTGCTTAATGAAATCCAGCAGCACCTGATACCGGTAAGCTCTGGCCGGGCTGTTTACAAAATAACCGTTTGCTTCATAAAAGCCGGCCAGTGCCGCAAACATGTCAAAAGGACCGTCAAACTGTTTTTCCAGCACCGGAAGCACATGAGAGAACTGATTGCTGTTATAGTAAAGCTCCACCATTTCTTCCACCTGTTTTAAACGGATCACATCGTCATAAGAGAGCCACTTTGTATACAACACCTCATAAGGCGGACGATCCATATATACGATGCCGTAATTTTCTGCCACCTCCGCCATATAGGAGCCTTTTAGTACCTTTAAAAAACCCAGCTGCAGCTGCTCGGGCCGCATGGCATAAACATCATTGAAGGAGCTGCGAAAACTTACAAAATCCTCAAAGGGCAGGCCCGCGATCAAATCCAGATGCACGTGCACATTATGCTCCGCATGAATACGCACCACTGTATGCCGCAGCTTTTCCAGATTTGCATAGCGACGCACGGCTTTGAGCGTCTCCCCGTTTGTGGACTGTACGCCGATTTCCAGCTGCACCAGTCCGGGACGCATCCCGGCCAACAACGCCAGCTCCGCTCCGTTCAGCAGATCTGCCGAAATTTCAAAATGAAAATTCGTAATCCCGTTATCGTGCTCCTGTATATAACGCCATATTTCCTGCGCATGTTCATGATTGCAGTTAAAGGTCCGATCCACGAATTTGACCTGCGGCACTTTCGCATCGAGAAAAAACTGCAATTCTTTTTTTACCAGATCCATATTGCGCAGCCGCACTTTTTTATCAATGGAAGAAAGGCAATAGCTGCAGTTAAAAGGGCATCCCCGGCTGGACTCATAATAAAGGATTCGATTGTCAAACGCCGATAAATCCTCATAAATAAAAGGCAGATCGCTGATGTCCGTCAAAGTTCTCTCCTGCGTCCTGGCGATTTCATTGGAAACCGGATCCCGAAACACCAGCCCGGCGATGGCATAAAGCCCTGCCTGTTTTACCGCCCCCGGCCAAAAAGCGGCAATCTGCATCTGTAAAGCCTCCGGCATCTCTCCGGTCAGCCTCAGCCTGTAATATCTCAAAAGCTGTGAGAAGGTCACTTCTCCCTCACCTGTCATAATTCCGCTTACAAACGGGTACTGCTCCATCAGCTCTTCCGCATTGTAGGAAACCTCCGGCCCGCCCAGCCAGATGGGCAATCCGGGCAGAATTTTGTGCAGTTCTCCTATGAGCTCCTGTATCATATTCCAGTTCCAGATATAACATGAAAAAGCTGCCACATCCGGTTTTCTCTTATAAATATCCGCCAGAATGTCAGACAGCTGTTGATTGATCGTATACTCCGCCAGTTCCACTTCTCCTGCCGCCTCCGGATCATGCGCAGCCGCATAGGAGCGGAGGCTGTAAATAGCCGGATTGGAATGGATATATTTCGCATTCAGCGCCACAAGCAAAAACTTCATGAACCGCACCTTCCTTCGTGCATCTTTCTCATTACAAGAACTGTGAATCGTTATTCTATCTTAGCATATCCGTAGCCGTCCTGCCATTCCTTTTTCCGATCACGCGGCTGGGAGTTTCCGCCATTCAGGCCATTTTGTACACTGAGGGTACCTTTGCCTGATAATCAAACTCATGCTCCCCGACCCCGTTTTTACCGTTAAGCACCCATCCCGTCTCTCCAAATTTTCAAAGCTTCTTTGCCAGAAACATCTCCATCGGCTGCTCGTAGCCCGGAATATCCATGACCAGGCCCCCGCAGTCCTTATATCCCAGTTTCCGATAAAAATGCTGGGCGTTTTCATCCACCTGCGTGGACACCATGACCATTCCATAGCCTTCGCTTTTCATTTCCTGTTCCCAAAATTCCATCAGCTTTCGCCCATAACCTTTTGCATGATACGACCAGTCGATAAAAAGCAGCGTACAAAACGGCGTATTATCCCAAAATAAATTGTATCGTAAAAGGCCGATCAAAACATCATTTTCCAAAATGACATATCCCATCCGGTCCCGCACCTTTTTCTCAAATTCGGCCTCCGGAAGATGCCTGTCCAGGCGGTACCAGAATTCCTGATCCTCTTTTTCCACATATCTGATTGCTGTCATTTTCTCACAAACTCCCTTTGCTCCTCCGCTGCGCTTTCTCCCTCCGGCAGTTCCCTTTAATGCTGCTCATGCCATACAGTTCGCCAATGCTCCGGCAGCTTCCATTCGCTCTGCCACTGAAGCAGACGATCGTTATGTACATTTTTATCCCCTACATATCACAGGCCGTGCCTGTAATGCAGCATCGCTTATTTTGCTGAAATGTCTTCAAAAATTTTTTTCATAAAAGCTTCCACCGATTTGTTTTGAGCTGCCAGTCTCAACCACTTTTGCAATACCTCTAAATCCTGCTCCTGCATAATTCTGTCACGAAGATCTTCCGGAATTTCTCCCATATCCTCCAACAAAACAAAGATAGAGGCAGCAATTCCTTCACGCTTTCCAATCAGTTTTCCTTCCGTTCTTCCCTCTGCTCTTCCTTCCGCTCTTCCTTCTGCTCTTCCTTCCGCTCTTCCTTCTGCTCTTCCTTCTGCTCTTCCTTCCGCTCTGGCATCCGCCCTTTCGGCATCACGGAATTTTCTCCGCTCTTCTTCTTCATTATACTCAAAAATAGACATCGCCCTTACCTCCGCCCGCTGCCCGGTCAGAAAATCGACAAGGATTCCTTTCTGAACACATTCTGTAACAGCATGATCCACCGCATCCTCTATCGGTTCCCGCCCTGCATATTTCCGCACGCATTTTACATATTCACAATAGTCCTTCAGTGTACGGCACCGCTCCATCAACTCACTGTTATTCCCGGGATTAATATTCAGCATGAGTACCTTCAGTTCCAGTTCCGGATCCTCCACACGCTTTTCAAACGCGTCTGACAGCTTTAAAATCCGCCTCTCCGGCTGTTTGCTCGATCCATTATAAAATACCACAAAACGCGGAACAGGAATCTTCGCTATGCTGCTGGAATACAGGCTCTTTTTCAGAATATATTTCTCAAGCTGCCTTGCAATATAAATCAGGTCTCTCAGCGGCATATTCGGATTAAATGATGCCCGATGCTCATAGAGATTCAGTTCCGATCCAAGCAGAAACGAAACATCATTTTTCACTGCCATATAAATTGCGTTCTCCAGCGTATAAATCTCCAGTTCCTCCGGCTCCTGATATTCTGTCCCATTCAATGCATTGTACAATGCCAGCAATTCCTTCTTCCCGCGAAACAACATGCGGAATACCGTATCTTTTTGATTTCGCACAACGTTAACTTTTTCTTCCATAAAAAGCGCCCCTTTCTGCGGTGATATGCAGGAAGCCGCCCTTCCCAGCAACTCCTGCCAATATAAAGTGAATTTTAAGCATAGAGTTTCTGAAAAGAATTATAGAAGTTAGACAGTCAGTGACTCAGATTTCCCGAAAATTATGCTTGTCCCTATCTTAGCATGATCTTCTACTAAAAACAATCCCTTTCCTCAGCTTTTACGCAGCAGCAAACGCGCAGACCTGTCTGAACTGTTACAGCCGCTTACCGCAAAGGCTATTATTCAAGCTGCAACCGCTAACACGCTTTACGATACATGCAAAGCTAAGCGAGCCACGGCATCGCGCCGTGGCTCATTCGCACATCTTATATGTATTTACCGATTCAGGCTCTCCACGAAACGGTCGAAGCCCGCCTGTCCGGCCTCATCGCGCTTGTAAACGCCTGCGTCCTCCAAAACTTCCATGAACACAAGCCCGATTTCCTTCTGAATGATGCTGTGAATATTGGCAGCATTCACATCGCTGTAATTGGGCAAAAACTCCTCCACCCAGTCGGCATGCTTGGCAAGAGTCTCGTCCGCCCGGATATCCGCACCGGAAAGAATTGCCTCTTCCAGTGCCGCCATTTCTCCCTTCAAACGTGCAGGCAGCACAGCCAGTCCCATGACCTCAATCAGACCGATGTTCTCCTTTTTGATGTGATGGAGCTTTGCATGGGGATGGAACACGCCCAGCGGATGCTCTTCGGTAGTGATATTGTTGCGCAAAACCAGATCCAGCTCATAATAATCGCCGCGCTTTCTGGCAATCGGCGTAATCGTGTTGTGTGGCTCACCATCCGTCTCTGCAAAGACAAAGGATGCCTCATCGGTATAACCGCGCCATGCATTTAAAATCACATCTGCAAGGGCAATCAGTCTGTCTGAATCCTCTCCCCAGATACGAATGACGGACATAGGCCAGTTCACGATGCCCGCTTTCACATCCTCAAAGCCTTTCACCGTGAAAGTCCGTTCCACTTCCGCCTTCGCCATGGGGAACTCGTAGTGTCCGCCCTGGAAATGATCATGGCTTAAAATAGAGCCGCCCACGATCGGAAGATCGGCATTGGAGCCCAGAATATAGTGGGGGAACTGTTTTACGAAATCAAACAGCTTCACAAAAGTGTTGTGCTCAATCTTCATCGGGGTATGCTGCGCATTGAACACGATACAATGCTCATTATAATAGACATAGGGTGAATACTGAAATCCCCACTTGCTGTCGTTGATGGTGATTGGTATGATGCGGTGATTCTGTCTCGCCGGATGGTTGACACGGCCTGCATAGCCCTCGTTCTCCACGCACAGCAGACATTTGGGATAACCGCTCTGTTTTGCCAGCTTCGCCGCCGCAATCGCCTTGGGATCTTTTTCCGGCTTGGACAGGTTGATGGTGATGTCCAGATCGCCATACTTCGTCGGAGCAACCCACTTTTCATCCCTGCACACACGGTAACGTCTGATATAGTCTGTATCTCTGCTGAATTTATAGAAAAATTCCGTTGCCGCAACCGGAGATTTTTCATATTCCTGATGGAATTTGCGAATGATCTCACTGGGGCGCCCCACCAGACAACTCATAATCCTGGTATCGAACAGATCGCGATATACGATGCCGTCCTCCTTCATGATGCCCTTTTCTACAGCATAATCCATCATTTCCTTCAAAATCTCAGGCAGCTTCGCCACCAGGCTTTCCTCATCGCTGTCCTCACCAAGACCGAAGTCCAACTCATATTCATCCAGTTCAAAGAGTTCCAGCAGGCGGTTGGTTGTATAAATCTCGTCCTCCGGTTCCACCAGCCCGGTCAAAAGTCCATATTGTACAAGGTCACGAATACATTCCTGAATCATTTTTACCCTCCCTATTTTGGCGTGATCTGCGCCGCCCAAAAGGCGGCGCATCATTATCATTCTGTCTCACAGAATCACAGGGCCGTCACCGATTTCAACAACGTAGAAATCCGCAGCATAGCCGATCTTTTCCAGATATACCTTACCAACCTGCTCCTTGAAAGCATCGATCGCTTCATCCTTCACAATGCTGACCGTGCAGCCGCCAAAGCCTGCACCCGTCATTCTGGAGCCGATCACGCCTTCCACCTTCCACGCTTCTTCCACCAGCGTATCCAGCTCAATTCCGGTCACTTCGTAATCATCACGCAGGGAAACATGAGATGCGTTCATCAATCTGCCGAACTCTTCAATATCGTTCGCCTTCAGTGCCGCAACGGCTTTCACAGTACGCTGATTCTCATATACCGCATGACGGGCACGTTTTACGCGCACCGCATCCTTGACGGCATCCTTGTTCGCTTCAAACTGTTCCTCATTCAGATCTCCCAGAGTCTGAATATCCACGACCTTCTGAAGTTCTGCCAGCGCTGTCTCGCATTCGCTTCTTCTCTCGTTGTATTTGGAATCGCCCAGTCCGCGCTTCTTGTTGCTGCAGGAGATCACCAGCTTTGCACCTTCCAGATGAATCGGCGCATACTCAAACACCATCGTCGCGGTGTCCAGAAAGATTGCATTATCCTTCCTGCCCATGGCGATCGCAAACTGATCCATAATACCGCAGTTCACACCGTTAAACTTATTCTCGGAATACTGGCCGATCAGCGCCAGATCCTGATTGCTCACCTCAAAGCCATACATATCCCGCAGAATGGAACCTGTCAGCACCTCCACAGATGCGGAAGAAGAAAGGCCAGAACCGTTGGGAATATTGCCGAACAGCATCAGATCCATACCGTTTGTCACTTCCATACCTTTCTCGCCAAACGCCCACATCACCCCCTTGGGATAGTTGGTCCATCCGGCTGCTTTCTCCGGCTTAAGCTCTTCCACGCTGGATTCCAGCACACCCAGATGCTCAAAATTCATGGAATAAAAACGCAGTTTCTTATCCTCTCTTTTTCTTGCTACACCGTATGTCCCGATGGTCAGCGCACAGGGAAAAACATGGCCGCCGTTATAGTCAGTATGTTCACCGATCAAATTCACCCGGCCGGGAGCGAAATATACCTTAGCCCCGTCAGTTCCACCAAAAATTTCCCCGAATTTTTGTAATAATTGTTCCCGCATACCTTCTCCTCCTTAACAAAAAACATTTGCTGGTTTTATCTTGTCATAAAATCGTTTTCCCGGAAAGATACAGATGTTATATGTACCTGTCAAAATGTTAAATTCATAATCGCTACAGGAAAGTCACGGTTCTCCGCCGGGCTCCAGTCTTCCCACCCTGGCAATGAACTCCTCCACCTGCTTAAGATGCTCACGATTCACACGGTTTTGATCCTGCTGAACCTGTTTGCGGTAACCGGAAGGAGATACGCCCTTCATCTGCTTAAATGCTTTGGTAAACACCAGCGGATCCTGATAGCCGCAGGAAAGCGCTATACTCTCTACCGCCAGATCCGGAATCATCAGCATTTCCGCCGCCTTCGTCAGCCGATAAGTGGATAAAAACTGCTGCGGTGACATTCCCAGAAATTTTTCAAACAGCGTATACAGATAGCTTCTGTTAATACACACATAATCCGCCACATCCGTCACCTTGACAGGGTTGCAGTAATTGCGCTGAATAAATTCCACCGCACGGCGCACATACTGATTGGCCTTGTCTGTCTCATTCTGCTCCGATACCGGCGTACTCTGTCCCACCACGGAAAGGAAAATGTGCAGCATGCCGTTTCTGCGCAATTCATTCATCGCCCCAAACGTATTATGATCCATCATATCCCGCACGATTCCGTAAAGCTCATCGGATTTCTCCGACCGGAAAACCGGATGCGTCGCGGATACTCCCATATTTCCCATATATTCTTCTGCCCTGCTGCCCAAAAAGCCGACCCAGATATAGGTCCATGGCTCTTTTTCATCCGCCTGATAAAAGCTCAGCTGCCCCGGCTCGATCAGAAATCCATATCCCGCCTCCAGGGGATATTCCTTACCGTCTATCCGAAAAATTCCCTTCCCGCTGAGCACATAATGAATCAGATAGTGGGGCTTTAAGGCAGGGCCAAAGCTGTGCCGCGGCTCCGTCCTTGAACAGCCGCAGCAGGTCATAAAAAGCTCACTGCTCTGCCCGCTGCCAAATTCCAGTTTATATGCCTTTTCCATAGCTGTACCCTTTACCTGTTGACCGACTGCGCCATTCTGTGATAGGTGTGACGGATTCCGCGGATCGCGACGGAATAGGCCATGATATTCTCCGGCAGTGCCATGCCCACATAGCCGGAATCTCCGATGTGATGAATGTCCGTTCCCGCCATCTTGCACATCAGCGCAATTTGCCGGATGGTCGCCGTATCGCTTCCCTCCTGTGAGGTTCCGATGGAAGTGATGGTGAGCGCGCCCAGACTGTGAGAGAATCCCACCAGCTCCCGCACATATTCCATCGTAATGCCCGGCACTGTTCCCGGCGCAGGCAACAGAATAATGTCCGCTCCCGCTTCCCGGAACGCCCGGATATCCTCCTTCGTGATGATATTCTCTGCGCTCTCTGTGATCACGCCGGAGGCGTGCATCTTGCCTGCAGCCAGAATCAGCCTGTCCCTAACAGCGCTGCGGATGGATCTTAAAGAATCCACAATCGCCTGATTGCTCACGCCGTTTCCCGGATTTCCGGTCAGAAGCACCATGTCCACGCCCATGTCTGCAGCGAGCAGGGCGTTCTGCGCCGTAGCTCTTCTTCCCTCAGACATCTGCCAGAGCGTATCATCATTTTCATTCGGGCCATCCTCCACAGGTTCCAGATTAATGCCGATCATTCTGCCCGTCAGCCGCTTGACCTCGCGCACAGTCTCCATCGGCGCCACTTCAGGAAGCGCCCTTATCAGGGGCTGCTTCACGTCAAACATGTTCAAAAGAAGGATGTCAGCGCCCATGGACGCCACCACCTCCGCGTTGGTAATATCGGTCAGAAGCGGCTGCGTAATTCCGATGCACTCTCCCGCAAGCACGCGCCCTTCGCTGCCCGCAATGGCCTCCAAAAGCTCCTTTGCCGTATAAGACGCCAGATCCGACGCCGTACAATTCAACATACGTTTTGCCATATAACTCCCCTTTCCAATATACACTCTCTCAATCCGGCAACTTTACCCTCAGTGTACAAGGGGACCGTGTGTCCCCTTGTACACTGAGGGTAGGTTTGCGCCATCTGTTTTTATATACTAAGTATACCATGACTCGGCAGATTTCACTCTAAAATTTTTTTCTGTTTTTTTCAAAAAAAGCTTGCAAAAGCAGAAATCATGTGATATTATAACTTTCGTCGCTGGGAGTCATGAAGTTCCAGAGCACACAGAATCACATATGCGACAGTAGTACAGTTGGTAGTACGCCACCTTGCCAAGGTGGAGGTCGCGGGTTCGAGCCCCGTCTGTCGCTCTCAGGAATCATTTAAAAAGCCTTGATTTTCAAGGCTTTTTTCATTTCCAAGCTTCGTATAAAGGGAATGCAAGGAGAGAATACAGCTCAATTTATCAGCTGCAGAAGTACCCTCAGTGTACAAGGGGACACACGAAATATATTTTCAAGCCCTGACGAGTGAAAGGGCGCCAGTTTTTAAGCCGTCGCCCTTTCACTCGCCATTTATCACCGGCAAATATCCTATCTGATGGGAAATCCCATTATCTCTGCGTCAAATGTACTGCAAAACCCGCGATCTCATCCTCAAAGTACGCGATCTTATCCGTAACGGTTTCCTCTCTGAATTTAAACCCGCGGGATTTAAAGTAAGCGACCGCACGGGGAAGTGTGTTGGTGGAAATTGCAATGTGTCCCAGCCTTCCCAGGAAAGGCGTTTTCATGATCTCGACCTCGTTGCTGCCCATGAAATAGTTTGTCTCGCCTTCTTTTGCCGCAAAACCGAACATCGCCGTAAACATATCGGCAGCCTTCTTCGCCTCCTCTGCATTCTCCGTATTGATACCCACATGAGCCAGCTTAAAACCAAGCATGGTCTGCACCGCCTGTCTGGTCAGGCGTTCGATCTCGTCCCAGTTTTCCGCTTCGATCAGATCCTTCTTCACCATCCAGGTGCCGCCGCACGCGATGATCTTATTGAACTTCAGATAATCCAGCAGATTCTTCTCATTCACGCCGCCGGTAGGCATCCAGCGCAGGTTTCCATAAGGGCCAGCAACTGCTTTCAGCTTCGCAACGCCGCCGTTCTGCTCCGCAGGGAAAAATTTCACAACAGAAAGTCCCATGCTCATGGCCTGTTCCATCTCGCCGGGTGTAGCAGTGCCGGGCATCATCAGCATTCCCCTGTCGATCACGTATCTGGTGATCTCCGGGTTAAAGCCGGGGCTTACGATAAATTTCACACCTGCAGCAATCGCGCGGTCTGCCTGCTCTTTTGTTAAAACG
>Ga0129308_1002140_pt1 | contig 17694 bp, 6 predicted proteins | sample L827metagenome_FD_94440 | JGI IMG/M metagenome (GOLD analysis project Ga0129308, IMG submission 94440) | Ring-tailed lemur group fecal microbial communities from Wisconsin, USA - L827 metagenome | ecosystem: Host-associated > Mammals > Digestive system > Large intestine > Fecal | place: USA... | reverse complement strand
CGGTGAGCGCCCTGCCCGGCGGAAACCAGCGCAGGATCAATGTGGAAATGCTGTTAGCCAGAGCGGAAAGCTTTGAGCAGACCAGCTATTCCGGTCTGTTTCATTTCATCCGTTATATCGAACAGCTGGAAAAATACAACGTGGATTACGGTGAAGGCGGCACAATGGACGAGAATGCGGACGTGGTGCGGATCATGAGCATCCATAAGAGCAAGGGACTGGAATTTCCGGTCTGTTTTGTGTCGGGGCTTTCCAAACGTTTTAACCGTCAGGATACGGTGCAGCCGGTTATCATGGATATGGATATGGGGTTGGCGCTGGACGTTGTGGATCCTGATGCCCGCACGAAGCGGACCACACTGAAAAAAAATGTGATGGCACGAAAGCTTTTGAATGACAGCATGGGTGAGGAACTGAGGGTTTTGTATGTGGCCATGACCCGCGCAAAGGAAAAACTCATTCTGACGGCATCCTGTAAGGAAGAGAAAGTGCCCCAAAATGGTTTGGAGCAAGAAGCGCCCGGGCAAAGCGGCCGCGGCAGAACGCTTCCTGCGGTATCCGCTGCCCGGCTGCTGGAAGCAGGAAGTTTTTTTGATTTTCTTTTTCCTGCCTGGCAGGCTGCAGGGCGTCCGGTCAGCTGCATGACGGCCTCTGATTTCATACGGGAGGAACTGACACAGAGCGTTTCGGGTCAAAATACCAGAAAGCGGCTGGAACTTTCAGAACCTCAAAGATATCTGGACACGGCTGAAAGCAGAGGTCTGTTAGAGAGAATCAACAGCGGATATGCCCATGAAAATCTGTCGGAGCTGTTTGTAAAGACGACGGTTTCCGAACTGAAGAAAGCGGGCATGCAGGAGGAGCTGGAGCCGGGGGCAGAGCTGTTTGCAGAAGAAGATGTCATTCCCTATCTCCCCCGATTCATACGCCAGGAAGAGGAGAATGTGACCGGGACGCTGCGGGGCAGCGCATATCACCGCCTGCTGGAACTGTTTCCGCTGGCAGGAAAAGCATCGGCTTCGGAATGGACTGTCGCCGATGTGAGAACTGTGATGAGAGAGAAAAGGGAAAGCGGAGAACTGACCGGGGAATACGGAGAGGTGATCAATCCGCATAAGATCGCAGCCTTTTTGCGCGCTCCTCTGGCGGAACGAATGCGTTGTGCGGATGAAAAAGGAAAGCTTTGGCGGGAACAGCCTTTCGTGCTGGGGATTTCCGCCAGCCAGCTAAAGGCAGAGCTCCCGCAGGAGGAAACCGTGCTGATTCAGGGAATAATCGACGTGTTTTTTGAAGAGGACGGGGAACTGGTTGTGGCCGACTATAAGACGGATGCGGTCAGGGAGGCGGCGGAACTGGTGCGCCGCTATCAGGTTCAGCTGGACTATTATGCCCAGGCGCTGGAGCGTCTCACCGGAAAAAGGGTGAAGGAGAAGATCATTTATTCCTTCGCGCTGGAGAAGGAGATTGTGCTGGCTGATTAAGCGCGCTGCTTTGCGGCAGGATAAATAGAAAAAATGAGGTAGTTGTAAACCGTCGTACGGGTTAGTTCTCTGTATGACGGTTTTTGTTATTCATTCATTGCGGAGCGGTTGCCTTGATGAGAAAGGTGATATGTACGATTTGTTGCATGCTTTTTGAAGAATATTCTTTAAAAACAGTAAAAATCAGTACCATTTAATGGTAAGAGTATGATATAATGTGTACAATATGGCGAGCAAAAGCAGTTCCTTTTAAGTTTTTATGGGTACTTTGCTGATTTTCGCGAGTCGTGAAGGAATGGGAAGGGAGAACGCAACATGAAAAAGAAGTGGAGAAGGATGAGACTGCTGTCTGTTTTTCTGACGGTTGCGCTATGTTGTACCAGTGTGGATTACAGCGGCTTGACAGTCAGAGAAGTAATGGGCGCGGAGGCACAGCAGTCCATCGCAGGTGAGCAACAGGCATCGGAGCCGGCACCGGATTTTGAAGGGGAAGAAGCTCCGGGAGAAGGCGCTCCGAAGGAAGAAGATGTTCCGGAGGAAGATGTGCCTGAGAAAGATGTTCCGGAGGAGGACGTACCTGAGGGAGAAGTACCGGAAGAGGATATTCCTGAGGAAGATGTACCGGAAGAGGATATTCCTGAGGAAGATGTACCGGAAGAGGATATTCCTGAGGAAGACGTGCCGGAAGAAGATGAACCTGAGGAAGGCGGGCCTGAGGAAGATGATCCGGAAGGCGGGAATACAAAGGCGGCAGTTCCTGAAGAAAAGGATCCTGCAGGGACAGATCCTGAGAAAAAGGATCCGCCGGTGGAGGATGAGGAGCCCGAAGAGGATTCTGAGAAAGAAATTTATGTGCTGTCCGCCGAAAAGGACGGCGTAGTGATCACCGTTTCCAGAGAGGACGGTTTTGCTTTTCCGGCCGGAGTGACGATGGAAGTGACGGCGTCCGGAGAAGACGGCGACGTGCAGGCTCTGCAGGACGAATTGCTCAACGGCTATGCGCAAGGCTACATGAGGGCGCATGTAGAGGAAGGCTGGGAGGAAGACTGGGAAGAAAATCTGGAATTTTTAAAGGACGCGCTGCGTCAGGGCTTCGGCAATTCGCTGATCTGCCGGATTTCACTGTATGATGCAGAGGGAAACCCTTACGAAGCAGGGACTCTCAATCAGACCGTTTCCATTCCCAACAGCTTCTGGCAGAATCATTCTGCCGTCAAAGACGCGTTCTGGTACAATGGAGGGCTGAGCGAAAAGGAGGCTGGCAGTCTGGAAGAGACCGGGGACAGCGCCCGGATTGCGTTTTGCGGAAATTTCAGGGAATATTTTGCTGTTTTTGAACTGGACTGTGAGCGGATCTTTGAAGAAATTTCCGGCATGATGTTATTAATCGGTCCGGAGGAGACAGCGCTTGTGCATCATTTCATTTTGAAGGACAGCGAAACCGGTCTGCAGATAGGCGGGGTGTCCTATGCTCTTTTTGCGGACGAGGATTGCCAGATTGGAGTGACGGACAAAGAGGGACAGCCTGTGGCCGGAACAACCTCTGATTCGGAGGAAAGCCGGATCGTCAATGTGGCGCTGGAAGAAAATAAAGATTACTATATTCAGTTTACGAATCTGCCGGAGGGATACCGCGAGGGAGATTCCTTTGTCGTGCAGTGCGGACGGAAAGGGGAAGAGGATGCGGCGGAGGAATATTTCGTCACGCCTTTTGAAAAGGCAGAGCTGACCGTTCATGTGAGCGATACTTTGCAGGACAATGCGCCTCTGTCCGGCTTTACGGTGGAAGTGTTTGAGTGGAATAAGGATGCGGCGGCGTATGGTGAGGACAGCATTGCTGTGCTGACGGACAACGGCGACGGCACTTACAGTCTGCCGAAGCAGCCCGGGGAAAATGCAGACGGCAGTGAAGAAGAGATTATGGGGAAACTGACGGAAAGCGCAAAAAATGAGGGTAAATTCCTGATCAGGGATACAGCCTGTGCAGACGGGTATGTGCCGGGAACGGAAGCAGAGATCTGTATCACAGATGCGGGCTATACGGGAGAGGTTACGCTGGAAAAAGAGCGGGAATTTAGCAGTCTGCTTGACATTCTGAGCGATAAATCGGCAGCAAAGATTTCCATTTTGAATAAAGATGAGGATGGGAATAACGACGGAAAAATTATTGCTATGGCTCCGGACCCAGGGGAGGATGCAAAGCTGGATAACTGGATAAAGTATCCGGTTTCGGCCGATACAGAGTTCTATATTCTCATAGAAGACATGGCGGTAGAAGATACAAAGGTTGAGGATAACATAATTTATACGATGGATTTGCCGGATGATCTGGTGCCGCAGCTGGAGGAGAAAACGGGAGATGTTCTGCTTAGTGAATGGACAGTAATGGAAAAGGTGGGAAAGGTTCATGCATATGGACGTATCTTGGAGATTACTTCAGCGGAAGACATTGTAAAATATCAGTTTCAGGTATATTTTGAGGATACGAAAGGCAATACGGGGATTTCTTTCGCCTTTCAGTATAACGCTTCTTTGAATAAAAAATATCAGGATGGCGGTGAGGTGAGAGTTACATATGAAACCGGCCATGAGCTCACCTTCCGGGTGCAGGAAAAGACTGAAGAACTCTTTACGATTGAGAAATCTGCCGTGTGGACAAGAAGCGGGGATCATACGGACCGGACGGACGGGAATACGATTTCCGGCAATGTGAAGTATGATCAGGTTGAGTATACCGTTACGATCACCAACAACGGGGATCCGGAAGTGCCCGTACAGATGAGTCTGGAGGAAATCCTGCCGGAGGATATGGTGATATGGCAGGATATGCGCTATGCCTATCCGTCAAAATTTGGCGGTAATATTGAAATGAAGATGGAGACAAGTGACGGAACGCAGACAGCCTTTACGATGATAACCTGCGTTGGTAGTGATCCCGTTCGTGTTCCCTTTCGGGATGAAAAAGGAGATCAGCTGATGGTGGAATTACCCACGGATATGGAGTCGAGTTATGATTATAACTTTATCATGACGGGATTCCATGTGAAGACGCTGCATCCATTAGCCTTCAAAACGCTGACCGTCACCTATCGGGCGTACCCTTACTACGGAACATCGGCAGGATATGAGCAGAAGCAGAAAAGTGGTTATTATGCGGACAGGGATATTGTCTACCGGACGGATACAACGCTGACAACAGAAGGCGGGGAAGAATATGTGGCATCTGCTGCGGCAGTAAAGACGCTGACGCCGATTAATGGAAGCTGTGCAAACAGCGGCGGCACTTACAATCGGTATTATAATTCCAATTCTTCTGATAAGAATGACAAAACAGGGAAAATTCAGTTTACTTATAATAACGTAAATTCAGGCGGCGAGCGATGGTTTCAGTTTGCAGAGGAACCGATAGGAACGGACTTTGAGTACAACAATGGCCCGGAAGGTGCATCGTGGAATTACTTTTTTAATGCATGGGACTTTATGGTGACAAATTCCACAAATAGTTCCAGTGGCACAAGCTCTCTGATAGGTACTTTGAGCAATTCAGTAAAGATCAGCTGGAATGGAACAGAATTGAACAGCAGTAATCTGCAGACAATTCACATATCTGGCATCAGACAAGATATTCTCCTCTGGCATGAGTTGACTGCTCTGTTTGCGGAAGATGGATATGATGTAACCGATTATTCTTCAGACAGCGGTAGTTTACTTCTTCCTGTATATCAATATAATTATACAGATGATTTGGGAAACAGTAAGCGGCTTTACATTGTAGTATCGCCGGAAACCTTTGAAGCTGCGAAACGTTTGCGCTCTACTGCCTATGTACTGTCGCGTATGCCGCTGGAGGATCCGGCAACAGGAAAGCCGCTCGGGATTAAAATGTATATTCTGGGCGTTCAGGGGGATACTTTGTCCTTTACCTATGATAAATATCAGCGTTCTCTTACACCCAACGCATCCAATTTGAACAGTACTCTGTTGAACGGATATAAGTTATGGAGCAATTATGTTCCGTTATTTGTTATGAGCGGTATCTTTTCCAGAAACAGGAGCTATCAGGAATACAATAGCTCCTATACGCAGGATTACGGAGTTCCGGATACGCCGATGCTGACGAAGGAAGGGGAATGGCTGGAGGATGGTTCTATTAAGTGGACCTTGACGCTGGATGTGGAACGACTGGAAGCTTATTATAGCTATAAATCTAGGGACGAATCCCGTCTGTGGGGTGGGGATGCTGATGGTATTTGGCTTTTTGATCATATCCCGGAAGGATATAATATATCGGCAGGTGCAAGAAGATATTATGAGGATTTTCATTTATGGGACTATACAAGTTCATGGAAATATGCTTCCGGTGTCTTGTATGTGCAGAAAAAAAACGGTGAATATAGTGAATTGAATAGTGGCGCGGGTTTCGAGCCTCAGAGCAAGTATAACAAGGAATGGAAACCGGAGGTCCTGGGAGATGATTTCAATGCCTATGCGTGGATTTGCCATTTAGATCAGCTTAAGAACTATAGTTATTATATTTATGGAAATTATGGAAGTGCTTATAGCAAGAAAGTCATCAGGCTGATGTATATTACCGCGCCAGATAGCAACAGCTGGTATAACTCATATGGTAGTGGGGAGCAACTTCTGGTAAATAAAGCGGAGGTGGTTGCTGAAAACATTGTTGAATCATACAGAAGCACATCGGTGACTGTGAATCCTACTCGAAACCGTCTATATGATGTTGCAGCAGCTGGTACGGTGGTATTACCTTCCTTGAAAACTAAGACCATGGAGCCGGATGCCGAGACGGAAAATAAGTGGAAGGTGCATGCAGAAAGCAATACCTGGTTGAATTACTATAGGAACGACAATGCCTTTTATAGTGTGCGAGACAGATATATGAACGGTGTTTACTCTGTCAAGGATGATATGAGTATGAGTACTGTAAATGATGAGATCGGGGATGTATCAAAATATATAGAACTGGAACAGCTTAAGGTTACAGTCACCGGAAGTATAAACGGGGACAGTTTCGGCGGAACTATCTCCTTAAAGGATACAGCAGGAGTAATCCAGAGGGATGGAAGAAGCCTTTATCAGCAGGAACTGCCCGGAGGAAGGTCGATCGAGGTATATTATACGCCTGTGAAAGAAGAAATTGGGGAAACAGATCAATGCGGTATGTACGGCGGTTTTGAATTGGCAGTGCATGGCCTTAAGGATGCTCAAAGTGTCGCGATCGATTATGAGATCAGTTTTGATTATGAGGCATTTTTAAAGGATCATTCGGGACTGAGTGCTCTGAATCTGAAGCTGGAAAACAAACTGAGCAGAAACTATGAGAGTTTAAGGTGGGATACGGCGAAACTTATCGCAACTCAAAGTTCTTTTTCCATGGTGGTACAGCCTGCAATCACCAAGAAACTGGTTACACCGGAAAAGGATATGAATATTGATGATTTGAGTACTTACGGGGGTTATCATAAATACGAGGTGGTCGCGGATATTGGCGTGGCGCCACAGCAGTCTGTCTATCTGGTGGATCAGGTATATGCGGCAGAGGAAGAACAACTGGACGGATATGATGAAGAAAACGAAAAGTATTTAACGCATACGACGGATTATACGCCTGAACAGGTTGCCTTGTTGATGAAGTATGTGAAGGTGAACGATTTGAAAATTGTCGCCAGAAACCGCTTGGACAGTGGAATGGAGGAGACAGTTTTTGAAAATGGTAAGGAAGCAGATGGCTGGAGCGTGACGGAAGCGGATTTGGAGGTAATTTCCGGCATAGAAGTGACAGAAGATGGAGTTGCGCTGGATGGTAATTTGTTCCGGTATCTGGTATCCCGTTCGGATGGCAGTCAGATTTCAAAAGAAACCTATTTTACGATCACTTACAGCATTCAGCTGGACCCGAAACGCGAGATAGACGGAATGATCTTCCGCGATCTGAGCTTTTATGGGGGCGGTGTAATCAAAATGAGCAGTCAGGCGGCAATCGGCTATCCGGTTTCAGCAGAAAGTACAGCGATGTCTTCAAGAAGTGCCCGCAGTGTACAATGGGCAGCAGCGGGAGCTATGGTGGAGAATGTGGTATATTTGGAGTATATGCACGCTGTCAAAAATATTTTAGAAGAAACAAACGACAGCACGACCTGGGCACTGGGCGGAAAATTCTATACCGCGGGAAAGAATCCCACAACAGGTATGCAGGTGGGAGACTTTCTGAATATAACCGCACTCGATATAGAAAATGATGAGATGAATGAAAAGCTGGTGGAATTGCTGGTAAAGCATCTCACCGTATCGGATGTAAGAGCATACTATATCACAGATCAGTATCAGAGCGATAACAACAATAAAGTTGAACTGGAACGGATACAACCGGAGAAAGAAAGCATAGAGGCGATATTCCGGGACAGTGAAGGAAGAACGGTGGTTGTGACACCGCGAACGACGTATGAGTATGTGAAGCCGCAGGATGGGGAAACTATTGGTCATGGAGAACATACGCTGTTTGAAGTGGATGCTTCAGGTTTTCTCTATCAGGAAAAGTTCTGGGTGGAGTATACTACAGTTGTGGATTGGAACGCAATTTTTGAAGAAGCGCGTGAACTTGGCATTATCGCTTATGATGGTGCAGCCAGCCTTGCCTATCGGATGTGGAATGAAGCAAAAGGAGAAAATGTCAGGGAAGTGGCGGAAAAGAGCTGGAATTATCCGGCGGAGTATTCCGGCAGCATTTCCAAAAAGGCTGAGAAAGGAGAGGAAAAGGATTCTATTGACTGGACAGTTTCACTGCATGTCGGTCAGAGCGATTTTGAGAATTTCGAACTTAAAGATATCATGCAAGTAGACGAAAGCAATAGAGATGCGGATAACAACAGAAAGGCACTTTCCTGCATGTCGTTTAAGTCATTGTGCATCATTGGTGAAGAGCAAAAGAAATTGTATGTACATAGCGGCAGCTTTGAGACAGGACAGCAGGTGGATCTTCCGGATGTTGAGGGAGTGTGGAATGATGCGGTTCTGATCTTTACGGGGACAGGATTTCAAATGAGCTTCGGAACGCTGATAGCGGATAATGATTTGGAAATTTCTTACACAACAATGCTTGACGGAGAAAAATTTTTGGAAGCAGGAGGAGATCTGACAAAGAAAATTGAGATTGACAATGGAGTTACGGGAGCTGATGAATTGATGAAGCTTCAGGGAGAGGTGACGGGCAGTATTACGCCGGATCCCGGAACGGAAGTTGCCAAAGAGCAAAGTCAGGATGGCCTGCTGAATGAAAATGGTTGGAAAGTAACTGCCAGTGTTGGAAATTATGCCGCGGAATTTCTGGAAATTGCAGATACCTTATCCTCAGCGGATATTGAAAAAATCAAAGATTATTTATCCATTAGCTACATGAAGGTAACGCTCATCACTGGTGAACAGGCAGAAGTGATTTATGACTCTGATATCGGTATGGACAGGCTGGAGGAAAAGCATTTTTGCTTTGCGGAAAACTTCCAAATGAGCAAAAATGGTATATATGACTTTACTTTGTACTTTGACGGTGACAGGAAGAATGGCGTTTTATTGGAAAAAGGAACAAAAGTACAGATTGAATATACGACTGTACTGGATCGCACCAATTATCTGCTGAATGAGAATGAGGACGGCAACTTTACGTTGAAAAATAGTGTAGCACTGGAAAGGGAAGGATCGGTGAGCAAGAGTGCGACGCGTACCGGAACGGCGGAAATCATTAGAGAGCCGATGAAGAAAGAAGGGGAACAAAGCGGATACGATGAAGACGGAAATGCAATCGTAATGTGGTCGATGAACATTTTCCTCACGGCAGAATACACGAAAACAGAATTGAAAAACAGTGAAAATGTGATAGTTTCAGATCTGCTTCCTTATGGGCTGACATATAGAGATGGCTCTGTAAAGCTGTATACGTTAAAGAAAACAGCAGGAATCTATAAAAAGGATAAGGAGATATCTTCGGATAAATATCAGGTGGAATATGTCGGCAGAAGGGTGAATATTAGACTGACTGATCCGGAAGAATTTGAAAAATTCGCAATGGAACTGGAAACGATTGCTGAGGCCAGCTTGAGTGAACTTAGCAATGATGTAAGGGTGTCTGTAGATGGGAAGAAGAAGGATGTAACGTCATTGCCGATTGAGGAAATCTTTGTAAAGCATCAATCCGGTTATGTGAAGAGTAGCCAAAAACTGGGCAATATCACTCTGACAAAAATGGACGCGGAAACCGATGCAGAACTGGCAGGAGCGGAATTTGAACTGCGGGACGCTTCAGGCAATGTGGTTAAACTGACGAGGAAGAAAAATGGCGACAGAGATATAGGATATTGTTTTGATGATGAAGCAGAGGAAGACGAGTTGATTGGAACACTCGTCACAGATGCCAACGGAGAACTTCTCATTGATGGACTTCCTTTTGGTAAATATGTGCTTGTGGAAACAAAACAGCCCGTGGGATATTTGCCACCCTCAGAAGCGGAGGCAGCGCATGCGTTTACCATTGATGACAGACTGTTTACAAAAAATACGGACGGCACCTATACGGCGAAGACGGTTGAAATCTCAGCGGTCAATAAACCTGTCAAGGTGATTGTGAAGAAGGTGTTTGCGGCAACGGTTCAGGAACGGGAATATTCAGGCAATGTGCAGGATGCGAAACTGGAAATCTGGGATAAGGAAAAGAAAAATAAGATCGCAGAATGGACGACGGATTCGGCGGAAGGCGGCCATGAGGTAAAATATCTGGTTCCCGGGGATTATGTGCTGGTGGAAAGTTCGGCACCCGACGGATTTTTGACGGCGAAGGAAATTTCCTTTACCATTGACGAAAACGGCATGCTGCGTATGAAGGACGAGACAGTTGCGGACGCGGCGATCACCATGACGGACGAGGTCGTTTATGGAAAAATCATCCTGAATAAGGAAGGCGAGGTGCTGAAAGATCTGGGCGTGAAGGAAGTGGCTGGAGGTCTGCTGCACACCTTTGAATGGATTTTTGGAAAGCTTGAAAATGTTACCTTTGAGATATTCGCGGAAGAGGACATCTGCATTCAGGATACCGTTGTCTTTAATAAGGATCAGAAAATCGGCACCATATTCACGGGTGTGGATGGAATTGCCACGATGGAAGGGCTTCTGCCCGGCAAATACTATGCGAGGGAGATTTCCAACGCGGACGGTAATTACAAAGTGGATTCCACGACCAGATTCACTCTGGTTCTGTCCTACGAGGATTCGAATACGCCGGTTGTAGTTGCGGAGGATACGGTGCTGGATGAGCGGCATAAGGCTGAAGTACAGCTGATCAAGACGGATGCGGACGACGGCAGCAGGCCGGTAAAGGGCGCGGTATACGGATTGTATGCGGCAGAAGATAACCGGATTCTGAAAAAAGATGAGCTGCTTGCGAAGGCGGTGACGGATGAAGCAGGAAAAGCGGCCTTTGAAGTGGATCTTCCGATCGGAAATTATTATGTGAAGGAACTGCAAAGTCCCGAAGGTTATCTGTTGAATGAGGCTGTCAGCACGATCGGGTTTACGAAGGAGAGCCAATTCAGTCTCCAGGTTGCCGATACAGCGAGGAAGCTGCGCATCAGCAAGGTGGATCCGGAAGGAAAGCCGGTGAGCGGCGCGATGCTGCAGCTGGTGAATGCAAAAGGAGAAGTGATCGAAAGCTGGATGTCCGGAGAGGATTACCATGAGATTACAGCGGTCATTGCCGGAAACTATACGCTGCAGGAGAAAAAGGCGCCGGAAGGATATGAGGCGGCCAAAGATCTTGCGATTTTGGTGAAGGAAAAGGATACTGTGGTGACGGTGAGCATGGTGGATGTTCCCGAGAAAGTTGAAGAACCTACGGAGGAGGAGCCTACGACAGAGGAACCGACTGAGGAAGAAACTACGACCGAAGAGCCGACAACGGAGCAGCCTTCTGCTCCGGAGCCGGAAAAACCCTCGGAAGAAGAACATCCTTCCGGCGGGGAGGAGCCGCATCCCGATGAAGGCGGCGATTCCGGTTCCCCGGAAAAACCCGGACAGACTGTCAGCACGGCGCCGCAGCCGGTTGCAGAGACGGCGACTATGGAAGAAAGCGCAGACACAGAAAATACAGATGTTTCCAACACGGGTGTCATGGGCACCGGGACAGGGGACAAAGCGCCGGTTGAGGCGGCAGCAGTCACCTTGTTGTTCTCCCTGATCGCGATACTGGTTCTGCTGCGGAAAAGAAAGCAGCTATAGCATGAAAAGATAATTTATAAGGATACGCGGTTTGGCGCTGGCCGGCCGCGTATCTCTTTTTCAGGAGAAATACGGCAAAGGTTTTTCCGGTAAGCTCTTGCATTTTGAACGAAAAGCGTTATACTGAATTTATCAGACGGAATCTGAATCATTGGAAATCTATCACTTTCTGGTGTTATCTTCGGGCATTTTCGCCCAGTTTCCAATCATGAAAAACTGCATAAGGAGGATACCGGGTGGGAAAAAAGGACGATTGTCTCAAATGGTATTTGGGAAACGAAACGATTTTTGCCGATTTTTGTAACGGCGTCTTGTATGGCGGGAAAAAGATGATTTTGCCGCAGAATCTTGCGGAACGGCAAAGGTTTTACCGGGAGGAATTAAGAAACAGGACAGGAGGAAAGCAAAGACCGGGGAGGGAGCGGGATGTTGCAAAGCTCCTCTGCCGGGCGGAAGGCTTTGTCATGATCGCTGTTGAAAATCAGAATGATGTCAATTTATGCATGCCCCTGCGATGCATGGAATACGATCTGGAGGATCTGCTAAGGCAGATCCGGTGGATGAAAAGGCGGTATAAGCGGGAAGGCGGGCTGGAGGCCGGAGTAGAATTTCTCTCCGGAATCAAACGCACGGACCGGCTGATCCCCACGGTGACAATGGTATTGTTTCATGGCGAGGGAAAATGGGATGCGGCGAAGAATCTGCAGGAGATGATGAATCTGGACGGAATGGATGAGACATTGAAGAAATTACTGCCGGAATATAAGCTTCATGTGATTCATCTGACTGAATTGGATGAGAATAAATTCGAAACCGGCCTGCGGGAACTGATCGGGATGATGAAGCACAGAAACAGCAGGGAGGAAATGCAGACATACTGCAGAGAGCATGCGGACCGTTTTGAAAGTATGGACGATCATACCTATGACCTCATTTGTACAATGTTGAATATGAAGTCTCTGGAAGAAAGAAAAGAAAGCTGCAGAAGTCAGGAAAGGAGCAGGATTAATATGTGTAAGGCATTTGAAGACTGGGCAAAAGAGGAGAGGGCAAAAGGGAAGAAGGAAGGGAAAAAGGAAGGGATTGAGATTGGTGAAAAGCGTGGCGAAAAACGCGGCGAAAAGCGTCTGAGCGCGCTCATTGCGAGGCTGATGGAGGAGGAAAGGATCGAGGATGTGAAAAGGGTCGTAGGCAGTTTGACCGAGAGACGGAAGCTGTATCAGGAATTTGGAATATAGTCACAGCGGATTTTTTTTGTGCCAAAGCATTGCAAAATCCACATGAATCCGCTATATTAAGTAGGGAATTATCTGTGACTGTGTACAGGAAAACAGGCGGATATTTCACTAATCTACTTATGAGGAGGATAAACTCATGGATAAAAAATTTGGTGTTAAGCAGGTCGTTGCGATCGGTATCGGCACTGCGTTGTTCATCGTGCTGACCAACGTGCAGATTCCGGTAGGTTTCATTCCGAATACAGCTCTGCAGACCCGTGCAGCTGTGCTCGCATTTTTTGCTGCGGTATACGGACCGGTTGTGGGCGGTATCGTAGGTCTTCTGGGACATGCTCTGGGCGATGCGCTGTTCTATGGAAGCATCTGGTGGAGCTGGGTATTCCCTGAAGCGGTATTCGGCATCATCGTCGGCCTGTTCGCTGCGAAGTATAAGGTGAAGGAAGGCGGTTTTGGCGGCAAGGAAATCGCCATGTTCAACATCATGCAGGTGATCGGCAATGCGGTTGCATGGATCGTGGTTGCTCCCGTTCTGGACATCGTGATTTATGCAGAGCCTGCCAATAAGGTATTTGCGCAGGGTGCAACCGCATGTATCTTAAATGTCGTAATCATCGGTATTCTGGGAACCCTGCTGCTTGCAGCTTATTCCAAAGTCGGCGCGAAGTCCGGCAGCCTTTCCAAAGAGGACTGATACATGAACCCTATCATCGAATTTAAAAATTACACTTTTAAATATCGATCACAGGCAGAGCCTACTCTCCGGGATATTAATCTTTCCATTTATCCCGGGGAGAAGGTTTTAATCGTGGGACCTTCCGGGTCAGGGAAATCCACCCTGGCGCATTGCATCAACGGAATGGTTCCATTTTCTTTTCCGGGAGAGAGCACCGGCAGCCTGTCTGTGAACGGTAAAGATCCCGCCAGGACGGGAATTTTCGGAATGTCCAAGACCGTCGGCACCGTGCTGCAGGATACGGATGGACAGTTCATAGGACTGACGGTGGCGGAGGATGTGGCTTTCGCCCTGGAAAACGACTGTGTTCCCCAGGATAAGATGTTCTCCCTGGTGGAAGAAGTGGCCCAGGTTGTGGACATTAAAAAGCTTCTGGATCATGCGCCTACGGAGCTTTCAGGAGGGCAGAAGCAGCGCGTTTCCATGGCGGGCGTGCTGGTGGATGACGTGGATATTCTGCTTTTTGACGAGCCGCTGGCAAATCTCGACCCGGCTACCGGAAAGCGGGCCATCGATCTGATCGACCAGATTCACAGAGAAAAGAAAAAAACCGTGCTCATCATCGAGCACAGGCTGGAAGACGTATTGTACCGGGACGTGGACCGGATCATTGTGATTGGGGAAGGCAGGGTTGCGGCGGATGAGAAGCCGGATGAGCTGCTTTCGTCCGATATTCTGATCAGGGAAGGCATCCGGGAACCGCTGTATGTGACGGCACTGAAGCACGCCGGCTGTACGATTCGGGCAAATGATAAGCCGCAGCATATCGAGAGCATGAATCTGGATTCCTATAAGAGCCAGGTTCAGGCCTGGTACAGCGAGGTAAGGCTGCCGGAGGCAAAGCCCGAAAAGGAGCCGGCATTGGAAATTCTGGATCTGGACTTTTCCTATATCAGCGGCAATCCTATTCTGTCGAATATTCATTTCCGCATCAATAAGGGAGAAATGATCTCCATCGTCGGCAAGAACGGCGCAGGCAAGAGCACCCTTTCCAATCTGATCTGCGGTTTCATCAATCCCGACCGCGGCAAGATCTTATTAAACAATGCGGATATTGCGGATAAATCCATCAAGGAGAGGGGAGAGATCATCGGACTGGTGATGCAGAATCCCAATCAGATGATTTCCAAGCCCATGATTTTCGATGAGGTGGCGCTGGGACTTGCAGTGCGCGGCGTGCCGGAGGAGGAGATCAAAGAGAGGGTCTATGAGACGCTGAAGATCTGTGGTTTGTATCCTTTCCGCAACTGGCCGGTTTCCGCTCTGAGCTTTGGACAGAAGAAGCGCGTGACCATCGCTTCCATACTGGTCATGAATCCCCAGGTTCTGATTCTGGACGAGCCTACGGCCGGACAGGATTACCGTCATTATACGGAAATTATGGAATTTTTGAAGGAATTAAATGAAAAATACGGCATCACAATTATCATGATCACACACGACATGCATCTGATGCTGGAATATACAGACCGGGCAATCGTGATCGCAGACGGACAGCTGATTGCGGACGATACGCCTGCAAACGTGCTGACCAACGAGTGGATTGCGGATAAGGCCTATCTGAAAAAAACATCGCTCTATGATCTGGCGGTCAAGTGCGGCATTGAGGATGCATCGGGATTTGCAGAGAGATTTATTTATTTTGAAAGGCAGGTGAGAGACAATGGCAGGCAGAATTCTGACGTATGAGGAAAAGGATACCTGGATTCATCGTTTGAGCGGCGTCACCAAGATGATTTTCTTCCTGCTGTGGTCTGTCACGGGCATGCTGACCTATGACACCAGGGTGCTGGTGGTCATGCTCCTGTGCAGCCTTGTCATTTTTAAAGTGTCCAAAACAGAGTGGAGGCAGGTGGGCACGGTATTCAAGTTTATTCTGTTGTTTTTATGCCTGAATCTGCTGGCGGTGTTCGTCTTTTCCCCTTATCAGGGAACCGAAGTGTACGGTACGAAGACAGTGCTTTTAAAGCTCTTTGCCAATCACGATATCACGGCGGAACAGCTTTTTTATGAGTTCAATATCATGCTGAAGTATTTCACGGTTACGCCCGTGGTGCTGATGTTCATTGTGACGACCAATCCCAGCGAATTTGCGGCCAGCTTAAATAAACTGGGAATCAGCTATAACATCGGCTATTCCATCGCCATCGCGCTCCGCTATGTACCCGATGTGCAGTCTGATTTTACGAAGATTAAGCATGCGCAGGAAGCCAGAGGAATTGAGATGAGTTCCAAAACCTCTCTCTGGGACCGGTTGAAGAAGATGAGCATGATTATTTTTCCTCTGTTGTTTTCCAGCATGGACAGGATCGATGTGGTCAGCAATGCGATGGAGCTGAGGGGCTTCGGAAAGCATAAAAAGAGAACCTGGTATATGGGAAAGAAGCTGACGAAAAGCGATTATCTGACCATCGTCTTTGTGGTGGTGTTCATGGCTGCTGCGCTGGGAATCACCTTCGTAGACGGCAGCAGATTTTACAATCCTTTTTAAAAGGGGTATTCAGGATGAAAAAAGTGAGCGCAATCGTACTGGGAGCGGGCTCAAGAGGCAATGCCTATGCGGAGTACAGTTTGAACTGTCCGGATGAACTGGTGATTGTGGGCGTGGCGGAACCGGATGAGAAGAAGCGGAACCTTTTTGCGGAAAAATATCATGTGCCCAAAGAGAACTGCTTTGCAGGCTGGAAGCAGGCTCTGGACAGGCCGAAAATGGCGGATGCCGCTTTTATATGCACGATGGATGAGATGCACACCCAGCCGGCCATACAGGCTTTGTCAAAGGGCTATCACGTACTGCTGGAAAAACCCATGAGCAACACCAGAAAGGAGTGCCTGGCCATTGAGCGTGCAGCCAGACAGTCCGGTCAGGTGCTGACGGTCTGCCACGTGCTGCGTTATACTTCCTTTTACCGGACCTTGAAGCAGTTGATTGAACAGTATGCAGTGGGAGAAGTGGTCAGTGTGGATCAGATCGAAAATGTTGGATACTGGCATCAGGCGCACAGCTTCGTGCGGGGAAACTGGCGCAGCAGCTTCCAGACCAGCCCGATGATTTTGCAGAAAAGCTGTCACGATCTGGACATTATTTCCTGGCTCATCGGCAAATCCTGTGAATGGGTTTCCAGCTTTGGAAGCCTGCGTCATTTTAAAGCGGAGAACAGACCCAAGGATGCGCCGGACAACTGCATGGAAGGGTGTCCCCACAGCGGCGGATGTCCCTATTATGCGCCGAAGATCTATCTGACAGGGAACACGGAATGGCCGGTGGACGTGCTCACTACGGATCTGACGCCGGAAGGAATCAAGAGAGCGCTCAAAGAAGGCCCCTATGGCAGATGTGTTTATGCCTGTGACAATGATGTGGTGGATCATCAGGTGGTCATCATGGAATATGAAGGCGGTGTCACGGCCTCTTTCACGATGACCGCTTTTACCACGGACCGGTCAAGGCAGTTAAAGATTATGGGAACGAAAGGCCAGATCATCGCGGATATGGCGGTAAAGGAAGTGTCCCTTCACCGGTTTGGAGAAGAGGAGATCAAAGTGCCGGTTGGCCTATCAGAGGCGGATCAGTTCGGACATGGCGGCGGTGATTATGGAATTGTGAGAAATTTCATCGGTCTGGTGAATGGAGAAGGGGATAACCTGACAAGCGCGGCAGCATCTCTGCAGAGCCATTTGATGTGCTTTGCGGCGGAACAGTCACGGCTGGAGCACCGGGCGGTTTCTATGAAGGAAATGGAAACAGAGCCGGAAACGGATTGTTGAGGCAAAAATAAAACTCTGCTGAAGGGGAGATCTTCTCTTCAACAGAGTTTTTATTTTACGATAGGAAACTTTGTGTCCTATCGTACAAAAGTCTCCGACGGATCGCACTGCGGCGGAAAGGAAATTGTCGCTGACGCGACCCGCCGCAGGCGGAGAATTTCGCAGAGCGAAATTCTATTTATGCTTCAGTTTT